>Ga0307375_10002561_pt1 | contig 18510 bp, 13 predicted proteins | sample TR1MG_FD_202531 | JGI IMG/M metagenome (GOLD analysis project Ga0307375, IMG submission 202531) | Soil microbial communities from Risofladan, Vaasa, Finland - TR-1 | ecosystem: Environmental > Terrestrial > Soil > Coastal area > Acid sulfate soil | place: Finland: Risofladan, Vaasa | collected... | reverse complement strand
AGAACTCGATGCGAAGACGTATGATCTTCGTGGGTGGATCTCGACGCTTCCTAGCCACCAAGTCATGGATACGGGACTTAAGGTGTTGGAAGAAATCCCTGATTATTCGACTCTCATCTGGAGTCATGTTGCTGATTAACCTCAACTTGCCTTCTGCTTCATTTGATGTTATGACATCTAATGGTGCTGTGGGTAACCCAATGAACAACGCGAATAGATATCTTCCTTATTCCGGTCGACGATACAGCGTCACTGAGAACGGGGATGTTCTGGATATAGCGGGAAACGTCATAGTTCCGACGATGACCGAAAACGGTTTAATGATTGACCTCGAATGGGTACTTGGATCTAAGCAATATTTAGCAGCCACGGTAGTAATGGTGGCTTACGAGATATTGACAGACTTCGAGTTCTTCATCGATAAAGTAAAGCCCATTTACAAAGATGATGATAACACCAATGTGATGCCGGTGAACCTGACGTACGGATTCAATAGTGTCCCATTGCAGGTTGAAGGGAAGGTTGGGTTCTTTCATGTCCCACACTTCACCCGCTACTGCATAAACACGCAGGGTGACTTCATGAACCTCGAAACCGGTCAGTTCCTGACATGGAACATCACTAAGCCGAGTAAGGCGAAGAATGACCTCGGAGGTTATCGGTATCTAAGGGCGGTCAAACGACCAGGAGAGAGTAAACTCCTCTTCAGGCACCGTGCACTGTGTTTGGCTTTCAAGCCGACTATAGGCGATCCAGATAAACAAGTAGTCAACCACATCGATGGCATTCCTGGTAGAGACGAACTCTCCAACCTTGAATGGTCCACCTACGCCAAGAACAATCGACATGCTTACGATCTAGGGTTACGAGGAAATGCAGCCTCACCGATTGCGATACTAGACATTGCTTCGGGTGAAGTGCAAAAGTACGTAACTATTCAAGCAGCGGCACGTGACTTTGGACGACTTACAGCAGCACAGCTTCAGTGGAGAGCAGCTCATCCCACGGATAAGTTGTATCCCGACCGCTTGGTCGTCAGGTACGATAACGGCAACGTTATTTGGCCTGATCTTAAGAATAGTGATGCGATTTCCATTCACGGCAAGTCGACCGAAATAATGGCGAGGAATGTCTTTACAGGGGAGTTACAGCTCTTCAGTAGCGGCGAGGAGTGCGGTAGAGTGTTAGGTGTATCGCCAATGGCGGTGCGCCGTCAAGCACAGAACCTCACTCTTGGAACTAAATGTGGATACAACTTCAGATTCTTAAGTGCTAACGTTGAGTGGCCGATCCACTCTTCTGAAACTCTTAAGAAACTTTCGCGTTCAAAATGGATGAGAATGGTCCCGTCTGGGAGTAATCCCAGATATGAAGCTATTTAATTGCTGGAATCGCCTTCAGAGTCCCACTACCACTGCGAGGCGAAAGCCAAAGCCATGGTTTGAAAAGTGTGGGAATTGGCCAATCAGCAGCGAAGCACCTTTCTCCTGACTTATGATGGAGAGTGGTGAACGTTCAACGACTATCCCGTAGCGGGGAGTACGCTCAAGTGAGCGGAAATAGTAGCCATCCCAAAGGGATGAAGATATAGTCTCGACATCCAGTGAAAGCTGGAGCTGCGGGTAAAGCCGCGGGCTGAGAGTAACGCACTCAGTTGAAGATTTCGCTCGACATTACTGCTACTTACCCAACAGGCGAATGCATCGCGAATATCAGTCGCGAGACCACGGTCTGTGAATTAGTGGCTGTAGAAGGCCTCGATGAGCGCACACAGCGCTCGGTGGGCATTAACCTTACCGGTGGTCATGTCAATGCCGCGGAGATCTGTACGCGTGTCTTTAAGGCACCTACGTATGACGTGTTATTGGCTGATTACTTGATGACCAAGGGCATCGTAACCACCGTCGTTGAGGTGGGTTGGATCGATGACCAATCCGGTGAGGATCTCGATGAAGAGACGGAGGAAGAGGAAGAAGCTTTCTAAAGCCAAAAAAAAAAGCTCATGACAAGCCGTAGCTCTCCTCCCTCACACTTTTGTGTGAGGGAGGAGAGGCTTATGCCATTATTGTTTTGTTTGGTAAGAAATGGCTTCCAAGGAAAGTTTGATCGATGCCTCCATGGCCTCGGCATGCACACCCATGGTGGCCTTCAGGAGCGGAATCTCATCGTGTAACCCCATGGCCTCGTAAAGTGAGACGGCGTAGCCAATGGCATCGGTTTTACCGATATAGGCCATGCGACCCATTGTCATAGCTAATAGCGAAATGCGCAACTGGGCCCAGGACATATCAGGCACATCTGATTCGACTCCCCGGATGAAAGAGATGACCTGATTGACCACCTCTTCAGCCGGCAGGAACCCAACCATGGTAGTGAATTGAGTCGGCGACCATAAGGCTTTCAAACACCGCCCAACATTGTCCAAACATCGAGCTTCGGCGTACAGAGCCTTTTCATTTCCACGGGAACGCGATACTTTCCACCACAAAGCCAAGGCCTCAGTATAAGGGGCTTCACTTTGGGCCAGTGAATCGGCCAATTGCGACTCGACATCCTCTAGTCGCGGGCGATGGCGGAGAATGATTTCTCGCAACGCTTCTTCGGCTGACAGGGCATGACTGCCATCGAGCTGACATACGGTGGGAAGGAGTGTCGGGGACGGGAGGGGCTTTATGCTACCTTCCTCGAGCGCAATCCGACATGACGGCGAGTGCATCCCCGTCACCTCGTCATTACCCCTACATTCGGAGGTTTGCAAGAGTTTGACCATATCAGGTATGGCGAGATGGTAATGATGCACAGCCTGATAAAATCGACCGCACCAGTGACTGCGTTCTTCGTCCGTAAAGATGCCCTTCGCTGCCCCCAGCTCTTTTATCACGTCCAGCAATGGAACCGTGAGGTAGCACAGTTCCTCGTCGAGCACAATGGCTTCCAAGTACTGATGGAAACCTGCAAGGGCCAGGTGAATCGTGCGAGGTGTGCTATCCTCGGTCATCACGGTGTGAAAGACCGCTGCGATGAAATGCGTCATCAACGGAACCAGAACATGCTCGGTGGATATATCCCTCGTTCGGATCAGGCTGACATCGCGTTGCAGGGCTGCGGCGGTGCGCATCAAGGCAGCGTAGTACAGAACATGGCCCAAGGCATTGCGCCAGATGGTCATATACGTGCCGTAGAGCCGCGCGTAGTACACCTCGACCGCTCCATAGGGGAGCGGTCCCGCCTTCGCCTCAGGCGCCTCCTGTTCGGCCTGAGCGTACAGTTCGGGGTGGAGGAAGTGAGTGAGTGAAATCAAATCCTCATCCGACTCCGATGTTTCCGTGAGGTCGATACCGTGAGGTACGGATAGATCCATGAGAGAACCCCCCTTTTAAATGACGAACGTGGAAGTTAAGGTGTTGAAGTTCTTGACGACGTGGCCCAATTTCACTTTCCGATCCTCGCTGTACGTGAGGTGTTTTTGCAGATCCCGACAGGTCAAGAAGATGAAACGCGGCGTCAGCCCGTGAAGGACGGACCCTTCCTTAGGTTCACGTAACCGATGAATCAACTGTTCACTGGCTTGACGGCCCGACAGGCCAATCGTCGCAATACACACACCTAAGTTCGGGATATCACGGGCGGTCCCCGCTGACGGCAAGGTCGTCACAATGATATCCGCATGCAAAAGATTCTCTTCCGGGTCAACGTCAATCTTTCGACGACAGTCCAATCCTGCAAACTTGGACTTCACTCGAGCCAGAACCGCGTCACACATCTCATGCCGGCCACAGTAAATGGCAAGCTTGGATCCTTTACGGTAATCGCGATGACGGTACCACTGGTGCCATGCCAGTTCCACGATCATCGTCGTGTAATTGACAAGTGCCTTTGACTGCTTCAGTATAGAGGCTTCGAAAGTCGCTTGATGATACTTAGCCTGCACCAAATACCGGATATTATCGGGACGGTGAAAGCGATAGAAGACGGAATATACATCAATGTATCGTTTCAAGGCCGGGCGGGGCGCATAGGTCTCTGGAGGGAACTTGATCCGGTACATGCGATTCATAAAGGCATCGTCAGCGACCATGGTACCGGATAAGGCCACCTCTTTATAAAGATGACTCATGCAGTCAATCAGAAAGTTGAGATGAAAGTCTTGGTGTACCTCATCGATAGTCAAACACCCCGCCTGCATCAGCTCGAAGAATTCCCACGGTTTACAGCCGTATTCGTCCGTCGTGTGAGGGTGCTCGAAGAATGCCTTCAGATAGAGCCGGTACGTCGCATTGGATATCAGGATAATCTGCGGATGAAAGGCTTTATCTTCTTTTGCTAAGGTGATAAGGTCCTTCAAAGCCTCCGAGCCCTGCACCACATAGAGATCGCCTTTATGGATGCGTAGAACCTTTAGGATCTCCCGCTGCCACTGTTTCATATACATCGGCCGCATGATCAAGACCATGCGTTGTTTGGCGTCGTGAGCGTAAAACAGCGTCGTGAGCGACTTTCCACGTCCAGCTTGAAGAGTGACCATCTTGGTACGAGGATCATCGTTTTTCATAAACTCGACGATGTCATCCTGATAATCACGGCTCACTACGTTCTGGTCAGTCCAGACAAGCTTGGCATGGGCTGGCGTATACATCGGATGGTCAGTGCGCTGAATGGTCCGAAGGGTGATCCCGCGCTGATCAAAGAAATCCAAGAAGGCATCGAGTACGTTGCGGTGAAAGAAATATTGATCGCGCATGCGCGTCGCTGCGGCGAAGACACAATCGGGTTCGCGGCTGAAACGACCTCGGTGATTGGTGGTTTTCCATTTGATGAACGGCTGACAGTACTCCACGAGGAGTCGTCGAACGTCATCATTAAAGTGACTCACCCGGAACCCGTGTGAAAACACGTCCAGGTGAAAATCACATCTGATGGGAGACTCCATGAAAGATTCCTGTCATTGAAAAAGAGAAAACGGTAAATAGGCCTCTGGAGCACTGCATCCGCAGTGCTCCAGAGGATTCCTCAGGCTCCGTGAAGGATTACTTACTTTGCTGCGTGTTTCGGCACCAACAGATCGTCCAACGGATGATCCGGTAGATCGTGGTTGATATACGTGGCCGGATTGTTCATGATGGAAGAATGTTTCTCGAAAGCCATTGCGCCACCGAGCGAACGCCCCCCAATCACACGGGGCAACTGACCGAAGTGCAGCGCATTGCCCGGATACGGCAAGCGATAATCCCGATCCTTGATCGACCGAGCCATCGTGGAGAAAACCAAGATCTCCAGGTGCACGATATTCACCGGCATTTTTGCGCTGGTGAGTTCGTGGAAGGTGATCAACGCTTCTTCCGGTGTCCGACAGCGTCGGAGCATTTTACGCCGTCCTTCCTGGAACCCGATGGCATCTCGGGGATCGCTCTTGTCTTTACCATCGTCGGTCGAGGAAATGAACTGGATGATCGATCCTAAATAATCCAGGATATTCTCATCGCGGTTAGGAATCTCCAGAATCGTCTGCTCTCGATCGAAGCCCTCCAGATCGATCACATACCGACCCGAATCCGATAGCTCATACCCATTGCGTTGGATATGGGCAAGGATGCTGTGGGACAAATGGGCTTTCTTACCCGACACCTCCACATTGAGCGTCGCTGTCTCGCGTTCCCCATTCGCGTCTTCCGAAGTCAGATAAATCTGGCTGATATCGGAAATCCTACCCACGGGCAACATCGTCACATCCTCGACAAAGTTGATCTCGGTCAGTTGATTGGCCTCTCCCGGTGCGATCGATAACCACAGTTTGTACGGTTTCAATCGCGAGACCAGAGTAATGCCTCGGGAATCGGAGGCGGGTTCTAGATAATGCCGTTCGTAGGTGTCGAGCGTGATGCGTGCCAGTCCTGTGGCAAAATCCACATGCTTGATGCCCAACATGTTCTGAGTGACCCGCTCGCCATACTCCACCGCTGCCACATGGCCGATGTTAGTGAATCGAGGGATGGATAAGGCCAGCTCACCATAACACATCGCACATACCGACTGAGGCGTTGGGTGATTACACAAAAGAGGAGAGCGGTAGTAAATCACCTTTCCCATCAATCGATCCCTGTCACACGACGTAATTACCTGCAAGGGCTCCCCGTTTTTCAACCCCTCCTCCGTCAGGTAATATTTCCCATCGAGCGCTTCGATATCTTTGGGTTTGACGACCCAACGAATATACCGTTGAGAGCCGCAATCACCGGCTGCCAGTGCATGTGGTGTGATGTCACTGGCGATCAATTGACTGGCCCCGTTGACCAAGGCTATCACCGGTTTCCGCACCACGTAATCGATTTCCTGGACGGTAGCGGCCATCAGCTGGAGTTTGCGATTGAAATACTCCGAATCCTGGATGGGCTTTTCTTTATACGCTGATGCCTTGGTCGAGGATCGTGATTCCTCCATGGATTCCAGCATTGAGTTCATGCCGGAGAAGAATGAGGACGGAATAGCCTCGGGGAAGAAGTGGGAATCAATGTCGGTCACTTTGCCCCGCGCAATGATCACCTGCTTGACCTGATTCATCTTGAGCAGTCCGGAACGCACAGCCTGTGCGATGGGATTGCCCACTAAGGCCTCGGGATCGTCCTTGATCACGTCATCGGCCACGCGATAAGCATGTTCGATGGATATGGGTGACCCCGTAATGCCTTCAATCGCTGCCGCAATTCGCGGTTCTTCCAACACATCCAGGAAGTCATCGATCGAACAGGTCGTCACTTCATCTTCCAGATACGTGGAGTAATCGTTGAAGTACGCATTGAAAGCTTCGTACTGTTTACGTTCGAGCTCCTCCGTATCCACTTCACCCACGTAGGCATCGTGACAGTCCCACAGCACCGCATTCAGTAATTTCAAATGCGAAGAACTGTTCAGCCGTTCCTGAAGACAGTGGGAAGGCTTCGTTGGCGTGCGCGGATATTCCTTATAAAGCACCCAGCAATACGCCGAGAACCGCGCTGCCCGAATATCCACCACTAACGACTGGGGAGTTCCGTCGGGTAAGTTATCGAAGATGACCTCAACTTGCGGATCATCGGGTAACTCCCACAGTGTCTTCCGATCCATGACGGCTAACTCTCTGGCCATGTATTTTCTCATAGCACAGGCTCCTCGGCATTGGCCGTGTAGAGTTTCGGTTCATCGGAAGGGTTGTCATTACGTACGAAACGCACGCCGGAAATCTCCAGTGAATGGTGAATGAAGGCCAGATTCCGACCCCCTCGATCCATCAGGGTATCGTCCGTCACCACACTTTCGATATGGGTAGGTTTATCTGCATTCAAGATATTGTTGACAATGTGCTTATGCAATGGCGGAGAATTGGACATTTCCACCAATCTGGCCACAGGCTGAGATCCACATGCAGCGACCATCAACCGAACCTCCGACTCACCCAAAATACGCACTGGCATGGGACGTGCGGGAGTGGCGTATTTGTCGTGCTTGTTGATCTTGGCGGGGATACCGAAGTGTTGCAGTTTGGTGGAAGAGACACCGGACCATTCGTCGCCCACTTTCTCCAGGAGCAGGATATAGGTCGAGGCAATCAGGATATCGCGCTTGGTTGTGACCATCCGTCCCGATCGACCGCGGTATGTCACCGGGCCCTTCTGTAACGGATAGGCCTTGCGCAACGCTTTGGCTGCATTCTCGAGAGTGACGGGGCTGTCCAGAGGGAACCAGTGATACAGTCCATGTTTCAGTATCATATCCACATGGTGTTTATGACTGCCCTTGTACTCATTGGGATTGGTGAGAATCTCCGCGGTGAATGGGGTCACCATGTTATAGTAGTCCATGAGAAAGGCCCAGGCATCTTTATAGAACGTCTTGGGACTGGCTTCCTTCATGGCGTGAAGGTCACGCTGTATTTGGTCGCTATATGCGTTGAAGTGTTGCTCGAATAGCACACCTGGATTCATGCGCTTGACAATCGAATTCCCATCCATGATGATATTGGCACGGGTGCCAAATCGATCGACGGGCATATCGGCATCCGGCCAAACATTACAGATAATTCCTTTCCCCCCATGGAGGTTAGTGAGCTTCGAGCCAACGTTCGGACGGACCTTGTACTCAAAGGTGATGTCTACCCGCCACTCGTCAAGTTCTTGAAGATTGTACATCTGTTTGGGACGGTTCTTGGCCAGATCGTTCTTGAAGACCAATCCTTCCACTAGAAGCCGATGTAGCCGTGGCGAAATCGTGACACCACTGCGGTGTTTCATGTTATCAACGATTCGCTGCAACTCATCGTAATACCGGGTCTGGGCCTGATGGTACTTGGCTGCTTGAACTTCCATTCCCACTGGCGTACGCAGCTTCTGAGAGGACGATCCCCGTCGTGCGATGACATCCACGACTTTTCCCCGAGGAATGCCATAGACGCGTCGATCGAAGACATGATCGACCTGTTTCAGTTGATCAACTGCCATTTCCACGCCAGCGAGAAGATCGTCATATTCACGGAAGGCAAAAAGCAAGCCATCCTCTCTGATCGTTTCCCCAATGTCTGGAAACGGCTTGTAATGGGTATCATCGCCGTACAAGTTGAGCGGATACCGCTTGCGGCCATAACTGCCTGACCGTTTCTCATAACCGTTTGAAGTCAGCTTGGCAATCGTCGACTCGGAGATGACCACGCCATCCTCGATGGTCCCTGGAATGGACATGAAAGCCGTGTTGAGTTCCACGCCCAGTTTGTAATTTCCATGCGGATCAACATTGGGGGAGTCGGCCAGAATGGTTCCTTTAGGCAGCAACACTCGGGTGGTCAAGGTCTCACCTTTTTCAGTGAGCTTGTACTTGAAACCATAGTGGTTGTGTTTGCAGTGGTGGTGCGGAAGCTCCAGGAGATCGAGTTGTCCTTTCTCCATATTCTCGAAGATGATCGAGGTATGGGGATTCATTAGGATCGCATCCGGACCCTCCGTACGTGGGTACTTCTCGACAATGGCCTTGATCTCACCATTGCGGGGCATCTTGATATTGAAGGTGGCTGTACCGAAAATACGTTCGACACCGGTCAAACACCGACGAACATCGGCACCATCGATCACCAGGGCCTGCGATAAGTGACTACCTAGCATTTCCTGGCGTGCGGAAGAATCTTCAGGGGCCGCGAAGTTCAAGCTAGCAGCGGCGAGAAGTTCAGGTTTCAATCCACGGTGATTAAGACGTTTCATAGCGGGAAAAGGCTCCGTGGCGAGTGGTTGGGTAAGTAACAGACGAGCCTAAATCGAATGCAGGCTCTCTCTTGGGTAATATGGTTTTGCGGGATGGTCGAGTAATCGTTTGAACTTCGAGAAATGGATCGAAACCTATGACTCTTTCAGTCAACTCACTGATGCAAAACCTTGGCGCGGCGGTCTATTATGAAGAGCCGTGGCATATCGCGTTGGAATCGCACCTCCTTTTACTCATGCAACCTTCCATTAGCACTGCGCTGGTGGTAACTCCCCATGATGCGTACAAGCACGAGGGAGACCTACATGGCTTGTTGCAAACCTATGGTCAGGATCCGCAGTACTACTTTCCCATCATGCGTGTCAATGGCATGTTTTCACCATTCGAATATACGGCGGACATGACGTTACTGCAAATCCCGTCAACTCAACTCATTGACCAGCTGCGCAGGCTTTACATGACGATCTCGAGCAAGCTTGCGTGATCGCACGGTGAAAAAGAAAAGAATCTCTGATGCCCTTCCCCTACCCAACTGGGTAGGGGAAGGGCAGTGTGCCCTATCGGTTACAGCGTGAACCGACCGCCGCTTCCCGATCCACCGAATCCACCGCCACCGCGGCGATGTGTAAAGCGATCGCTAAACGAACCACCCGGCTGATTCGATCCACCACGCCCCAGTCGGTGCTGGGCCTCACGCGCTTCCCGTGGATCTTCCCCCGCCACCATGAAGGATTTGTTGTTGGTCTTCGCCCAGTCCGGTACACGATCCTGTGCAGTGGCCGTATAGTCGCGACGACCCAATCCCATACTTCCACTGGGGGGATAGCCGCCACCGCGCTGATACCCCGAACCCGATGTCGTGGGTGAAGTTTGCTGATGGCGATGCGCCATGCGGTCACTGAAGCTTTCGGTCACCGTTGGTTCAGCGTCTTCCCATGGTAGCGGTTCGACGCTGGTAGCGATGGAAGCCTTTTCACTACTGACGGGATGGACCGTCTCGCGTTTGTCCAGGTGCGGTTTGGCCAATGCAGCACCGCTGGCACCGAAGGCCCGTTTGGCTTTACTGACCACTCCCGACTGGACGGCCTTGGCGGCACCCTCTGTGCGGCGATCGCGTGAGCTCTCGCCTTCATTATTGGGTAGTGGTGGCACGACATCCGCCAACTTGTCCATCTGATCCAGGGTCTCCAACCAATCGAGATTGATCATGAGATCCTTGTAGGTGGGAAGAAGCTTGCGATGGCTCGTGATCACCTCATTGAGCCGTCCCGCAATCTTGGAGAAACTACGCAAGACGCTATCGAACTTGCACGCGCTGCGCGCCTTGGAGCCGGCTGAATACGTTTCCGGACGATCATTTTCGGGAAGGATATAATCAAACAGTGCTTTGAAGCTTTTCTGATCCTTCTTGGAAATGGTCACACCGAAGACCTTGGGCTGTTCTCCCTCGAGTTCCTGGCGGAAAGGGAAAGTGGCAATGCAGGTCCAATGATATCGGCTGTCGAGAATCTCACCTCCTTTCTTCAGATACAAGTTGACGAACCGGCGGTCAGGACTAGCCGCTGAGCGCTCGATAATTGCCTCGATGCGTTCGGCAGTGATTTCCTTGATGTCGGGCACGAGTTTCAGATACTTGCTCGCCTTCACCCCGACATTGCCCGAATGCTGCTTCTCCGGATCCGCGGCGTACTTTACCAGCCAAGCCATGAGCTCGGCTATGGTGGCGCCGAGTTTCAGGTTGATGGCTGCTTTGTACTTGGCCAGAACGATGGACTCCCCATTTAGGAAGTTCTCCGAGAGCGGATGGAACGCAATGCACTCGTCCCAGATATTGCGCGTGCCGTGCGCGCTGGCAGTGGGGAGAATCCAGCGCTTTCCCTCCACCGCGGCTGGCATGGGATCGCCTCCGATCGGTGCGAAGGAAATCAGACCTTCCTCGTCGACTGCGAGATCGACGGAAGCCAGGACCTGAGTGTAGAAGGTCAAAAGACCTTCGTGTTTGCTTGCCATGAAACGAACTCCTTGAGGAAAGGGAAAGGGTTAGAGCTTCCAACCCCCGCCCGTCGAAGGCGCCGCGGGTGCGGTGGAGGTCGTGCGTGATTTCAGGGCGGCTGAGAGCGGAGCCCCGTTCAATGTGAATTCATCCGCAAAGGACGTATTACTCGGCAGTTGAATCTGCTCACCATTGAGATTGCTGAAAATGTCATCGACCGAATGAGCCAGACTATCCAATTGATTGCGGCTGTTTCCCACGACCGGAGTGATCAGCGAAGAGGCGAAGTTAGGCACGCAATAGGGCACCTTTCCACCACCGTCGACTTCCACCTCGATACGGGTATCGGCCATCACCAGATCCGAGAACACACTCAGCGACAGCGTGATGTTCCCACACCGACTCATGTCATTGAAGACCTCCATGATCATCCGATCACGGAAATACAACATCTGGTCTTCCAACGACTGTCCGTTCAGGATAAAACTCATGGCTGGCGAATGCCATTCAAAACTCGTTTGTCCGTTCACCGTGTCATTGGTGATCGAGAACGAGACCTGAGTGAGCAGCGCACCGGTCATGAGTGCGGGAATCGCCGTGCCGGCAATGGTCGCTACAATGGTCGCTACAATGGTTTTGTCATTGCTACCGAACCAGTGCTGAGTATCATTAGGCTGATGTTGGGCAAACCCGATATCACGGACCAAGGTATCCTGCGGATTTTGCAGCATCGCGATGTTATCCGTTCCCGGGAAGAGCATGCACAGCTCCCCGTAACTGAAACAGTTACCTTCATTCAACTCCGTGTTGCGGGTCAATTGCGCGATGAACTGATCGTCTACCGCTCCGAGGTCTTTTGTGGCATTACCGATCCGTGACATCAACGTGGGGACATCGTCCATCAGGGAATTGGTGTTGATGTCGTTCATGACCAGCCGATGGCCCTCGAAGACACGGCTTAAGTAATCAGTCGGCAGATCGTTGTTGATGTTAGACAGGATCGGGCGCGAGGACATCGACGAACGATAATCGGTATCGACGAAGTTTTCCAGTCCACTGTTCCCGATGGCAGTACATACGTCACGGGGCCGCAATGCGTAATAGTTCGCACTACCACGACCCAGTCCCTGGCCATTGTTCTGCTGAAGATAACGGTGCGCCGAAATCGGCTTGCGTTTTACGCCATACCCCGTATGCACTTCCTTGGTGTCGAGAACCGTTGCCAGGAACATGCGCATCTGAGGATCGATGTGGCCCGAAAACGAAGGATCCCCGATGCGATCGGTATAGCCGGAAACGTACTTGACACTGATCGATGTATTGTCGTCGGCGAACGGGCTATCGTTGGGATAGATCACCTCCATCATGAACATGTACCGACGCTCGTTCCAGCCGTTCTCGATCGAAATTGTGCCGACGTCCGTTGCACTGGGTCGCAGAATGGTGCCGGCCACGCCCGACAGTGCGTGGGGAGTAAGATCTCGGAAACCGCTCGTGAAGGTATCCAGACGTTCCATGTCTTCCCCGGTAACCCGGGCCGTGTACGGACGCAACACCATGTCGTGATACGATCCGGTGGGAATGAAAATCAATCGATTGATGTGTGCTTGTTTCATGGTAGCTAACATTCTCTCGGGTGGTATGAAAGATCAGGCGCTTGCCGACTGAAGCGGGTAGTCGGCAAGTGGTGAACGCGCAGCATAGTCGAGGCGTTGGTGATACAGGTGTATCAGCAACTGCGCTAACTGGATCCGAATATCCGTTGGAACGTACATTTTACGGGAACCGTGGACCTTGGATGTCAACGCCTGAAGTTCAGCGGGGGCCTGGAGCAGCCAGTCGCTCGACGCAATAAGCGTATACGCCGCATCGATGCTGCGCACACCGGGATTGGTCAAGCGGGGCGTGGACTGCTTCTCTTTAGTCGAATGGGTATTCGGATAAATAACGGACAACTGCGCCATGAGATCCGCAGGAATCTTCGAACGCGATTCCTGGGGTGAAACGAACTCATCCCCCTGTTTGAGTTCCTTGGCGGTGAGAAGTGCCGCCAAGTCCACGAATCCCCACTGCCAGAGTAATGCCTGCGTCAGACTAATGGCATCGAGCAATGCAGGCTTGGTGAGTAGTGGAATATATCTCGGAAAGAGCACAGGACACAGAACCCATTGCACCAACGTTTTCTGGAAGTGATGGATGTCTTGATTTTCCAGCACGTTCACGGCACCGGAACATGCCTCCAATTTAACGGGATCGGCGGCTGGATCCATGTCTTCGAAAATGGACACCGTTTGGCGAATATAGAAGTTCGCCATCGCCACATCGCCGTCACTGACCTCCTGTTTGATTTTGTAGGATTCGGCCAGCGATTCCTGCTGCTCAGTCTTGTCGTCCTTCTTGATCCGTTTGGGGGTGATCGGACCAGAAAAGCGTCGATGCCCGGGTGAGCGCAACGTGGTGTCCACGTACCCATACACGTCGGTAATGAGGTTGGGACCGTCATCGCTGGTACTGATGGGGACCATCGAGGTCCGACGCACCAAGGTATTGGCTAGGAGCCATTCCGGCATATTCGAGGAGGACAGGCCAGCCAGCATGGCCGAGAATAACGTTGCTTCCTTAGCGCGATTCGTGATCGAGACTTCAATGAACCGAAGTAAACGCTGATACGGCGGGCAATGCGGAATATACGTCTTGTTCAGCAACTTGACCGCTACGTCTTCTTTGAACGTGTTGTCCACGTCGTCCTTGATGCGTGGGATGTACTCACCCCAAATCGGTACCATGGGACGCGATGCAATGGCGAGCACAGCCAAATCGAAGTAATCCTGGCGCAAATACGTCATGTCGACCGGATCGTTTTCGCCATACGACGTTTTGATGTTACGTGGGATGTGGATCAGTGGGCTGGTTTCGGCCCACTGATAGAGTTCCTCGTACGGGATCTCCGCGTATATCTTGGCCACGGCGTTTTGCAGTCGATTGGTCAGTGAAATCATTTCGTACTTGGAATTGAAGAGCTCGTAGATCTCCACGTACGCGTCCCAGATTTTCTGTTGACGCGCCCCGGATAAGGTCGCAATGAAAGCATTGATCTCACGGAAGACCGCATCCTTGAAGGGATCTTCAGTAGCCACTAGCCCTTTGGTACGTGATGCACGACTGTAAGTCCGCGCATCCCAGACCATCTTTTCTTTACTGCCAAGTCCACGAGACAACGTGAGGCTTTTGAAGCCTTGTTCTTGAAATTCTGATACGGTGATATACACGGAGGTCACCTTTGTATTGCATGCGGGTGGATGGTGCGAATAAGAGACCGGGACTCTCTCCAAGGGGTAATATGTCTTTGTACATGCTTTGTTCATGGTGCGTTCGAGCATACTGGCCATCCCGGCGAAGGGATGGCCAGTCTAACGTGCGTCAATCGGTCGGTCGATTACATCGGCAGATCGTCGCCGTCAAAGTTGAAACCACCACTATTTCCTGCGGGCGCGGGCGTTGGACGACCACCACCGGTATTGGTGTTTCCGCGCGGATAGGCATTATCGCCGCCGCTACCGCCGCCCGGTGCGCCGCTACGTGATCGGGCGAGGAAGTCAGCATTGAGCGTCTCGTACTGTGCATTCAGTACGACGGGGAAGAGTGCTGAGAGCCACTTGGACCACTGCACCGCCCACAGTTCAGACACCTTGTCAGCTGGCGCGGGATTACCTTCCATGTCGATCAGCTTCACGAAGTTCGATGGCAACATATCGACGGACACTACCGGCCGGGTAGATTCCCACGACGACACAGTGATGTAGATCACTCCCGTGTCGCGTCGACCAATGCGAATGTTGGCCATGTGTTTCACTTTACGGGAACCCGAAGCGTGATCGTACATGCCGCCTGCAATAGCGAGCTCTTCATGCTTGCCGGGCGGTAGGCGCGGAGCGCGTTCCAGCATGGTCATGAGTACCATGGAATCGGCCAGGGGGATGACGGCATGGATCTTGCCGTAGTCCTTATCGCCATCCACGTTCGTGATTGCGGTAACCTTCAATCCATCGCGGTCGATGTCGAACCCAATCTGACACGGTTTGGTTGCACCTTCCAAGCGTTTACCTGTCAGGCGGAAACGGAAATCATTGAGCGAGTGCTGGGCACGCTCTTTTTTGGGAGCATTGTTGCGCTGTTGGTAATTACCATCGGCCATGGCCGGTATCCTTGGGTTGAGCGGGGTGAAAATCTGTACGGGGAAATATCCGCACAAGATGCTCCCGCGGTGTGGGACTTTCCGAGAATATCGGAAGGCTTAATAGAACTGGCGTAATTGCTCCAAGAGAGAAAGATCGGTGACATGCTTCTCTAAGGTCGCTTTCACCTTGTCCAGCGTCGTGACGGAAGACCAATGACTGGCTTTTGCCGTAGACAAAACGGCATCTTTGAGGCTTTTCGACTGGTGGACGAATTGCTGACTATCGCCAAAGACCTGAAGTGTAAAGGGAAGAAACGGAAGCAACGCGACATCGTCGGTTTTTCCTGTCAGCTTGGTGTTCCACTGCGAAGGTGGCTTGATCTTACCGGTATGCGATTCCAAAAGATCCAATTGATCGAATTGATAGCGTGCCAAGAGATCGCCAGGGAAATGGGTAAGTAGCAATGCGGCCGGATGTCGTCCTGTGATGAGCACGTCTTCGTGCCTAACGGTTACTGGCAGGCTATCCATAAACCGACGCAGAGTGGCGTCGTGCAGTGCCTGGTAGATCGCCTGGTTATCCGTCGACGGAACCTTAAAGTGCGCATGCGGGTAGCGGCGCGAAAGGCCCTGATAGGTAGGCAGATAAAACACGACATGAAGTCGGCCTTTACCCACATGTTCCACGACAGACTGACATCCTAGCACGTCTTCGGTCAGGGCATCCACGAGATCCGGAACATCAGCCGCCCGCTGATCTTCCCCCTTCAAAGATGCCATGAGATTACGAAACAAGGTATGCAGATTGAACCAAACCTCCTTATATTTCGGGAGACGATCGGATGAGGGATGGTCGGGATGAATACCCGTTGCTCCTTCCAACGCCAGTGACGTTCCGATCGAGACCGGATACTGGCCCTTTTCACGTAACGCGAGAGTGACATTGTTCATGAGTTAACGAGCTCGGTGAGGATTTCGGTAGCGCGGCGATAAACCGCATCGGTGGGATGGCGTCGTTGAAGGCGCTCAAGCAGTAAGGGTACAACTGTGATGGGTGTGATTTCGACCTCAGCAAACTCCCCTCGTAGGTCGACCAGGAGATGCTTTTGAATATCCTTTACTTCCACCGATTTGGTGGTCCATTGGAACTGAGGGTGTTCTTTACGAACTCGAGCCAGTGCATGGAGAATCGGATCGCCACGCTCTGCTACGATACGAATGGCGCTATCCGAACGCAGAGTAGCTACTGTGGCATCAATAAGCGCTAAAGCATCCTCGAGTGAAAGGTGTGTACAGTCGAGACTCTTGTAGAGCTTCGCCCCTTCATTAACCACGAAGACAAAATCATCGTCGCCATTCTGGCGAATGAGCGCCTCCCAATGACCCTTCGGTGCTTCTTCCCCATGGTTAAGGCGATCGAATGAGCCGTTGCACAGGATGCGATCGTAGACGGAAGAGAGATGAATGTGTCCGGTCCAGATGTAATTCCGTACGATGGAGAGAAAACGCTCCATGGAATGACAAGCGGATTGCACTTTGGCGATGGGAGGAAGCTGGTAGCTGAAAGCACCGTGTAGATTGCAGTAATCGACCGCCTCGACACCGGTGCGTGCCAGGGCTTGTTGCACTTCTTTCCAGATCCTATCCACTTCCGCTGTGGTAAAGTCCGGAACATAGAGCATCGTGATGCCCAATGTTTGGATCGTTTCAACCTCGATGTTCTTAACATAACGAAAATCCACCTCAAACCCACACATAGCTGCAACCTTCGTAAAGTTCACGCCCTGACCACGGTCGTGCGAGAAGGTTCCCTCTAAACACCGCAAGACAATCTTGCGGCGATGGCAGAGATTGAGCATGTAATACATCCAGCGCTCAATCTCCCCAATGTCGACATCGCTATAGTTCAGTGATCCGTCAAAAAGATCGCCCCCGAGGAGGATCAAATCCAGCTCCCCTGTCTTGGCATTATCTGGAAAAGCTTTATAGAGATTTTCCAGAATCAATCGCGACGAGGTGGTGGGGTGGCCTAAATGCACATCCGAGAAGGAGGCGACTTTCAGGTCACGAGTGCGCCGAGCCACCGACTCCGCGCTCGGTCGACCAATCTGATCCATAGGAGTCCTTCATTTTACGACGTAAGGAGTTACAGAGCATCACCATCGTCACTAAGAAGTGACTCGGGCGACAGCCCTGACTTCATAGTTGATTGACTTTGTACCAAACCGTATCGTTCTAAGATCTTGCGCCACGCCTCGGAAATATCGTAGGCCGCCGTGGCTTTGTACTGGGCTAAACTTTCGTCCATCCGTTTCTTTTCCAACATGGCATGTCGCTTACCTTCCAGCGCCGCCAGATCTGAAGACTGGGCCAAGGAAGGTTGATTCGACGGATTACCTAACCGCGTGCGCAGTGTGCCGATGACCGGAGGGCAGACGAACAACAGATTTCCCGCCGCATCGAGGATATCGATCGATTTGCGCCAGGTGTTGAAAGTGCGATACCACAACGAGGTGTTGAACTTATCCAGTCCAGGATCGTACAATGCTCGCAGAAACTCGATGAAATAAGCTTCTGGCATTTTCGGATTGTCGGAACCTAGTTCAACCAACTCCTTGATGGCTTCAATCGTGCGTGGGAGGGGTGCCAGCCGCCGCGGCGGCTGGACAAGGGACTGGGTAGGAACGGTCGCCACGGCCTTCCCTGGAGTCGTCACCGATGGAACGGGAGTGTCGGGAGTGTCGGAAGGCATTACACCACCTCCACTTCACCGATGATACCGATGAACCCAAGTCGTTCACAGGCGTACATCAGTTGTCGCAAATGTGCTGAACTGACCCGCGCTGGCTGTTCTTTCTCGTGGCGTTCGATGTATTGGTGCGGTTTCATCGAAAAAGCAAAACGACCATTGATGGGAATGACTTCCAGATCCAGCAAGAAGCGATAGCCCAGGTTCATCGCTTCATGAATCGTCATGAACGATGAAATGCCGGGGAGATGGGGACCTTGATGGTCATCGTAAAGTGCGATGGTGCCTGGATAGTCCATGGCGATGTTGATGATGTTGCGCTGACCATTGTGGTGTAGCGGCAACCCACCATCGGGAATCGTCAGCACG
>Ga0307375_10002559_pt1 | contig 18519 bp, 14 predicted proteins | sample TR1MG_FD_202531 | JGI IMG/M metagenome (GOLD analysis project Ga0307375, IMG submission 202531) | Soil microbial communities from Risofladan, Vaasa, Finland - TR-1 | ecosystem: Environmental > Terrestrial > Soil > Coastal area > Acid sulfate soil | place: Finland: Risofladan, Vaasa | collected... | reverse complement strand
GTGCTCGACCGCACGTGGTACGAGGACGCCGAGGTGTTCGCCCGCGGGCTGTTCGACCAGGGATACATGAGCTCCGACGACTGGCAGCTCTACCAGCAGCTCTACGCCGAGCTGTTGCACGCACCGGCGGCGCGCCCCCCGCGCCTGCTCGTGTATCTCCAGGGACCGATCGAAACGATCATGGAGCGCATCGCCACGCGGGGCCGCCCCAAGGAGCGCGATACCGATCCCGACTACTGGCGCGAACTCCACGGACGGTACGAACGCTGGATCGCCGGCTTCGACCATTGTCCCGTGCTGCGTCTCGACGTCCGCGAGTACGATCTCGTGGCCGACCCCGACGCGGTGGACGACATTGCGGCGCGCGTCCGAACGCTGGTCGGCGACGAGCTGCCCCAGTTGGAACTCTGGCCGGCCACGCCTCGCCGGGAGCCAGCCGGCACCCCTGACAGAATGCTGACACCGCGGGCCGCCCGCGGGCAGTAAGCTGCGAGGTTGAGGTCACGGCCTATCCGATGGTGAACGACGCATCCCGCCCCACCCCCACGCCCGTTCCGTCCCCGCAGCCGTCGCCCGGCGCGCGCACCCGCGTGCGCCGCACGCCGCGGCGGGGCGTCTCGATGCTCTTCGTGCTCGTCGCCGCGCTGGCCGTCGTCGCCGTGCTCGCGTTCCAGGCGTACCGGGCCGAGGAGGATCAGCGCGACACGGTGGCGCGCGCCCTGCATGAATACGCCGGCGTGGCCGCCTGGCAGTTCGCCGCCGACGCCAAGGACGAGATCGGCTCGGCGCTCTCCGAACTGCTCAGCCCCATTCACCAGGTCACCATGCACCCGGGCGGCACGCTCCCGTCGCCACACATGCTCGAGGAATCACAGCACCGGATTGCCACCTGCAACTGCGGCGCGATCGTCCTCCCCGCCGCCTACTATTTCCGCCTCGATCTGCGCACCGGCGCGCTTACCGTCGTCGGCGACCATCCGGCCGACGCTGCCGAGCAGGCCTGGCTCACCGACACCGTGGCGCAGTACACGCACACCATCTGGGACAAGAATTGGCGCATTGCCGTCATCGTCGGCGCCGTGGGCAAGGCCCGGCGCACGGCGGCGTTCGCCGTCATCCACGACACCGCCGGCGCACCGATCGCCGCCTATGGCGTGGTCAACGAATCGCAGGCCTTCGCCGCCGCCATCTTCCCGTACGTGATGAACGAGTGGCCCCTCCTCCCTCCCTCGCTCACCCGCATGAAGACCAACCACGAGGTCCTGTCCGTCAGCGTCACTGACGAGTCCGGACACGTGGTCTACCAATCCGCGCCGCAATACGATACCACGTATACGAGCTACTACCCGCTGCAGAAGTTCCTCGCCGGCTTCACGGTGCACGCCACGCTGCGGCCCGAATTGGCGCAGACGCTCGTGCTGGGTGGCGTTCCCCACCGCTTCCCTCTCATGGTCGCGCTACTCGTGCTCACGGCGCTGCTCGTCAGCATCGCCTTCCGCCAGCTGCAGCGGCAGGCCGCGCTCGCCAGCCTGCGGGCCGACTTCGTGGCCAGTGTGTCGCACGAACTGCGCACACCGCTGGCGCAGATCCGCATGTTCGCCGAACTGCTCCGCATGGGCTGGGTGCGGTCCGATCAGGAGCGCGATCGCTCGCTCGAGATCATCGATCAGGAATCGAGGCGCCTCGCCAACCTCGTGGACAAGGTGCTCACCTTCGAGAACGCCGAGCACGCCGGCGCCCGCCGCATCCGCCCGGAATTCACCCCCCTCGCGACGCTCGTCCAGGAGGTGCTCGAAGCCTTCCAGCCGCTGGCCGCGTCGCGACAGGTCACCGTCCTTCCCCTCCTCGATGAGGAATGCACGGCCTACGTGGACCGCGGCGCCGTCCGCCAGATGCTCATCAATCTGCTCGACAACGCCGTCAAGTACGGCCCCACCGGCCAGACCATCACCGTCACGCTCGATACCGTGGGCGGACGCGCCCGCATCAGCGTCGAGGACGAGGGGCGCGGCGTTCCATCGGACGAGCGCGCCGCCATCTGGGAGTCGTTCCGCCGGCTCGACCGCGACGCCCATTCGGCGGTCGCCGGAAGCGGCATCGGACTCTCCGTGGTCAAACAGCTGGTGGACGCGCACGGCGGCGCCGTGCGCGTGGAGAGCAGCGCCGCCGGCGGCGCGCGCTTCGTCATCGAGATCCCCAAAGGCTCATGAGTCGCATTCTCGTCGTCGAAGACAATCCGGACCTGGCCTACGGCCTCCGCAACAGCCTCGAGATCGCCGGCTACGACGTCCTCGTCGCCGCCGACGGCCTCGACGGCGTCGCGCAGGCCCGCACGGCGAGCGCCGACCTCATCGTGCTCGACCTCATGCTTCCCGTCATGGACGGCTACCGCGTGCTCCGCACGTTGCGCGACGAGGGCCTCACCACCCCGGTCCTCATTCTCACCGCGCGCGGCGAGGAGACCGACAAGGTGCTCGGCTTCCGCCTCGGCGCCGACGACTACGTCACCAAGCCGTTCGGCGTCCTCGAACTCCTGGCTCGCATCGAGGCCGTGCTCCGCCGCGCCGTGCCCGCCGCCCCTGCTCCCGCCCGCGAACGGTTCGGCAACATCGAGGTCGACTTCGGCGCCCGTTGGGTGTGCCGCGACGGCGAGCGCGTGGACCTCACGCCCAAGGAGTTCGACCTCCTCGCGGCGCTCCTGCGACGTCGTGGTCGCGTGGTCCCGCGTCGCGATCTGCTCGAAGCCGTGTGGGGCTATGACTCCGAGGTCGTGAGCCGCACCGTGGACACCCACGTCGCCGAACTGCGCCGGAAGCTGGAAGCCAACCCCGCGGCTCCGGCACACATTCTCACCGTGTGGAAGGTGGGCTACAAGCTCCAGGGGTGACCCACCGGCCACGCAACGGCGTGAACGCGGGGCGCCTCGGCGTGTATCATTGAAAACGTCAGCTCTGCCCGTTCCCCAGGAGCATCGCATGTCCACGTCATTTTCCGGCATCGTCCGCGCGCTGGCCCTCGTGGCCACCGTCACGGTGGCCGCTGCCTGCTCCGAGCACCGGACCGCCGAGCGCGCCGACTCGGACCTTGCCCACGATCTCGCCCTCGCCGGCCAGATCAATGCCCAGCCCGCACTCACCGACACCGCGGTCGCGCCGACGTCTCGGCCGGCCGGACAGGACGCACCGGCCGCCAGCACCCGTCCCGAGTCCCGCAGCCCCGCGCCGGCGCCCATGATCCGGCCCGCGGCGCAACCCCCGGCGGAGACCTCGCCTCAGCCCCCGGCTACCGCCGCCAATCAGCAGCCGGATTCGAGCGCCATGGATACCGTCGCCCGGATTCCCGACCCTATGGTGATCGGCGCCGGCACGGGCATCGCGCTCAATTCTGGCATGCGCGTGTGCACCAACACCAACAAGGTGGGCGACAAGCTCGTGGCCACGGTCACCAGCCCTGCCACCGGCACCGGCGGCGCCGTGATCCCCATCGGGTCGCGCGTCGTGCTCGAGCTGACGCGGGTGAATCCCGGCGAGTCATCCGATAGCAGCGCGATCGTGTTCCAGCCCACCACCGTCTACGTGAACGGCACGGCGTATCCGGTCATGGGCACCGTCACCGCGAGCGCGGCGCTGCAGCGCGCCGAGACACCCACCACCGGCGCGTCCGACAAGGAGAAGGTCGTGGGCGGCGCCGTCGCCGGGGCCATCCTCGGCCAGATCTTCGGCCGCAGCACCAAGTCCACCGTGATCGGGGCCGCCGCTGGCGCCGCCACGGGCGCCGCCGTGGCCAGGGCCCAGCAGCACTATCAATCCTGTCTCCCCGAGGGCACGCCCCTCACTCTGACGCTCTCCGACCCGGTCACGATGCACTGACATGGACCAGGATCTCCGCTATCCGATCGGGCGCTTCCGGCGTCCCGCCGACGTCACCGCCGCCGAGCGCGCGGTGTTCATCGAAGCCATCGCCGCGACCCCCGCGGCGTTGCGCGAGGCCGTGCGCGGACTTGCCGACCCGCAGCTCGACACCCCTTACCGCCCCGACGGCTGGACCGTGCGGCAGGTGGTGCACCACGTGCCCGACAGTCACGTCAACGCGTACGTACGGCTCAAACTCGCGCTCACCGAGGTGGAGCCCACGATCAAGCCGTACGACGAGGCGAAGTGGGCCGCGCTTCCCGACAGCCGGAGCGCGCTGGTGGCCGAGTCGCTGGCGTTGCTCGATGCCCTGCACACGCGCTGGGTATTCCTGCTCCGCTCCATGACACCCGCCGACTTCTCGCGCACGCTCGTGCATCCGGAGCACCCGGGTTCGCCGATGACGCTCGACGTTCTGCTGGCCATGTACGCGTGGCACGGGCGGCATCACGTGGCCCACATCACCGCGCTGCGGGAACGGATGGGCTGGCCGTAACGATCGCCATCCTGCGATACGCGCGAGGGGCCGCCGTTGCGTGAACGGCGGCCCCTCTCCTGCTGATCGAACGCGCGGCGGTGCTAGGCGGCCGCTTCGCCGCCCAGATCCTTCACGGCCTGGATCATCTTCACCAGCGTTTCCCGGGCGTCGCCATACACCATGTTGCAATTGTCGGCATAGAACAGCTCGTTCTCCACGCCGGCGTAGCCCTTGCCCTTGCCGCGTTTGAGCACGTAGACCTGGTGGGCATAGTCCACGTTCAGGATCGGCATGCCGTAGATCGGCGACGACTTGTCGGTGCGCGCCGCCGGATTGACCACGTCGTTCGCGCCGATGACCAGCGCGACATCGGTGCTGGCGAACTCGTCGTTCACTTCGTCGAGCTCGGCGATCAGATCGTAGGGCACACCGGCCTCGGCCAGCAGCACGTCCATGTGGCCCGGCATGCGGCCGGCCACCGGATGGATGGCGAACTTCACCTCGACGCCGGCCGCCTGCAGAGTTTTCACAAACTCATATAGCTTCTGCTGGGCCTGCGCGGCAGCCAGGCCATAGCCCGGCACGATGATCACCTTGCCCGCGTACCGCATGGACACGGCGGCGTCGCTGGCCTCGACCGGCTTCATCGAGCCCGCGATCTCGCCTTGCGGCTCCAGGCTGACATCGCCGAAGTTGCTGAACAGCACGTTGGCCACCGAACGATTCATCGCCTTGGCCATGAGCAGCGTGAGCAGCGTGCCCGCCGATCCGACCACCATGCCGGCAATCATCAGCGCGGGATTCTGCAGCACGAAGCCGTCGAGCGCCACGGCCAGGCCGGTCAGGGCGTTGTAGAGCGAGATGACCACCGGCATATCGGCGCCGCCGATCGGCATCGTCGCCATCACACCGTAGATCAGCGCCAGGCCGAAGAACACGGCGATCAGCACGTGCGCCGATACGCCCGGCACCCCCACGGCGACGGCGATGCCGACGCCGAGCGTGATGAGGAGCGCGATGGCGTTGTAGATGTGCTGGCCCTTCACGCGCCACGGCTTGTTGATGCGGCCGTCGAGCTTCGCCCAGGCGATGAGCGACCCCGAGAACGACACCGACCCGATCACCGCGCCCACGAGCGTCACGGCCAGATGCGTGGCGCTCTCCACCTTGCCGCCCAGCAACTCCACGGCGGCGATCGCGCCTGCCGCGCCGCCACCCATGCCGTTGTAGAGCGCCACCATCTGCGGCATGTCGGTCAGCGCTACGCGCTTGCCGCCGCGCCACGCCCAGCCGACACCGATCAGCAGGGCCGCGATCGCCAGCCCGAGGTTCACCGACAGATGCGGCGCCGCCTCCGGACTGATTCCGAACAGATAGAGAAAGCCGGCCAGCGTGGCCAGCAACATGCCGTACCCAGCCACGCGGATGCCCGATCGCGCCGTCACCGGCGACGACATCCGCTTGAGGCCGTATATGAACAGAAACGCGGCCAGAAAATCGGTCGCTTGGATGATCCACCCTGCATTCATGGTCGCGTCCTCAGTGTTTTGCGGGACCGCTGGACTTGAACATCTCCAGCATGCGTTCGGTCACCACATAGCCGCCGGCCGCGTTGGCCGCCCCGAGGAACACGCCGATGAACCCGATCACCTGCTCGGGCGTCGAACTGGCGTTGAGCAGGGCGTACATCGCACCAACCACGACGATGCCGTGCACGAAATTGGAGCCCGACATCAGCGGCGTGTGAAGAATAGCCGGCACGCGTCCGATCACTTCGTACCCAGTGAACGCCGCCAGCATGAAGATATAGAGCGCAACGAATCCGACGATTCCGGTTTCCACGTTCATGAGTTTCTCCCAGTGGGCGCCGCCGACTCCACGGCCGTGCGGGCCGCGTCGTTCTTGATCTCACCGGCATGCGTCAACGCCGTCTTGGCGACGACTTCGTCCTCCCAATCCAGTGCGAGCGCCTGATCCTTGATCAGGAGATCGAGCAGGTTCAGGATGTTCTTGGCGTACACTTCGCTCGCGTGCTCACCGAGCAACGAGGGCACATTGAGCGGCGCGGCGATCGTGACCTGTCCAACCCGGATGGTCTCACCCGGCTGCGAGTACTCGCAGTTGCCGCCACCCTCCGCCGCCAGATCCACGATCACGGCGCCGTGCTTCATGCCGTCCACCTGCGCGCGGCTGATGAGCTTCGGCGACGGCCGGCCCGGCACCGCCGCGGTCGTGATCACCACGTCGGCTTGCTGAATGTGGCGCGTCAGCGCCGCCGCCACCTTCGTCTTCTCCTCCGCGGTCAGTTCGCGCGCGTACCCACCTTCGCCGCGCGCGTCCACGCCCGTGTCCACGAACTTCGCGCCCAGCGACGCCGCTTCCTCGCGCGTCTCGGGACGCACATCGTAGCCTTCGACCACCGCACCCAACCGGCGCGCCGTGGCAATCGACTGCAGTCCGGCCACGCCCAATCCGATCACCAGCACGGTCGCCGGTCGCAGCGCGCCGGTGGCCGTCGTCATCCGCGGCAGAATTCGCGGAAGCGCCGTGGCGGCCAGCAGCACGCCGTAATAGCCCGCGAGCGCCGCCTGACTCGACAGGGCGTCGAGCGCCTGAGCGCGCGTGATCCGCGGCACCAGCTCCATCGCGAAGCAGGTGATGCGCCGGTCGCGGAGCAACTTCACGAGCTCCGGTTCCCGGTGCGCGTACACGAACGAGATGAGGATCGCGCCTTCTTTCATCGCTCGCACGACGTCGAGCGAGGGCGGCTGCACCGCCAACACAATGTCCGCATCACCCACCACGCTCTGCGCATCGGGCGCGAACGTCGCGTTCCCATAAGCGCTGTCGGGCAGACTCACGGCATCGCCGGCGCCCGTCTGGATGCGAACCTCGGCGCCAAGCTTGACCAGTTTATCAACGACGGCAGGCACCATCGCAACGCGCCGTTCACCGTCTCGTGTCTCTTTCAGTACCGCGACTTTCAGTGACATCAATCGCTCCGTCGATCTGATGCTGCCGGGCATACCGGGCCATACGCACGGCGACGCCGCGCGCTTCATCCACCGGCCATCAGGCTGGAAGACTCCGACCGCCCACACCCGTCGCCAGGGCCCCGGGCCCGGGTCGGTTCCGGGCACAGCCGGCTGAAGCCGGCGACCCGCGACCTCTTTGCTGGCGCTGAATACCGCCGGAGAAACCGGCGGTGGCACGGGCAGGCGCCTAACTATACATGATGCACCCGATGAACGGCAGTTCCGCACCCACCGGCGCGCGCCGGCGGCGGCGACCACCGCGCGCACCCACGCGGCGTAGGCGCGGACGGAGATTTTATCACGACTGAATTCATCGGATTCCCGCGCCGCCCCCACTCCCGACCGCCATTCAATCAGAAGCTTCTGGAATCTGCGATCCGGTATCGCTTCCATCGACTGCCTGACTGCCTGACTGGCTGACTGCCCGATCCGCTACTCCGCCCGCATCGTGACCACCGGATCCACCCGCGCCGCTCGGCGCGCCGGCACATACGACGCCACGGCGGCCACGCTCATCAGCACCAGCGGCACCACGCCGAAGGTCACAGGATCCAACCCGCCGACGCCGAACAGCAGCCCCGACACGTACCGTGTGAGCCAGAAGGCGACCACCAAACCCACCGGGATTCCCGCCGCCGCCATCACGACCCCCTGCCCCATGGTCAGCCGCATCACACGGTCGCGCGTGGCCCCCAGGGCGAGGCGAATACCGATCTCCCGGTGCCGCAGACTCACGCTGTAGGCGATCACGCCGTAGATCCCGATCGCCGCCAGCAGCAGCGCCACACCGGCAAATCCCGACAGGAGCATCGTGTAGAACCGCGGCTCTGCGACGCTCTCCGCGAGCGCCGCATCCATCGTCGTCACGTCGAACAACGGAAGATCGGGATCGACTTCGCGCAACGCCGCGCGCAATCCACTCGCCACCGACGCCAGCGTGCCCTTCGACTGCACCAGCACCGTGATGTCGGTCACCGGCACCTGCGCGAACGGCGTGTACACGATCGGCTCGACCTTCGACCCCGGGCCGCTCTCCGTCACGTCCCGCACCACGCCGACGATCGTTCCCCCCACCGCCGATTTGGCGCCCCATTCCACCGAATCGCGGTCCCATCCAAGCGTGAGGCGCTTGCCGATCGGTGCCTGTCCCTTGAAGTAGCGGCGCACCAGTTCCTCGTTCACGAGCACCACCTGCGGCGCGTCCGCCCGATCGCCACCAGTGAACTGGCGACCCGAGTCCAACGGGATGCCCAGCAGCTTGAAATACGCCGGCGATACGGGGCGCACCGTCACGATGCGTCGCGAGCTGGGGGTGGACGGCGGCCATCCCGCCACTTCGAACCCCGTGCGGACGTGTCCGCGATACAGCGGACGTCCAAACCCGACCGCCGCATCGCTCACACCGGGCAACGCGCGCACGCGCGCCATCAATCGGTCGGCAAAGCTGCTCGCGTCGCGATCCAGCCGGTACTTGTTCGCGGGCAGTGACACCGCCGCCGCCGTCACATGCGTCGGATTGAACCCGGGATCCTCCGCCACCAGTCGCGTGAAGCTCCGCAAAAACAACCCGGCGCCCACCAGCAACACCACGGCCAGCGCCGTCTCCACCACCACCAGCGCGTGACGCGTGCGTTGCCCGTTGCGCCGTCCGCTCGCTCCGCGGCCACCGCCGCGCAACATCTCGCTGATGTCCGCCCGCACGGCGTGAATCGCCGGCGCGGCGCCGAACAACAGTCCCGTCACCACCGCCAACACCGCCGCGAACGCCACCACGCGCCCATCCATGCTCACCTCGTCCAGGCGCGGCAGTCCGGGCGGCCCGAACGCCACCAGGGCGTCCACCGCCCACGCCGCCAGCAGGACGCCGGCCACGGTGCCCATGCCCGCGAGCAGAATGCTTTCCGCCGCGAGCTGGCGCACGATCCGCCACCGGCTGGCCCCCAAGGCCGTGCGCACGGCCATCTCCGCCTCACGCGCCGAGGCGCGCACGAGCAGCAGGTTGGCCACATTGGTGCACGCCACGAGCAGCACGAACGCCACCGCCCCCATGAGCATCAGCAGGGCCGCGCGCGCGTTCTGCACCATCTGCGCCTGCAACGGGGACGCTCCGGCCCCGAACTCCGCGTTGGATTCCGGATATTCCGTCGCCAGCCGCCCGGCCACACGCCCCAGGTCGCGCACCGCGGCCCGCACCGTCACCCCCGGCGCCAGACGCGCGATGCCGTCCAGGGAATGCGCGCCGCGATTGCCCGGATCCACTTCGTATGGCCGGAACTGCATCGGCACCCAGAGCTCCGTGTTCTCCGGATACCGCATCCACGACGGCGCCACCCCAATCACAGAATACGGATTGCCGTCCAGCGAGACGGTCTGCCCGATCACCCGCGGATCGCCACCGAACGCATTGCGCCACGTGGCGTACGACAGCACCACCACGCGCGGCGCGCCTGGCGCGTCCTCACCCGCACGGAACAGCCGCCCCCGCACCGCATCGACGCCGAGCACCGCAAAGAACGACGCGCTCACCCGCGTCGACCGCAACCGCACCGGCTGCGAGCCAACGCCGGTCAGATTCGTCGTGCCGCGGGCAATCGCCGCCATGCCCGCAAACGACCGTGTCTGCTCGCGGTAGTCTATGAAGTCCAGCGGCGACATCGGCATCGGATCGCCGTTGCGAATGCTCGCCACCGATACCAGCTGCCCGGCATCGCGATACGGCAACGGCTTCAGCAACACGTTGTACACGACACTGAACACCGCTGTGGTCGCACCGATGCCGAGCGCGAGCGTGAGCACGGCGATCGCCGTGAACCCCGGAGCGCGCAGCAGCTTCCGGGCAGCATAACGGAATTCCTGAAAGAGCCGGTTCATGGGGTTTCCCGCATCACGGAGCGAATGAAGCATCCAGGTGGCCGCCATGAAAAGCAAGAAACGTGCCCCGCAACGAATTCCCCATCGTATTGCTACATAAGGACTTCACGGCCCACCGCGGCATGGCGTACTCACGCCCGCTGTTCACTCGTGGGACGACCTGTCCGGTTCCGAACATTGCATCGATCCCCGCCGGCGTCGCGCCAGGATTGGCTCGCAACTTCCGGATAGCACCTTCAGCGGAGAGCCCTAGTTTCATCCGCGTGACCAATTCACCGACCACCCGCCCGCCCGTTGCCGCGATGCCTGCCCCCGCCACCGCGTGGCGCGCCGTCGTGAACCGCGACGCCCGCTTCGATGGCCGCTTCGTCTACGGCGTGTCGTCCACGGGGGTGTTCTGCCGGCCGTCGTGCCCTTCGCGCCTGCCGCGCCGCGACCGCGTGCGCTTCTTCGCCGAACCAGCGGCCGCGGCCGCCGCCGGGTATCGCGCGTGCAGGCGCTGCACCCCCACGTCGCACGGCCCCTCGCGCATGCAGGCCGCAATCGCCAGCGCCACCGCCTATCTCGACGTACACGCGGACCGCCGCGTTCCGCTGGCCGAACTCGCCACGCACGTCGGCCTCAGCCCCTCCCATCTGCAGCGCGGCTTCACGCAGAGCGTCGGCATCTCGCCGCGCGAGTATCAGGACGCGCTGCGCAAACGCCGCTTCGTGCAGCGGCTCCGCGCCGGAGACACCGTGAGTCGTGCCACCTACGAAGCAGGTTACGGATCGAGCAGCCGCGTGTACGGGCGCCCAGAGGTGCGCGCCGGCATGACACCCGCGGTCTACCGCCGCCGGGCCCCGGGCCGCCAGATCCATTTCACCACGATGGCCGTGCCCCTGGGCCGGCTGCTCGTGGCCTTCACCGACGAGGGCGTCTGCGCCGTGGAGCTGGGCGACGACGACGCCACGCTCGAACGCACGCTCCGCGCCGACTTCTCGGCGGGCATCATCGCCCGTGCTCCCGATCGCGCCAACACCTGGGTGTCCGCGATCATCGACCAACTGCGCGGTCGGCCCGCCGCGCGCGCTATTCCCCTCGACGTTCAGGGCACGGCCTTTCAATGGAAGGTGTGGAAGGCGCTGCAGCGCATCCCGCTCGGCGAGACGCGGTCGTATGCCGAGGTGGCGCGCAGCATCGGCAAGCCGAGAGCGGTTCGCGCCGTGGCCAGCGCCTGCGCCCGGAACCCGGTGGCCATCGTCGTGCCCTGTCACCGTGTGGTGAAGAGCACGGGGGAGACCGGCGAGTACCGATGGGGCGCCGACCGCAAGGCGCGGCTTCTCGAACGTGAGCGGCGCTCCGCGTCAGAATAGCCGGCGGCCCCATTGCCTCGGGGCCCCCTGGTCGCCGGCGCCGGTCCAGGGTTATGATCCGCCATGTTGCTTGCCCTGCAGGCCTCGACGCCCGTGAATCCGTTCTCGATTCCCGCGGATCTCACGTACATCGCGCTGTTGTTCGCGTTGTTCGTCGTGCCCAAGGCGCTCCAGCGCTACCGGATCCCCGATGCCGTCACGTGTCTCGTGCTCGGATTCGCCGCGGCAGCCTTCGGTCTGGATCGCGGCAATCAGACGGTGGAACTGTTGTCCACGTTCGGCATCACGGCGCTGTTCCTGTTCGCCGGCTTGGAGATCGATGCCCGGGAGCTGCGGCGCGATGCCAAAACGCTCATTCAGCACGTGATCACCTGGTCGGCGCTGGTGATCGTGGTCGCGGCGGCGGCGGCCCAGATCCTGCACCTATCGTGGCGGGCGGCGGCCTTGACCTCACTCGCCATCGTCACCCCGTCCACCGGCTTCATCCTGTCCTCGCTCCGCGCATTCGGCCTCTCCCCGGCGGAGCAGTTCGCGGTCAAGACCAAGGCGGTCGGCTCCGAGCTCGTAGCCCTCGCCGCGCTGTTCTTCATCCTGCAGACCACGTCGTGGGAACGGTTCGCGGTCGCCACCATCGCCATGGTGCTGATCGTCGCCTTCATCCCGTTCGCGTTCCGGGTGTTCGCCACGCGCATCGCGCCGTTCGCCCCGCGCTCAGAATTCGCCTTCCTGCTGATGGTGGCCGTCGTCTGCGCGTACGCCACGCGCGCGCTCGGGGTCTACTATCTCGTGGGCGCGTTCCTCGTGGGCGTCGCGGCGCAGCGATTCCGCATGCAGCTGCCAGCCATGTCGTCGGAGAAGATGGTGGACGCCCTCGAAGCCTTCGGCTCGGTGTTCATTCCCTTCTATTTCTTCGCCGCCGGCACGCACGTGGAGGTGCACCAGCTGGGGTGGGTGGCGGCGGCGGTCGCCGCTGGATTTCTGATCGTCGTCACGCCGGTCCGCGTGTTCGCGGTCACGGTCCATCGCCGGCTGGCGGTGCGTGAGACGTTCGAACAGAGCCGGCGCATCGGCATCGCGCTCGTCCCCACGCTGGTGTTCACGCTCGTGTTGAGCAGCATCCTGCGCACGACGTTCGGCGTCCCCGACTGGTTGGTGGGCGCTCTCGTGATCTACACCGTCGTGAACACGCTGCTGCCGGCGTTCCTGCTCCGCGGGCAGGCGCCGGAGTTCATGGAACCGGTGGCCGAACCGACCGTCAATCTCGAAGCCCCGATGCCATGAGCGATGGCTCCGCGGCACACGACCCCGGCGTGGCCGAGGCGCTGCGCCGGAGCCCCGCTGCAGGAACGGAAGCGCTCGAGGTACCGGTGTTGCGCACCGAATCGGGCGCCCGCCTTCGCATCGGCACGGCGAGTTGGACCGACCCCACCATGGTCGCGCCCGGCGTGTTCTATCCCGACGGCGTGGCCACCCCCGAAGCCCGGCTCCGCTATTATGCCTCGCGCTTCCCGCTCGTCGAGGTGGATTCCACGTACTACGCCATCCCGGCCCGCCGGATGGGCGTGATCTGGGCGGAACGCACGCCTGAACACTTCGTGTTCGACATCAAGGCGCACGCGCTCATGACCGGCCAACCCACCGAGACTTCGCGCCTGCCCAAGGCGATGCGCGAAGCGTTGCCCGCGGCGGTGCGCCACAAGTCCCGGCTCTACGCCAAGGATCTTCCGCCGGCCGTGCTCGACGAGGCGTGGGCCATGTTCCTCGACGCGCTCGAACCGCTGCGCGCCGCCGGCAAGCTGGGCGCCATCCTGCTGCAGTATCCGCGCTGGGTGCGCCCCTCGCGCGCCAGCGCCGCGCTCGTCGAGGACGCCAGACGCCGGCTCGGCGACCGCACGGCGGCCGTGGAGTTCCGCCATCGCGACTGGCTGGCCGCCGATACGCGCGCGCGCACCCTGGCCCTGCTCGAACACAACGGCTTCGCCTACGTGTGCGTGGATGAGCCGCAGGGACTCGACAGCAGTGTTCCGCCGGTGGCCGCGGTGACGAACCGCGCCCTGTCGATCGTCCGGTTCCACGGGTGGCGCGTCGAATTCTGGGAGGGCTCGGTGGCCGCGGTGAGCGAACGATTTCGCTATCTGTACGACACCGGGCAACTGGCTGAGTGGATGCCCCGCATCACCGCGCTCGCCGAGCGCGCCGAGGAGATCCACCTGGTATTCAACAACTGTTATGCCAATTACGGCACCACGAACGCGGCCGAGATGGCGGGGCTGCTGCGAACGGTAGGACGGTAGGACGGTAGGACAATTGACTGCGGCACGCAGTTTACGGTCATCCGGTCCTACGGTCCTACGGTCCTACTCTCCATACGGAATCCAGATATTCTTCACCTGCGTCGCCGCCCGCAGGAATTCGCGCCCCTCACCCTGCCGCGTGTCCATCCAGTCGCGCGCCGGCAACGGACACCAGGTGCGCTTCATGTTCGACGCCGACGCCGCCTCCACCATCTGCACGCCGTCGCGCGCGCCGAAGTACCACACCGCTTCCACGTCGTCGTGCTCCGCCAGCACCTTGGCGAGCGCCATCGTGCCGCCGGTGACGATGTTCACCACCCCGGCCGGGACGTCCGACGTGTCCAGCACGCTGTAGAGATCGGTGGCCGAGAGCGGGTGCGCTTCCGATGGCAGCATTACCACGGTGTTGCCCATCGCAATGGCCGGCGCCATCAGTGACACGAACCCCAGCAACGGATTCGGCTCGGCGCACACGAGGCCGACCACGCCGATCGGTTCGTTCATCGCCAGCGCCACTCCGCGGATCGGCACGTGGTGTACCGCGCCGTCGTACTTGTCAGCCCACGCCGCGTACGTGAACAGCCGAGAAATCGACGCCTGCACTTCTCCGGCCGCCGTGCTGCGCCCCGCACCGGTCATCGTCGTGATGCGCGCCGCGAACTCGTCGGCCCGCACGGAGAGGTTCTCCGCGATGTAGTACAGGATCTGCGCGCGCAGGTGTCCGGTGGCTCTGCTCCACCCGGGCCACGCTTTGTGCGCTGCTTCCACCGCGTTCCGGATGTCCTTGCGATTGCCCTCACCCACCTCGCCGATCAGACGTCCTTTGGCGTCGACGATCGCTCGCGAGTACCCGCCGTCGGGCCGCGCCTGCTTGCCACCGATGAACAGCTTCGGCGTGCGATTGATGGACGGCAGCCCTCCCGTCTTCGCGGCGCGTTCGGCCGGCATGGCGGACGCTCGCGTCTTGGCAGTCCGGACCGGAGCCGCATGCTCCCACTCCGCCTTGAGATACTCCCACATCCCCTCGCGGCCGCCCTCGCGCCCGTACCCGCTCTCGCGATACCCCCCGAACCCGGCCGCCGCGTCGAACATGTTGGTCGCGTTGATCCACACCACGCCGGCCTTGATCTTCGGCGCGATGTCGAGCGCGAGGTTGATGTTCTCCGTCCACACGCTGGCCGCCAACCCGTAGGGCGTGTTGTTGGCCAGTGCCACGCTCTCCTCGGGCGTGCGGAACGTCATCTCCACCAGCACCGGCCCGAAGATCTCCACCTGCGCGATCGTCGACGCCGGCTCGACGTCGGTGAACAGTGTCGGCGGATAGAAATAGCCCTCCGTGGGACACGCCCACGACGGCTGCCACATCTGAGCCCCCTCCGCGATCCCCTGGTCCACGAGTTGGCGAATCCGCTTCAACTGCACCGGGGCGACGATTGCCCCCATGTCCACGGCCTTGTCCAACGACGATCCGATGCGGAGCGTCTCCATCCGCGCCCGCAGCTTGGCCACCAGACGATCAGCGATCCCTTCCTGCACCAGCAGTCGTGAGCCCGCGCAGCACACCTGCCCCTGATTGAACCAGATCGCATCGACCACGCCCTCCACCACGCTGTCCAGATCCGCGTCGTCGTACACGATGAAGGGACTCTTGCCGCCCAGCTCGAGACTCAGCTTCTTGCCGCTTCCCGCCGTCGCCTTGCGAATGATGCGCCCGACTTCGGTCGAACCCGTGAACGCAATCTTGTCCACGTCCGGATGCTCCACGATCGCGCGGCCCGTGTCGCCATCACCCGTGACCACGTTGATCACGCCGGCGGGAACGCCCGCCCGCTCCGCCACTTCGGCGAACAGCAACGCGCTCAAGGGCGTGAACTCGGCGGGCTTGAGGATCACCGTGTTCCCGGCCGCGATCGCCGGCGCGATTTTCCACGACAGCATCAGCAGTGGAAAGTTCCACGGAATGATCTGGCCGACCACACCCACCGCGCCGTATCCGGCGAACTCCGTTTCCAGCAACTGCGCCCAGCCCGCGTGATGGTAGAAGTGCCGCGCCACCAGCGGAATGTCGATGTCGCGCGTCTCGCGAATGGACTTGCCGTTGTCCATGCTCTCGAGCACCGCGAACAACCGCGCATGCTTCTGCACTTCGCGCGCCAGCGCGTACAGGAATCGCGCCCGGGCATGCCCGCTCAGCCCCTGCCACGCCGGCAGCGCCCGGCGCGCCGCCGCCACCGCCGCGTCCACGTCGCGACCCGTGCCCTGCGACACCCGGGCCAGCACCGTCGCCGCCGACGGATCGATCACGTCGAACGTCTTACCGGGCTTCGTCCACTTGCCGCCAATGAAGTGGCCGAACGCGCCCCCGTGCGCCGCCAGCCACTTCAGGGCGTCGGCATTGCTCTCGGGAGCAGGCCCGTACTCCATCGTCTCGAAGATCGCGGAAACTGTCGCCATGTGAGAGCTCGGATTGAATTCGCCTGAGGACCGCTTCACGTTGTGCTGTCTGACTGTCCGACTGTCCGACTGTCTGACTGTCCGACTGTCCGACTGTCCGACTGTCCGACTGTCCGACTGTCCGACTGTCCGACTGTCCGACTGTCCGACTGTCCGACTGTCTCTCCCAACCCCTCACCCCATCGGCTGCCGGTACCCCGCCGCGTAGTGGCCCGTCAGGAACATCTCGAGTTGCCGCTCGATGTCGGTGAGCAGCGAGCTCGCGCCAAACCGGAACAGGTCGGCCCGCAGCCAGCGGTCGCCCAGCTCCTCTTTCATCAGATACATGAATTCGAGCGCCTGCTTCGCCGTCCGGATGCCGCCCGCCGGCTTGAACCCCACGGCGTACCCGGTCTCCTCGAAGTACTCCCGGATCATCCGGCTCATCACCAGCGCGAACGGCAGCGTTGCGTTCACCCCTTCCTTGCCGGTGGACGTCTTGATGAAATCGGCGCCCGCCTGCATCGCCACCAGGCTGGCCCGCGCCACGTTGCCCAACGTCGCCAGCTCGCCGGTGGCGAGAATCGCCTTCATGTGCGCATCGCCGCACGCGGCGCGGAAGGCCTTCACCTCGTCGTACAGCGCTTCGTAATTGCCGGTGAGCACGTGTGCGCGCGTGATCACGATGTCAATCTCCCGCGCGCCTGCCGCCACCGACGCGTGGATCTCGTCCAGCCGCTGCTCGAACGGGCTGAGCCCGGCCGGGAAGCCCGTGGACACCGCGGCCACGGGAATGTCGGTGCCGCACAGCGCCTCGACCGCCGTCTTCACCATCGCGTGGTACACGCACACGGCGCCCACGGTGATCTCCAGCGCTTCGACGCCCAGCCCCCGCCCGATCTCCTCGCGCAAGGGATGCGCGGCCTTGGCGCACAGGCGCCGCACGTTGCCCGGTGTGTCGTCGCCCGACAGCGTCGTGAGATCGATGAACGTGATGGCCCGCAGCAACCACGCCGCCTGCCACTCCTTCTTCACCGTGCGGCGCGTGGGAATCGTGGCCGCACGCCGCTCCACGGCGCTCCGGTTCACGCGAATGGCCCGCACGACGTCCAGATCGAGGGGCGTGCCCGGATTTCGATCCACGTGCCCGGCCGGCGGCTTGGGGCGGTCGGACGTCACGAGGACGGGCCGCGGTCCATGGCCGGCGCTCGACGCGGCACCCCGCGCGGCCGGCCCGATGTTGCGATTGACGGTCATGGCAGCAACTCGGCTACATCGCGGACGAGATGCCCGGATGAACCTGTATACTAATGTCGCCCAAGCGCTTCCGCACGACTCGGGGGCGAACCAGACTCCCGCCCGATCCGCCCCCGTATCACTCGCCGGCTGCCGCGGCTCACTCCTCGGTCAGCAACCCCAGATGCAGCGCGAACTGCACGTATTCAGACCGGTGCTGCAGCCCCAGCTTCTCCTGAATCCGCTGCTTGTAGGTATCCACCGTCTTCGGACTGATGAACAGCCGCTGCCCGATCTCCGGCGCCGAGTAGCCCTGCGCCACCAGCCGCAGCACGTCGCGCTCCCGCTGGGTGAGCCGCTCGAACTTCGTGCGCTCGTCGATGTGCTCGGCCTTCTTCCGCAGTCCGCCGGCCAGCACCCGCGCCGCTGACGGCTGCAGATACGTGTCGCCATGCGCCACCGCCCGCACCGCGTCTACCAGTTCGCGATCGGCCGCGCTCTTCTGCAGGAAACCGCTCGCGCCGCTCTCCAGCAACGGCACCAGCGCTTCGTCCGGCGAGTGCATGGTGAGAATCAGAATCTTGGTCCGCGTGCCGGCCGATGCGAGCGCCTTGGTCGCTTCCGCTCCATCCATCTGCGGCATCGACAGGTCCATCACCAGCACGTCCGGATCGAGCTTCTCGGTCATTGCCACGGCATCCGATCCGTTGGCCACTTCGCCCACGACCTGGATGTCCTTGGCCCCGCCAAGCACGGCCTTCAGCCCTGCGCGGACCACAGTGTGGTCATCCGCCAGGACGACTCGAATGATGTCGTTGGTCACTGGTTCATGTCCTCGTGAACGGTGGCCGTCGCGACCACGCTGGTTCCACTCCCCGGCGCGCTGGAAATCTGCATTTCCCCTCC
>Ga0307375_10002558_pt1 | contig 18523 bp, 13 predicted proteins | sample TR1MG_FD_202531 | JGI IMG/M metagenome (GOLD analysis project Ga0307375, IMG submission 202531) | Soil microbial communities from Risofladan, Vaasa, Finland - TR-1 | ecosystem: Environmental > Terrestrial > Soil > Coastal area > Acid sulfate soil | place: Finland: Risofladan, Vaasa | collected... | reverse complement strand
AGCCGTTCGGCCCAATCAGCCCGATGCGGTCTCCCTCGGAAACTGAAAACGAAATGTCTTCGAAAAGCGGAGTCGCTCCGTAACTCTTGGCGATCCCCTGTGCTTGAATAATCGGCGGCAACTTCGTGTGAACCCTTCATCAGTGGCGGTAAGTTCCAGAATAGCAGCAATGGGAGGAAAGTCGGGTGGCCCATGCAAGCCTCTGTTGCTTGCGTGGGATTGGCACAAGCCGGGTGCCCCATCCTGAGCGCAGCGAAGGGTGGGAGGAAAGCAATGATTATCGGCTGATCGCCGTCTGCGGCGCGGCAGCCTGTGCCGGTGCGGACGGATGTGGCTGCGGTTCGCCAACTTCGTCGCCGCGGAAATACTCATCCTTGGCCGCGCGCATCGTCGGCATCGCCGCGAAAGGTTTGCTGTAGTCGTTGCCTGCGTTCCAGAACAAGAATCCGTCGCCGCCGTGTTCGCGCGCCACGCGCACCTGCACCATGATGTAGTCGGGCGAATAAGTTTTTGTCCGCCACGCAAAAGCCTGTAGCCACGGACGTATCACGACCCCCGTGCCCTTCGTGATGGCGATAAAACGATCCATCGATTCGCTGATGAAGTGTTCCGGCGCGTCGCCCGGGTGGGCCACTCCGTCCATGCCGAAGAAGTGCGAGGGGTAAATCATCGGCGAGAGCACGTCACAATACTTCGCCATCTGCGGAATGTCCTGCCCGGTGTGTACCAGGTCGACCGAGCGCTGCCAACCCATGATGCCGAAAACGTCGAGCGAGAAGAGCACGCCCATGGGCTTCAGTTCGCCGTCGGCGCGTTGCAGAAAATTCGTGATCACGTCGGAGCGTTTCCACGTCGGATGCTCCGTCTCGTAGGCAAACTTCGCGTCTTTCTGATCGCCTTCCGTGGGGAAGCGCACGTAGTCGAACTGGATCTCGTCGGCGCCATTCGCCGCCGCGTATTTGCCGAGCGCGATGTTGTAATCCTGCACCTCGCGCAGCGACGGATCGGCCCACGCGAGCTTGTTGTTTTCCAGCCACGGCTTTCCCGTGCGACGCGAGCGCACGGCGAGTTCGGGATGACGCGCCACAAGCTGGTCATCCTTAAAGATGGCGATGCGCGCAATGGCATGCATCCCGAGCGAGTGGATGTACCGTGTCAGCTTGGCGAGGTTGCGGATTGGGACGCGTTCGCGGTGCGGCACCAGTGGCCCTTCAAACGGGACGCTGAGCGAGCCGTCGCTGTCCTTGATGTCGAAGACCACCGAGTTGCCGCCCACCGCCCGCCACTTGCGAATGATGTCGAGCCCGTGGGCGCTGCCAGCCATGGTGCCGGTGAGATAGACGGCACGCACTTCGAAATCCTTCGGCACCAGCCGGGACTTCTCGGTCCATGGCATCGGCATGTAATCCGGAATGATGACCTGGCTGCCGGGCTTGGGCCAGATTCCCTTGATCTCGGGATTGGCGCGACGGATGGCAGCTTCCAGCTCGGTGTCCGTCATGTACGGCGTCTCGGGCAGGTAGCGATAAGCGACGCCGGGAAGAGTCTCGCCACGCGTAACCGTGTGGATGGTGCTTCCGGGAGGCGCGGTTTTCGCGGCTTCGGGCTTGGGCGGCGTTGCCGGTTTCGACGGAGGATCCGTGGCCGGACCGGCTGCAGCCGCGGAAGACGGCAGCGTCTGAAAGAAGAGCAGCGCGAAGGCAAACGCGATCAAGAAAACGAAAGCGGCAGTAACCCGAAGAAAGTACTTATGCGACATGCAGGAATGTTCCACCTGTCCTGAATGCGAATGTAGCACGAAACACGAGGTCAGGAGCGCGGGAGCATCACGGTTTGCACGGTACGAAAGGGTGCGTACGGTAAAAGTTTCAAGTTGGAAAGTCCGTCAGCCGGAAGGTCTGAAGGTAACAGCAAACGCAACGAAGTCCCGGTGTTTGCGTCAGATAGAATCATGTCTATCTTCATGTCGTTGATTTTGTGTCAGTGGGAAAGTTCAACGGTCCGCCGGTCGCGGGCATCTTACATCTTTGGGAAGTTGCCGATTGCCGCCGAGGCGGCTCAAGTGAGGGATGCATGTTGATGCGTGGCAAAGGTGCGCGGGCGCTGGCCCTGTTGCTGCTGATGTCGACCTGGAACCTGGTGTGTGCGGCGCAGGTAAACACGCGCGACTTGCAGCAGGACAAGACTACCGGCCGCATCATTCTCACCGGCGGCGATGTGTCGATGAGCCCGCAGGATCAGATTCAGGCGGGACGGAAGTACGCCGCACAGGTCATGCAGCAAATGCCGGTGCTTCCCGAGTCCAGCCCGGTGACCAAGTACGTGCAGGCCCTGGGGCGACGCCTGGCATCCAAGGCGCCGGGATACAAGTGGCCGTTCGAGTTCCACGTCATCAACCAAAAAGACATCAACGCGTTTGCGCTGCCCGGCGGGCCTGTGTTCGTCAATCTGGGCACCATCCAGATGGCGGACGAGTCGGAGCTGGCGGGCGTGATGTCGCATGAGATCAGCCACGTGGTGTTGCAGCACACCGCGCGTGATGCGGGAAAAGAACAGACGATCCAGACGCTGGGCGCGCTCGGCAGCATTCTTGCCGGAGCGGTGTTCGGCAACACCGTCGGAGGGCGGCTGGCGCAACTTGGCATCCAGATGGGCGCAAGCGGAATCGCGATGAAATATTCGCGCGCCGACGAGACGGAAGCCGACCTGCTGGGATCCCAGATCATGTACGACGCCGGCTACGATCCTTACGCCATGGTGGAGTTCTTCGATCAACTGGCGAAGCAGGGTGGGCCGGGAGTTCCGCAATTTTTGGCCGACCATCCGAATCCCGGCAATCGCGCACAGACCGTACGAGCGGCGATTGAGAAATTTCCGGCGAAGAAGTTTTCGCGGCACGACAGCCCGGAGTTCGCCGCCATGAAACGCGTGGCGGACCACATGCACGCCATGACGCAGCAGGAGTTGGCGCAATACCAGAAGACGCACACGCCAGATCCGAACGCCAGCCAGCCGGTAAATGCGGCGCTGGGCGAAGTTATGCCTTCTGGCAATACTACGCGGCTGGACCGGGATACATACTCCATTGAGTATCCGGACAACTGGCAGGTGTATAGTGCGCAAGGCTCGACGGTGACAATCGCGCCCCGGGCCGGAGTCTCGCAGAACGCGGTTGCCTACGGAGTGTCCATCAGCCGTGTGCCGGCGGCAACGGGAACTTCGCTGGAGACGGCGACGCGTCAGGTGATCAACACGCTCGAGCGCGAGAACCAGGGCATGAAAGCGATTGGCACTCCCGAAAGAATTCGCGTCAATGGCGGGGATGGGCGGTCCATTGACCTTACGGGAATTTCCCCGGTGCGAGACGCAAATGGCGGTCGCATGGCGGAACGTGACTGGCTGGTGACCCTGCAACGCCACGACGGATCGGTTGTGTCCGTGGTGTTCACCGCGCCGCAGAGGGACTTCGACGCGCTACGGCCGTCCTTTGAGAATATGCTGAGAAGTCTGCGGCTGAAGTAGGGAAGTATGCTGTTGAGAAACCCTGCTTCCCTTATCCTGCTGCCTGCGACCCGTTCTGCGGATGTTGCGGAAGGAAAATGGCGAAGGCCGTTCCGCGGTAGGGTCCCGGACGCTGACTGCTGCGGAGTCGCAGTGTCCCTTCGTGTTTTTCGACGATTCCGCGGCTCACCCACAATCCCAGCCCCGTGCCGCGTTCGCCCTTGGTGGTGAAGAACGGTGTGAACAGCGATTCGCGCGAAGCCTCTGGAATGCCGCAGCCGTTATCGGCCACCAAGATGTGCACTCCCGAAATGCTGCCGTGGTCGTGCGCCGCCGCCACGCGCACCCGAATCATGCCGTTCTTTCCCACGGCGTCCATCGCGTTCGCCAGCAGGTTCGAGAAGACCTGCCGCAACTCGCCTGGAAAGGCCATTACTGCCGGATGCGTCCTGTACTCGCGCTTGATCTCAATTTTTGAAGACGCCAGTTTCGGCGCGAAGAGCGCCAGTACGCTTTCCATGATCTCCTTCACGTCCACCGCTACCGCCTCGCGCGCCTCGCGATGGAAGCTCAGCAACTGGCTGGTGATGTGCACGATGCGGCGCAACTCGTCCTCCGCCATCATCACGTATCCGCGGACACCGTCATCCAGCGCCGGTGACGATTTCACCAGGTACGTCAGGTTCATTACCGCGTCCAGCGGGTTGCGAATCTCATGCGCGATTGTCGCTGCCAGCCGTCCAATCAGCGCCAGCCGTTCGCTCGATTGCAGCGCCGCCTCCGAGCGCTTCCGTTCCGTCACGTCGCGCAGCACCAGCACCATTCCGCGCATCTTTCCCGTCGCGTCGGGAATGGTCGCGGCGCTTTCGTCCACGTAGGCCACCGTGCCGTCACGACGGCTCAGCAGCCGGTCGCTCAACCGTTCCACTCCGGCGCCTGCTTTCGTCACGCGCTCAATCGGGTCAGGCAGCGCGGTGTGCGTCTTCGGATCGGAAAGCCGCATCACCTCCGCCACCGGTTGGTTTTCGGCATCCGCCTGGGTCCATCCCGTCACCCGCTCGGCTGTCGGATTCATGAACTTCACTTTTCCGTCCGCATCCGTGGCAATCACGCCTTCGCTCATGCTGCGCAGGGTTGTCAGCAGCCACTCGCGATTCTCCCGCGCCTCTTCCGCCTGTTGCTGTTCCATCTGGAGGTGTTGCAGGTAGACGCTCGAAATCTCCACCAGCCGCCGCTTGGTCACCAGTGCCAGCACGAACGCCACTCCCAGCGTCAGCAGCGCCACCATCGCCAGCGTGGCGCGCGCCGCCTGGCGTGCCCGTTTCGCACGCAGGTCCCGCAGCGTTTCCACTTTGTCCAGCAGCCTTTCGCGCGACTCGCGCACTCCGTCCATCAGGCGCTTTTCTTCCAGGTTCATCGCCGTGTCGGAGGTGTTTTTGCCCTGCTCCCGCCACTCGATCATTCGCTTCGAATACACGTGCCATGACCTGTAATCGGTCTCCACCAGCCGCAGTGCGTCGCGCTCTTCCGAGTCCACGTCGATAGTGCGTTCCAGTTGCGCGAATTTTTCTTCCACCTGGGGTTCGGCGTTTCTGTAGGGCTGAAGGAAACCTGGATCGTTGGTCAGCAGGTAGCCGCGGAGACCTGTTTCCATGTCCACGATTCCCCGCATCAGTTGGCGCGCCACTCCGGCGATGTTGTCCGTGTGTTGCACCAGCTCCATTGCCGACGTCATATAGGCCACCTGCAACGCCAATGCTCCGGCAAGCACGGCCAGCAAGATGATCGGCAGCAGGACCGTATGACGCAGAAAGCTTCTGAAGTTGCCTGGTTCCATCGAGCAAATTTCCGGGTGAACGGTTTCCCTTCGGCAAGTGAGCCGTTCGGCATCCTTGTGTTAACTAAGATGCACACCGCGATCAAACTGCCGTCCGGACGTATTCGGCGCCGGTCCGTTTCTTCGAATCAGTAACTGCTCCGGCCGCGAAGTCCTTTACTGCAAACCGGCTTTCGCGGGCGGACAATCCTCTCATGGCTTCTTGTTCTTTGGCTCCGCATTTCCCATGCAAGGGGTTTGTTTCCGAGGTACTAATGCCTTCGTAACGAATTCCCGGAACGCCGCACCCTTTGCATTACTACCACCGCATCTAGTGGTCCATCCATCTCGCAAGCCCAAGCGCTCGTGCAAACCACATAGGAGCACTTAGGTACATGTCCGGAAAACACCCGAGAATACCGGAAGTTACCCTATGTTCATATTGACACTCCATCCCGTAACCCTGCTATAACGGGCCATCGTAAGCAATCCCCCCGAGAAAGTGAGGCATTGTCCTCGCGTTGCCCGAGCGTGTACGTCTCCCCCGCGTGGTCCGGGCAATCCTCTGTGGAAAGGGCTGTTGCTCTATGGCAGAAGCGCCTGAAGTGATGAATATTCGCCAGGCCTCCGAGTATCTCGGGGTCAGTCCCGACACGCTCTACAAATACGTGTACGAGGAGAAGATTCCGGCGTTTAAGCTCGGCAACCGCTGGAAGTTCAAGAAGACCATCCTCGATTCGTGGATGGAGCGGAAGAGCATCATGGGAGAGGGACGCGGCAAGAAGCGGCCAAAATCCGCGCGTGCCGCCGCCGGTCGATAAAGAAGGACGTCCGCCATGTTTGGAATGGGAACTGCAAAAGCGATTGTCGGGCTCGATATTGGCTCCAGCAGCATCAAGGCCGTGGAGCTCAAGAAGACGCGTGCCGGTCTGGTCGTCGGTCATCTTGGCATCGAGCCGCTCGCCTCGGACATCGTCGTTGATTCGATGATCGTCGATAGCGGCAGCGTCGCCAACGCCGTCAGCAAGATTTTCACCGATAATGCCATCAAGGCCAAGGCTGTCGCCACTTCCGTCAGCGGACACTCCGTCATCGTCAAGCCGGTCAAGATGCCGTCCATGCCCGATGAGGACCTCGCCAACGTCATCAAGACCGAGGCCGCGCAATACATTCCGTTCGATATCTCCGACGTCAACATCGATTACCAGATCCTCTCCGAGGATCTCGCCGCTCCGGAGATGGACGTGCTCCTCGTCGCCGTCAAGCGCGACAAGATTCTGAACTACACCAACGCTCTGCAGCTCGCCGGACGCCAGCCGTCCATCGTCGATATCGACGTTTTCGCCCTGCAGAACTGTTACGAGTACAACTACGAACCGGCGCCCAATTCCACCGTCGCGCTGCTCAACATCGGCGCCAGCGTCATGAACATCAACATCGTCAAGGGTTCCACGCCGCTGTTCACCCGCGACGTCAGCGTCGGCGGTCATCAGTACACCGACTCGCTGCAGAAGGAACTCGATCTCAGCTTTGACGATGCCGAGGCCTTCAAGCTCGGCCAGAAGGTCGGCACCGTCAGCGAGGATTCCAAGGGGCCCATCCTCCAGCAGGTCACTGAAATCATCGTTCTTGAAATCCAGAAGACGTTCGACTTTTTCCGCGCCACGGCGGCCGGAGAACACATCGAGCGTATTTATCTGGCCGGCGGATCGTCCCAGGTTCCGGGACTGATGGAGGCGCTGCGCCAGGAGTTTTCGTTGCCGGTTGATTCGCTGAACCCGTTCCAGCGCATTGATGTGCCGGAGGGCCCCGCCGCCGATATCGTTTTCCATAGCGCGGCACAGTTCGCGGTGGCCGTCGGTTTGGCTCTGAGGAGCTTCGAAAGCCTATGATTCGCATCAATCTGCTAGGTACACCGAAACCGAAGAAAGCCAGGCGGACCGGATTCGCAATGCCGGTCACGACCACCGGCGGTCCCTCGGTCGCAATGGTGGCCGCACTGCTCGTCGCCATTGCCGGCGCGGGCAATTATTACTACTATCACCGGCTCACCAGGGCGCACGACAAAATCCAGACCGATATGGTCACCGCCGACCGCCAGATCAAGGAGCTTTCGTCCGTCAAGGCAGCCTATATCGAGAAGCAGAAACAGGCCGACCAGCTCAAGCGCCAGTTCGATGTCATCGATCAGTTGCGCTCAAACCAGTCCGGACCGGTCACATTGCTTTCCACCATTGGTGACACGGTCAATGCCAGCGATGCCGTATGGCTCGATACCATGCTCGATAACGGCAACACGATTCAACTCAACGGTACGGCGCTTAGTGCTGTCGCGGTCGCCGGTTTCATGACGAACCTGAAGAAGACCGGATACTTCAAGAGCGTCGAACTTAGGGAGACCATGCAGCAGGATTACAAGAACATGCGTGCGTTCTCCTTTACCTTGATTTGCGAGAAACAGCAGAAAGTGTAGCGGGGAAGTTATGGCCAAGTTCTCAGATCTTCCGAAGATGGCGCAGATAGGGATCGTCCTCGCCCTGGTGGCCGGCTCCACCCTTGCGCTCTACATGCTTGTCTTCAAACCGATCGACGATCAAAACCAGAAGGATCTCGTCAATCTCAAGGCCAAGCAGGCGGAGGTCGCTCAACTCGCGCCATACAGCAACAAGCTCAACGACCTTGAGAGCCAGATCCGCAGTCTCACCCAGCAGATCGATTTGCAGCGCCGCATCGTCCCAGACTCCAAGGAAGTCCCCAGCTTTATCGACATCATGCATGGCGAGGCCGTCAAGGCTGGCATCGAAATTCGCCGTTATACCGCCAAGCCGGTCGTGGCGCACGAGTACTACAGCGAGGTTCCCTTCGATATCGACGTGGACGGTCCGTACTACGCCGTCCTCAATTTTTTCCAGCGCGTGAGTAAGCTCGAACGCATTATCAACATCTCGAACCTGCAGATGGCCAGTGTCCATCAGGCGAGCCAGGCACGCGTCAAGCAGCAATACACCTACGCTCCCGGCGAGACCGTGGTCGCCAGTTGTACGGCCACCACCTTCTACAGCAATACGGGTGCGGCTCCGGCGAAGCCGGCGAAAAGGTAATGTCATGAAGCTGACGGCGAGCGTTTTCGTAGTTGTGCTGGCTGCGTCCACTCTGTTGGCGCAGACCGGGCCCGTGTCGCCCGCGCCCGCTCGTCCCGCGGGGAAAGCGCCGGGTAAGACCGCTGTTCACACAGCGCGGCCAGTTGTTCATCGCGCGGTGGAGCTGCATCGCCGTGCGCCCGTGCGTCACGTGGCTCAGGCAAAAGCCCCTGCCCACAAGCCTGTGCGTCGCGTGGAGCACAAGCCTGTGCGTCGTGTGGAGCGCAAGCCTGTGCGTCGCGTGGAGCGCAAGCCTGTGCATCGCGTGGAGCGCAAGCCTGTGCGCCGTGCTGAAACCAAGCCGGTCGAGGCTAAAAAGAAAGCTCCGAGTCCCGAGGCGGAAGGCGCCGCCGGACGTCGCGATCCTTTCCGCAGTCCAGTCGTTGAAACCGGCGGCGTTATGGTCGGGTGTACCACCGGCGGAAAGAAGTGCCTGGTTGCCAGTCAGATTACGTTGCAGGGCATCGTTCAGGCGCCCGGCGGAAACATCGCCGTGATCGCCAATTCGGAGAAACGTACGTACTTCCTCCACGACAACGATCCTGTCTTCAATGGGTATGTCCTGAAGATCACTAGTGACTCGGTCATCTTCAAAGAGAACATCAAGGACCGCCTCGGAAGGCCGGTAACGCGCGAAGTAGTGAAGACATTGAACAATCCCGCCGTCAGTTGACGCGGGGCGTGACCTTGGGAGGCTGCATTCGCCATTTGGATGCGGCATGGGTTTTACCCCTCTTATCGGGGCTTGCAAGAGACGGGCAGTAACCGGCCGTTCGCGGAACGTTAGCGACTCGCCGGGAGCGATTTTCTTCACGGTGGCTGGCGAGGCTAGCGCCGGTCGACGCACGGATGGAAGCTTCATTCGTGAGGAGAACTACCATGAGGCTGAAACAACTACAGGCAATGCTGATCCCGCTGCTGTTCTGCACGTTGACGGCGGCGGCTTTCGGACAAAAATTGACGGGTGTCAATATATTGACGCACGGTCGCGAGACCGTGGTCACGCTGCGTACCAGCGATCCCTTCACCCACAACGAGTATCGTCCGCAAGACAATCTTCTGCTCGTCGATCTCAACGGCGTCTCCGCCTCCGATCTGGCGAACCGCAAGGACACCGTCGCGTCGCCCGCCGTCAAGTCGTACCGCGTGCTGACCTACAAGGGAACCAATGGCGCCGAGGTTACGCGTCTCGAGCTCCATCTTGGCAATGGTGTCAGTTTCCGTACGGCTCAGTCGGCCCATGACCTGGTGCTCCATCTGCTCGCAGCCTCCGAGCCGTCCGCCGTCGCCAGTGCCCAGCCGCCCGCACCCGTTCCCGCCCGTCCGGCCCATGTCGTTCCGGTCTCCACCCCGGCGCGCCCCATTGCGACCCCCGTCAAGACCGTCGCCCGCAGCGTCAGCGAGCGTCCCGGACAGCGTCATGAACTCAGCAAGGTTGCCGTCGTGCACACGCATGACGGACTTGCCGTCGAGCTCCATGGTGCGGCGGAAGCTTCCACCCTGAAGCTCTCCAATCCGTATCGGCTCGTCGTCGATCTTCAGAACACCGTGGTCGATACCCGTTCGCGCGATATTTTTGTCAACGCCCGCGACGTCCGCAGCATTCGCGTCGGACAGTTCAAGGCTGCACCGCCTGTTACCCGCGTCGTCTTCGATCTGAAGTTGCCGCTGTCCTACGACGTGGTTCACACCGCCAACGGCCTGATTGTGCAGTTGCGCGGCCCCGTCACCGTGGCTGTCTGGAAGGGAGAATCGTCCGCTTCATCTGCCGGCGCCTCCTCCATGGCCAGCACGCGGCCTGCTCCCGTTGCGCAGAGGCCCAGGTCCGAAGTCGCCGTCAATCAGCCTGCGGCACAAGCTCACGTAGCAACCGTTTCAGATTCGTTTCAGCAGCCAACTCCCTCGCCGGACGCTGCGAATGATCCCCTTGCCGCGCAGTCGCCTGCGCCGCAACCGGCGCCACCCGCGCAGAAGGCTCAGTCCTATGCCTTCATCGAGCCGGAGTATCACCGGAAGCCGAATCCCACGCCTGCGCAACGTGCCGCTGAGGCAGCCCAAACCGTGGCGCAATCCGACGCCACTGCATCGAGCATTCTTCCGCCGGTCAGCGCTGCGCCGAAGCCCGGCCCCGCCGTCAATCTCGCCCTTGCCCAGCAGCAGCAGGCTGCCGCGGCCGCCGACGCGCCCGCCAAGCCGAAATATACCGGCGAACCGATTTCCGTAAACCTGAAGGACGTCGATCTCAAGGACTTTTTCCGGCTCATCCACGAAATCAGCGGCCTCAACATTGTCCTGGATCCCAACGTCAAGGGAACGGTCACCATCGTCCTCGACGATGTGCCGTGGGATCAGGCGCTCGACATCGTTCTGCGCAACAACGGCCTTGCCAGCCAGCTTGAAGGCAATGTCCTGCGTATCGCCAGTCTCGACGATCTCCGCAAGGAAGCCGATGCGCGCCACGCCCAGGAAGTGGCCGAAGCCCAGGCCATCAAAAAGGTTACCGTCACCCGCTTCCTCAGCTACTCGCACGCCAAAGACATCATGCCCACGGTGAAGCGCTTCCTCTCGCCGCGCGGTGAAGTCATCGCCGACGACCGAACGAATTCGCTTATCATCTCGGACATCCCCACCGTTATCCCCGAGGTCGATAAGCTTATCTCGCAGCTTGATCGCAAGACGCAGGAAGTCGAGATCGAGGCGCGTGTCGTCGCCGCCACCCGTAACTTCGCCCGTGACCTCGGAATGCAGCTTGGCTTCGGCTGGGGCAACGGAGTTTCCGCCGTCGGCGGCCCTGCCGGCACCGCCGGTATGGTCAGCCCCATTCAGGTCAATGGACTGTCGCCGCGTTATATCCTTGATCCGACCGGCAAGTCGATTCCGTTGTTCTCGAACCTGGTATCGCCAAACATCACCAGCGGTCTCTCGTTCCTCAACGCCACCAACACCTATCGTATCGACGCTATTCTCACGATGGCCGAATCCCGCGGTCTGCTGAAGGTTCTTTCGCGGCCGCGCATCGTCACGCAGAACAACGTGACCGCCATCGTCAAGCAGGGTCTGCGCATCCCGGTTGTGACGCAGGCACAGTTGGGCGGTCCTCCAACCACCACCTACGTCGAGGCCGATCTGCGACTCACCGTCACTCCGCAGATCACCGTCGAGAACACCATTTTCCTCTCGGTCGATGTCGAAAACACGACGCCTGATTTCGGTCGCACCGTCGGCGGCAACCCGACCCTGATTACGCAACAGGCAACCACCCAGGTACTCGTCACCGATGGCGGCACAGTCGTGATCGGCGGCGTCATCCAGACCCAGAACTCCATCAGCCGGTCGCAGGTACCGTTGCTTGGCAGCATCCCGATCCTGGGCAACCTCTTTAAGCAGCGTTCGGTCAGCACCTCGACTCAGGAACTTATCTTCTTCCTGAGCCCGCGCATCATCCAGACGTAACCTTTTGTTGCTCACCCTCTCGGCGGGTCCCTCGTGGACCCGCTTTTTTCTTCACTCTGCTCTTGTGTATGTCAGATCTAATGAGGAGATTCCCCGCGATTCTTTTGCCGTTCAATTCAAAATTCGGCAATCCGAAAATTCTTTCCAATCGTCAATCGTCAATCTGCAATCTAAAATTCCCCCATGGATCATCAAGCCCGTCTTCATCGGCTTCTCCTCGAATTCGAACGCCGCAAGATCGATGCGCTGCTTGTCACGCATTTGCCCAATGTCCGTTACCTCTGCGGGTTCACTGGCGGCGCCGGCATCTTGCTCGCCGGTCACCGCTCCGTCTTTTTTACGGATGGCCGTTATTCGGAGCAGGCGCGTTCTGAGGTCCACGGCGCACGCGTCGTCATCGGCAAAGGTCCCACGCTCGCCACCGCCGCCCGGCAGATTAGCCGGACACGCATCGTCCGTCTCGGCATCGAGGCTGATCGACTGACCGTCGCCATGTGCTCTCAGCTCGCCACGGAACTTGGAAAGGGAATCAAGCTCGTTCCCGTTACCGGCGTTATCGAAACTCTTCGCATGATCAAGCAGCCTGCCGAGATCGAAGCCATCCGTGACGCCGTCAATCTCGCCGCTCGGCTCTTTCGCCCGCTGCTTCGCGGAATCCATCCCGGAGTGCCCGAGACCACCGTTGCCGCGCGTCTCGAGTACATGGCGCGCCGTGCCGGGGCCCAGGCCATGTCGTTTGAAACCATCGTTGCTTCCGGCCCGCGCTCGGCCCTGCCGCACGGTATCGCCTCCACCGCGCCCATCGCCCGCAACGGGTTCGTCGTTCTCGATTACGGTGTTATACTCAACGGTTATTGTTCCGATATGACGCGTACCGTATACGCCGGTAAGGCTGGCGAGGAGGAGCGCGCCCTCTATCGTGCCGTGCTTGAGGCGCAACTGGCCGCCATCACCGCCGTCACTCCGGGTTCGCCCGCCGGTGAGGTCGATGAGGCCGCGCGTTCCGTCCTCAAGCGGGCCAGGCTGGCGAAGTTCTTTACTCACTCCACCGGACACGGCGTGGGTCTTGAAGTTCATGAATTGCCGCGTCTGGCGGCCCGGCAGGAACAGGTGTTGCAACCCGGCATGGTGGTCACCGTCGAACCCGGCGTCTACCTCCCCGGGCGTTGTGGTATCCGCATTGAAGACATGGTGCTTGTCACCGAGCGTGGGTTTGAAGTGCTGACCCCCGCGACCAAGGATTTGCTCGAACTCTGACCAACAGCCGCCCCCGGCGGCAGTTTCCAGGACACGATGAACCAGAAAGAATTAAAAGAACTTGTTGAATTTCTGATCGAAAAAGACATCACGGAATTTGAACTCGAGCGCGGCGACGTCAAGGTCCGCATCAAGCGCGGAATCGCTGCCGCTCCGTCCGTCGTCACATCCGGCCCGCATTTTCCACCGGCCACCGCTTATGCGCCGTCACCCAGCGCGCATGCGTCTGCTGCGTCCGCCCCGGCTTCGCCTGCCGCCGTTGAAGATGACGACAGTGGGCTGCATACCGTCAAATCGCCCATCGTCGGAACCTTCTACGAGTCTCCGTCGCCCGGCGCTCCGCCCTTTGTCAAGCCCGGAGACCAGGTCACGCTCGGACAGGTGCTCTGCATCGTGGAAGCCATGAAGTTGATGAACGAAATCGAGTCCGATGTTGCCGGCGAAGTCGTCAAGATGTTCGTCAAGAACGGCCAACCCGTCGAATACGGGCAGCCGTTATTCGCCATTCGCGCCCGCTAGGTTATGGGGGCCTCGGGCCGCAAGTCCGGGCGCCCTTTGGGGCTGTGTCTGGGGCCTTGTCGCGGCCCTTGGGAATCGAAGGAATTTGATTGTGCGCCAGTGGGGTGCGCCTGATTTCGCATGTTCAACAAGATCCTGATCGCTAACCGTGGAGAGATCGCCCTCCGAGTCATTTGTGCCTGCAAGGAACTGGGCATCAAGGCCGTCGCCGTTTACAGCGAGGCTGATCGCAATTCGCTGCACGTCCGTTTTGCCGACGAAGCCGTTTGCATAGGTCCGCCGCGTCCTTCGGACAGCTATCTCAACATCCCCGCCGTCATCAGCGCCGCTGAAATCGCCAACGTCGACGCCATTCATCCCGGCTACGGCCTCCTCAGCGAGAATGCCAACTTCGCCGAAGTCTGCGCCGCCTGCGGCATCAAGTTCATCGGTCCCAGGCCTGAAGTTATCCGCATGATGGGCGAGAAGGAAAAGGCGCGCATGGCCATGAAGAAGGCCGGCGTCCCCATTCTTCCCGGTTCTGACGGCGTTGTTGCCACCGCCGAAGAAGCGATCAAGTGGGCGAAGGAAGTGGGTTTCCCGGTCATCGTCAAGGCATCGGCCGGAGGCGGCGGACGCGGTATGCGCGTCATCCGTTCCGCCGAGGAGCTGCCCAACATGTTCCATGCCGCCCAGACCGAGGCTGCCAACGCCTTCGGCAACGGCGACCTCTACATGGAGAAGTTCATCGAGCGTCCGCGCCACATCGAGTTCCAGGTCCTGGCCGATGAGCACGGCAACGTCGTCTCGCTCGGCGAGCGCGAGTGCAGTATCCAGCGCCGCCACCAGAAGCTTCTCGAAGAGTCGCCCTCCGTCGTCGTCACGCCTGAAATGCGCAAGGAAATCGGCGGCATCCTCGAAAAGACCATGCGCGAGATCGGCTACTCCAACGCCGGCACCGTCGAGTTCCTCATGGATGAGGACGGCAAGCTCAACTTCATCGAGATGAACACGCGCATCCAGGTCGAGCACGCCGTCACTGAAATGGTTACCGACGTCGATCTCGTTAAGAGCCAGATCATGATTGCCGCTGGCTATAAACTTTCGGACGTGCTCCACGGCCCCATCATCCACCGCGGGCACGCCATCGAGTGCCGCATCAACGCCGAGCATCCCGAGAAGTTCACGCCCTCCGCCGGCAAGATCACCACCTACCACATCCCCGGCGGCACCGGCGTCCGCGTCGACACCGCCCAATACGCCGAAGGCGTCGTCCCGCCCTACTACGATTCGCTGATCGCCAAGCTGGTCGTCCGTGGCAAGGACCGCGAGGAGGCCATCTCCCGTATGACGCGCGCGCTGGAAATGTTCATCGTGGAAGGAATCTTCACCAGCATCCCGCTTCACCAGCGCATCATGCGCGACCCGGATTTCCGTGCCGGTAACTTCGACACGAAATTCATGGAGCGCTTCCTCGGCGAAAGCAATTTAAAGAACAAGCACTAACCGTTCGCAAACTAACCTGTGTGGCCCATGCAAGCTTCTGCTTGCATGGGATCACGCCTTCGCGCCCCGTCCTTGTCGCGTGTAGTTTGCGGCAGGGTGAGCCGGGTGGCTCATGCAGCATCCCCTGTTTGCATAAGATCTTCGGAAACTCCTCGAATTACTCGCCAATATAATGTATACAATCTACGACTGACTCAGTGCAGACAAATTTGCCGGGAGGAGCCCACGGCTTTCTCGCACACGCAACGCCGGTCTGAAGAACCTGGGGCGATTGTTCATCTGCCATATCGGCCTTCTTTCTCCAGCTCATGCGCGGCTGTCCGGACGCCGCTCGTCCCTTCCCGTTATTTCGGAGGATAAGAGAGGGAAATGTTGAAGCGAACAATTCGCCTGGCCGCACTTCTACTGTGTGCAGGCTCATCTCTGCTCTATGCCCATGCCCAAGTCACGCGTGCCGACTATGAGCGGGCGCTGGATCTCCAGGCAAGATACAGCAAGCTGGCGATCAATATTCCGGACACGCCCATGTGGCTGCCGGACACCAACACCTTTGTCTACCGCAAGACCGTCGCGGGCGGACACGAGTTCATGATGGTCGACGCGGCCACCAGTACGAAAAAACCAGCTTTCGATCATGCCCGCCTCGCCGCAGCGCTCACCACCGCCAGCGGGAAACCGTACACGGCAGAGACGCTGCCCTTTGCTCGCTTCGAATTCGCCGATCATCAATCCGCCATCCACTTCTTTCTTGCCGGCGCGCGCTGGCAGTGCGAACTGAAGGGCTACGTCTGCACCAAACAGAAAGAGCTGCGCCCCGGCGATGAAGGCTACGGAGGCTACGACTACGACAACACGCCGAGGGCCGTCAACAGCCTTGAAAAGACCATGGCCTCACCCGACGGCCAATGGCTCGCCTACATCGATAACTACAACGTCTTCGTCCGCTCCAAGGACGGCAAACAGAAATTTCCTCTCAGTTGGGATGGCTCCGAGGGCAACTACTATGCCTTCCGCACTCTCACCTGGTCGCCCGACTCGAAACATCTCGTTGCTTATCGCATCCGGCCCGGCTACCACCGCGTGATTCATTACATCGAGTCCTCCCCGGCCGACCAGTTGCAGCCCGAGTATCCGTCCATGGTCTATCCCAAGGCCGGAGATGTGTTGGCGCTTCAGCAGCCCGTGCTCTTTGACGTCGCGGCGAAGCACGAAACGCCGGTTGACAACTCGCTCTTCCCGAATCCATACGACCTCTCCGCTCCCGAGTGGTGGAAGGATAGTCGCGGCTTCACCTTCGAATACAACCAGCGCGGCCATCAGGTCTATCGCGTGATCGAGGTCAATGCGGTCACCGGCAAGGCACGCACCCTCATCGACGAGACCAGCAAGACCTTCATCGATTACAGCCCCCTCTCGGCAAACCAGTTCGACAACGGCAGCCGCTTCCGTTACGACGTGAATGACGGGCAGGAGATCATCTGGGCCTCGGAGCGCGATGGCTGGAAACATCTGTATTTGTTCAACGGAAAGACCGGGGCGCTGGAGAACCAGATCACCAAGGGCGACTGGGTGGTTCGAGCGGTCAATCGCGTAGACCCGAAGACCCGGCAGATATGGTTTGAAGCCAGCGGCATGAATCCCGGTGAAGATCCCTATTTCTTGCATGCCTACCGCATCAACTTCGACGGAACGGGGCTCACTCCGCTCACTCCCATCGAAGCCGACCATAATGTCGTATATTCCCCGGACGGCAAATACTACGTCGATACCTGGTCGCGCGTCGATCTGCCGCCCACCATGGCCCTCTATCGCACCAGCGATAACAAGCAGTTGATGGTGGTGGAGAAAGCCGACATCAGCAAGCTTGTCGCCGCCGGATGGAAACCGCCTACGGTCTTCAAGGCCAAGGGCCGCGATGGCAAAACGGAAATCTGGGGACTCATCTACAAACCTGCCAACTTCGATCCGCACAAAAAGTATCCGGTCATCGAGGACATCTACGCCGGACCACAGGGTTCGTTTGTGCCCAAGTCCTTTAACACCCGCATCGAACCGCTAACGCAGCTTGGCTTCGTGGTGGCGAGGATCGATGGCATGGGCACAAACAACCGCTCGCGCGCTTTTCATGATGTGGCCTGGAAAAACCTGAAAGATGCGGGCTTCCCTGATCGCATCCTGTGGCACAAGGCGGCTGCGGCGGAGTTCCCCTGGTACGACATCTCCAATGTCGGCATCTTCGGTACGTCCGCCGGTGGTCAGAGTGCGGCAGGAGCCCTGCTCTTCCATCCCGACTTCTACAAGGTCGCCGTTGCCAACAGCGGCTGTTACGACAACCGGATGGACAAGATCTGGTGGAACGAACAGTGGATGGGATGGCCGGTCGGACCGCAGTACTCCGCGTCGTCCGATATCGACAATGCCTGGCGGCTCAAAGGCAAGCTGATGATTGTTGTTGGAGAGATGGACAGAAATGTCGATCCGGCCTCCGCCTTCCAACTGATCGACCGGCTGATCAAGGCGAATAAATACTTCGATCTGCTCTATGTTCCGGGAGGAGGGCACGGCGCGGGCGGCCGCTATGGCGAGATCAAGCTGATGGACTTCTTCGTCCGCAACATTCTCGGCCAGAAACCGCCAAACTGGAATTCCGAACCGCTGAAGTTGCCCACGGGAAAATAGCCGGCGGGCAGTGTGCCGGGGAGCCGTCTGTATCATGCGGCTCCCCATATCTCCCAGCAATCGGAAGACGGGTAGGCTGGGTGGCCCGTGCAGGCTTCCGTTGCTGCATGGGATAACGTGTTTGTGCCCTACCCTTGTCGCGTGCAGTTCGCGACAGGGTGGGGTCTTTGTTTTTTCTCGAAACTTGAAACCGGAAACTCGAAACTTCTCTCGGGTACCCATCCCCGCCAGCAATTGGCAGACATAAGTCGACCGGCAATTCACTTCAACCGCGTTCGCCACTGTACTCTTTGTCCCGTCGCGAACGCGAATGAATTTTCCTCCATTCGTCCGCCTTCATTCAAATTCGGCAATCCGAAAATCCGGCAATTCGACAATTCGAAAATTCTTCTCAATCGACAATTCCCGGCTGGGTGCTCATACAAGCTTCCGTTGTTTACATGGGATTTACGAACGTACATTCGGCAAGACGCTGTATCCTGAGAACGAAGATCATTTCCCCCGAGCATCACCAACATGCCCTGGCCCCCGAATTACTCTCACCGAACCGTCTGTCCCGAGTGTCATGCGCAGGTTCCACTCGACAAGGTGGCATTCACGCCACGGTTCTCCTGTCCCTTTTGCAGCAAGGAAATCCATATTGCTGATAACTACCGGCGCCGGATGAATTGGG
>Ga0307375_10002557_pt1 | contig 18526 bp, 15 predicted proteins | sample TR1MG_FD_202531 | JGI IMG/M metagenome (GOLD analysis project Ga0307375, IMG submission 202531) | Soil microbial communities from Risofladan, Vaasa, Finland - TR-1 | ecosystem: Environmental > Terrestrial > Soil > Coastal area > Acid sulfate soil | place: Finland: Risofladan, Vaasa | collected... | reverse complement strand
TATAAAATACTTAGTGCTACGACCAATGCCGTTATTATAAATATATAACGAAATTTATTATCCATTTACTAATTTCCTCCGCTTTTTTCACAGATTTCTTTCGATATTTAGTTCTAAAAAAATTATCAAATATAAAGTTTAGCAAGAATTTGTTTTTAACCACATCAATAATGCTATTATTTATATTAGGTAAGTGATGGATTATAAAATCATTATCAACATTTTTAAAAGGGAAAAATTATGCGTGCCATTATATATGATTCTCCGGGACATTTTTCATTGAAACAGATAGAGAAACCCAAGCCAGGTCCGGATGATGTTATTATTAAGGTGAAAGCTTGTGGTTTTTGTAAGACTGACCTACATATTCATCACGGTCGATTTATCTCGCAATTTCCTTTGATCCCTGGGCATGAATTCACAGGATTTATTGATGAGATAGGTTCAGAGGTAGAAGACTTTCAAGTTGGGGATAAAGTGGTTGCAGATAATACCATTTTGTGCGGCCATTGTTATTATTGTAGGAAAGATCAACCGCTTTATTGCGAAAATTTTTATTCATTAGGTGTTACAGGACCAGGCGGATACGCGGAGTTCGTTAAGGTAAAAGCGGAAAAAACCTTTAAAACCAAATTAGATTTCTTAGAAGCAATATTTGTAGAGCCCACAGCCTGTGCGGTCCATGGAATGGAAAGGATTAATGTAAAGCCAGGAGATGATGTGGTTCAGTTCGGAGCTGGTCCTACAGGTATTATCTTAGCGCAACTTATTAAACATGGAGGTGCAGGAAATCTAGTCGTTTGCGATCCAAATGAATTTAAATTAGAGAAATTAAAAAATTGTGCTGATCAATTAATCAAAGTTGATAGAACGAATTATGAGGGTCATAAAAAAGTGCTTTTAGCAGATTTCCCCCGTGGATTCGATATTGTGGTAGAAGCCTCGGGGATTCCTAAAATGTTTGAAGAATGCCATTTATTCGCGAAATACGGGGCGAAAATCATTGCATATGGTGTGTATCCTGAAGATATAAATATTACAGTGAATCCCTATGAAATTTTCCGGAAGGAACTGAAATTCATTGGATCATTTGCGCAAACTCATAAATTTGAAGCCGCAATTAAAATGCTGGAACACGGACAAGTTAATGTAAAGGATTTAGTCACCCATAAATTTCCGCTTGAGCAATATCAAGAAGCTTTGAATGTAGTTCAAAATACGCGAGATAAAATAAAAGTGGCGATAATATTTGATTAAAAATTTATTTTTTTGGATAATTTATTAACTCAAGAAATTTTTTAATACTGAATTAATTTTAATTTTTAAATGATAACAATTAAAAAATATTTATTATTGAAAACATTTAATTTGGGAAGATAAATGTCTTTTATACAAGTATTTGAAGATGACATAGAAGCAGTTCAACGAGCGCTTAGCAAGAATGACTTGAAAAATGCTAACATTTTTTGCAATAGAATAATTTCTGATGCTAGTTTTAGTAATAAAAAAGATCACACTATTATAGGAGCGATATTAAAGGATCTTATTGTTGATGCATTTAGTTACGAAGATAATTCCAAGGAATTATCGATAATTATAAAGAATGTAACTGAAATCATTAAAAAAATTAAAAATTCATCAATTGAACTAGAAATTAATCATCTTATTTGGGAAATTTATCATGAATATTTTGAATCAACTAGGTCTTTACATTTAATACAGTATGAAAAGGATCTTTATAGCCCAAATCGAGCATTTGTCGAAGCGATAACAAAATTTTCTTTAGAATTCTTAATTAACGATTTGGAATTTATCGATTATAGAATCTTATCACCATATGGAGTTGTTAATGAATTATCAAGAATTTATACTATGTTCGGTTCGACAATTGAAAATCTATGCCTCAAAACGCTACTTACTTATTTTGGAAGATATTTTGATTATATTAAAATTATTGCAAAAGAACCATCAGATTTATCTAATAAAAAAATAGAGGATGAATTTAAGGATTTGAAAAATGACTTAATTAACGTCATAAAAATATATTTAGATGACAAGGAAGTTTTTTTAAAAGAAGCATCTAATCTGTTATTTAGAATCTGTTTAGAATGGAGAAAAATGTTCATAAGATTTATGGAAATAAGTCCTCCTCTTAAAAGAGAAAAATTAATTGAACTTCCAGAAAAAGCGAAAGAAAAAATAAGGGAAATTGCGTCAAAAGTAACAAAAAAGGAAATGATGAAAGAATGATACAGTTAGATGAGACAAATCCAGAAATCATTGAAATATTATGCACTCTGACTATTAATTATCCCAATAAATCATTAGATGAAATTTTTCAGGAAATATTTTATGAGATTGAAAAATCTGTATTGGATTCTATTCTTCAGATTAATTTACCAAAACCAAAACCGAATGCCCAACTATTAAAAGAAAATAAACAATATTATCGTATGCCTAAGAAAATAAAATTAGCACTAAAAAAAGAACGTGAGATTGAGAAAAAAATTAGAATTTTTCGGATAATTCAAAGTTATTATAAAAGTATAGAAGATACATCAATCACTTTTGATTTAGGTAAAATGTTAGAAAGAGATGGAAGTGAATTTATACCGAAATCATCAAAGTTATTTGATTATGACCCTTCTGATTTTGAATCTGAAATTAAAGCCGTTTCACCAATTAACCAAATTAATCCACCAATTTTCTCTGGAATATCCCTTCAAACAAGTCCAAGCATTATAGAAGAAATTAGCTTTTCTCAAGCACTATTTCCTTCAATCAAATTTGATGATGATTTTCAAGAACAAGATTGGGAAATTAAAAAGGATTTCAAAGGGAAACAGATTAATGAAGAAAGATTTATTAAAGAAATCTCAGATATATCAACTAAATTAATGTCTTCAATAGTTATTGATGAAAAAATCCAATTAATAGTTCAATTAAATAATATTTTGAAGGAAAATAAATATCTAATTAAAAAGAAATATCCCGATCTATTAGTCAGTATTCTGGATTCATTGTAAGTAATTCAATTTAAGGCAAGTTACATGAATTCAAATTCGAAATTAAATGAAATAAAAAATTCAATTTATAAATGTACTAACCAGTTTTTAAAAATTGAAGTAAGTGATGTACCTATCGAATATGTAAATGATTTAGAATTCTTTAGGTATTTAAAGAGTAACAGCCATTTATCACCTGAATATTTTGAAATTGAAGATGTAAATCTATTCTATCGAATGAGTTGTGAAATCACGCCAGGGATTTATAAATATCGTGAAAAAAAAGTGATTATTAAAACAGAAAATAAATTTGATTCATGTTTGTTATTAACAGAATTAATTCATTCTAAATCAATTACTCAATTCTATCAAGTTACTGAAAAATGGATAAAGGAGGGATTACCACATTATATAGCAAAAGTAATTTGTAAAAAATGTAAATTTTCATACAGAGATTCAACACATAAAGAATTTTTTCCTCTTTGGGAATTTATTCATAAAAAACATGGTTTTGATGTATTAATAACTATTCTTTATCCAATTGATATAAAATTTACAAAAAAAACATTAAAGTTGATTTTTAATTATAATAAAGAAGATATACTAGAAATTACTTTTGAAAAGGCTCAGGACCTTTTATTCAATCAGAATTAAATTTCTATTTTAATTAATTAGTTGATATTAATAGTCAATTGCTAAAAAACTTGAAAAAAAACAGAAAAGGGGAATAGATAAACATTAAAAAAGTTATTTTAACTCCGCACTTTCATTATGATTTTGCATGGGTGAAAACGGCAGATAGATATGCACGAATTGTGGCAGATAATATAAAAAAGGTTCTTGAACACATGCGAAAGCACCCTAAATATACATTTGTTCTCGATACTGTTTTATTATGCGAATCTTTTCATCGGGCTTATCCAGAATTATGGGATGAATTAAAGCAACGCGTGAATGAGGGCAGAATTGAGATTGTCTGTGGAATGTATGTTATGCCCGATGTCCATCTTCCGAATGGCGAGAGTATCATTCGAGAAGCTTTGATTGGAAAAAAATATTTCCGGGACGAATTTGGGATCGATCCAAAGGTTGGCTACATGATTGATGTTTTTGGACAAAGTGGGCAATTACCACAAATACTTAAAAAATGTGGATATAAGTATTTTGTATTTTGGCGAGGAATAAATCGAGAGCTTCCTTCTGAATTTCTCTGGGAAGGGGTGGATGGAACACGAATCCTATCTCATTGGTTAAGTTGTAGTTATACTTACTTTTTGCCACCCTTCTACGAATTGAATTATATGTTAAACTGTCCACGGTATTATGGGAATCAAAAGATAATAAATTTATTATTTCCTATTAAATATCTCTTGAAACGGCTGGTAGTTCGCGATCTAAAATTTTCAGTGTTAGGAATTCCATTTTACCTTTTGAAGAGTCAGATATCTACGCTCTTTCATCGCGCAACAACCGATAATGCCTTGATTCTCTATGGATCTGACTTCACGCCGCCCTTCGATTGGATTGTTGAAGTAATGGAGTATTGGAATAAAAAAAATCCGAACATACAGATTCAATTCGCCACACCTAAAGATTTTTTTGCAGAAGTCATCAAGAAAAAGAAATTTGGGTTGATAAAGGGTGAACTTAACGGGCCATCCGATGTCTTTCCAGGATGTTATAGCACCCGACCCGAAATTAAAAAAAGTCTACGTTATCTTGAAAATCTACTCTATAATGCAGAGTTATTAGCGACTCTTGCAAATCTTAATGGAATGGAGTATCCCACATCGCAATTGGAGGAGGGTTGGACGTGGTTATTGAAGAATGATTTCCATGATACAAGTAATGGATGTTCAATCGACAGTGTGATTCGAAACATTATGAAGCGCTTTTCACACGGGAAGAAACTCGCTAGCTTTGTCCTAAATAAAAGCCTAGAGTACCTATCCAATCAAATTGATACCTCTGCAAAGGGAATTCCTTTTTTAGTGGTTAATCAATTATCATGGCAAAGGACGGAACCAGTAGAATTAACGTTTAATGTGGAGGGCACAGCTTTCGAAATAGTAGATGGTGATGGGAAATCGTATTCGTATCAGATTATAAGACAAGAATCCCATGAAGATTTCACATCGTATAAAATAATTTTATTTGCAGAAGATTTACCATCAATTGGTTATAAAATGTTCTTTGTGAGAGGAATTTCTAAACAGCCCGACTTTGAATCACCCTTAAAAATTATTTCTGACACTGAAAAACTTGTAATCGAAAACGAATTCCTTACTATCGAATTTCAAGACAACAAAATTCATACAATTAAAATGAAAAATAATGGATTTGCGATTTATTCTACAGATACCTATTGTATAAATGATATTCGGATTCATAATGAGCGAGGAGATTCTTATTACATCAACAAAGGATTAACGAATTATAGAGCGTTTGATCACCAAATGCAAATCATTGAGCAGGGACCCATTCGAATTAATATTGAAATTCGGAGTAAATTGAAGAAAAAACCTTCATCGGATAAGTTCAATGAGGTCATCCAAAATATAATTTTAAATAGAGGAGCTACACAAGTTGATTTTCAAACCACTATTATTAATAATTTAAAACAAGTGCGAATTCAAGCATGTTTTCCAATTAATCTCCCGAATCCAAAAATTTTAACTGAAATTCCTTATGGTTTTATTGAACGGGATGTTCTTCCTTTGAAGGGGAAAAGTTGGGGTGAGATGTTTCCAAAATTCGAGTATTATGATCGGATTAAGCCGGTGATGAATTGGATCGATTTTTCGGGAGCGGATAAGGGGCTTAGCATAATTAATTTTGGGCTTCCAGAACATGAGATTGAAAAAAATAAAAAATTTATTTATTTGACGTTAATTAGAAGTGTTGGCTGGGTTGGTATGGTTGGATCCGGACCTAAGCTTGCCTCAATTCCTTTTCATATTCCTCTTGCGTATGAATTTGGGAAACATACCTTCCGATACGCTCTTTACTTTCATGAAGGTGGTTTGAACCTTACGCCACAGCAAGCTTGGAGTCATAATAATCCCCCAATCACGAAAGTTCTTACATCACATCCGGGGCAATTCCCCTCCGAACATAGTTTCTTACGCCTCAAATCCCCTCATTTAATTATTGGAGCAGTGAAGAAGGGAGAAGATGATGGGGTTATTGTTCGCTTATTTGAAACCAACCATTTATCAACAACGGGAAAATTGCAGTGGGATCGCCGTATCATATCCGCATCGATTACGAATATGCTTGAGCAAAAATCTGAAGAATTACAAGTGAAGGAGAACGCCGTGGAATTTTCGATCAGCCCACAAGAAATAAAGACAATTCAGTTCAAATTATAGAATAAGGTGTTTAAGTGGAAACGAAAAAGAAAATTAAAATTTTTGCTATATGCTCTACATATCGTAGAGACACACGACCTGTTTGTGCTTTTTTAGATAAAAAAACAGAGCAGACTATTGAAGATATGAAAATGGTTCGGGCTGATGCATTATTATGGTCGGCTTTAGGATCAGGCATGGCGGGTCTTCCTTTAATACAATTAGAGGCAGAGGGTAAGCAACCTTGGTCATCTCATAAAGGGATTGGAGATACAGAATTTATTAAACGTTGTAAAAATGAAGGGATCAAAGTATTTGCAGTTCTTTGGGAAGCCCATGGCTATCGCCATATTCCTATTGTGGTTAGTGAATCAGGTAAAATAATTACTTGGATGGGGCATAAAAAGCCGAAGAAAAGCAAAGGAATCAAGACCTATTATGGATTAGATGAGTTCTGTACCGGAACTGCGCCCCAGCTTGGAAAGTGGGAAGATTTTTTTGATATTCCTCCGCCAAAAGGGTTTATAGATGAAACAGCTTGTAGGAGCATTTATAATACAAAACCATGGCTACTTTGGATATTGCCACACCTCAATGGACCTTATTCAACTTTTGCACAATGCCGGAATTCCCCGCTGTGGAGGACTTATTTGAAGCGAGCCATTGAATTGCAAATCGATGCTGGGGCGGAAGGCATTCAATTCGATGAATCAGCAATTCCCTGGGATTTCATTTGGTTGGGAGCAGGTTATTGTAAGCATTGTAACGCAGTTCTGATTAAATATCTGAAAACAGAGAGCCCTGATCTTTATCAGAAATATGTGAAATCAAATGGTTTTGAACTGAGAAGATTGTTATTGAGACATTTTAAGAGTCTTTTAACAGCCCATGTATTAATCAAACATTTTCCATTATGGCGAGAATTTCGGTTAGCTATGATCCGCTCAGCTGCGGAAACATTTGGTGAACTCGCAAAGCATGCTAGAGATTATGGGAAGAACCTAAAGAAGAATATTGAAATTACAGGGAATTTTGCTGAAATGCTCCCATTCTACATCCCCTTAATAAAGTATGTAGATTTTATCGCTTTAGAACATTCATTCAACCTTCCCCCTAAGACCAATCATCCATTATACCGACTTACTACTGCCTTTGCGGGATCGAAACCTGTCACAATAGTTTCCGCGGTAGTATCCTCCTTCCTTTTAAGCAGATGGAAAAAAACGAATCTATTATATTTTTACATTTGGGAAGCAATAATGGCTAATGCAAATTTCATGGTTCCGTATAGTTGTTATACAGCTATTAGTAGACCGTACTATCCACCCTTGGAACCTTTCAAATTATCCCATGATTATGTTTTAGAACATGAATGGGCCTTTCATAATCCCCAGACATCCCGAGTCGCACTTCTTTTTAGTTACCCAACGCATCAATGGACCTTCAATTTCCTCAATGTTCCTTTTTTCCCCAGTCTCCACTATAGGCACTATGAAATTATAGCGAATTCGTTGGCAAGTGCTAAAATTCCATATAAAGTCATAACGCTAGGAGATTCAAAGCAGGTACCTGAATTCTCGGAAGATCCTGAGCCATTTGATTTAATCATTTCACCTGGATGTGAATATTTAACAGAAATTCAACGAGAACGTTTGATGAATTTGCGTTTAAATAACCAAGCGGTATTTTTAGGCAGGACAGGAAAATACGATGAGCGGGCAAATAAGACTAAAGCATTACCACAAGATAAACCTAGTGGAGTTATTAAGCATTTAAAGAATAAAGGAGTTGCTGGAGAGTTTTATGTAAAAGATGGGGAAAAAATCGTAATATCAACAGCTGAAACTGAAAAATATAAGTTCTTTTATTTTCTAAATATGGATTATAATCGTAAAAATGATACATTTTTAGAAAAACAGATTGCATTTACTATCAAGAATAAAAATATTTCAAATACTGCTTTGTTACTTCGTCCGAATCAAGAAGATGAGCAAATTAAAAGTGTAATAATCTCTAATAAGCTTGTATTTCAATTCAGATTAAGCTTTTTCGCCGCATTATGTATAGAAAAATAATTCAAGTTCTATACTCCTTTTTTAATATTTAGAAAAAGGCGTTTCATAGTAGCACATAGAGTGTTTGTTTCTTGTGTTTTTAAAAGGTTTAAGATATAGTTTAAATATAATTCTCTTTTTTCAGGAGGGATTTGGGAGAGAAAGGGAACTAATGCGGCAGATTGAAGGAAATCCAGAAGGTCTTCTGGAGATTTAAATGTTAAATTTTGAGTTTTTATCCATACTTTGATATCAAGGAATCCAATTGAATTAAAAATCTTTTTTAAAGCAGTGGTACCAATTAGTTTTACAGGATATTTCCATTCCTTAAAATATGTGTCGAGGTTTAGAGGCTGGATTGGTGCAAGAAAAGTCGGGATAAATTGATCCAAACTACCTTTCGTGGGAATTTGGGCTACACATCGGCCACCGGGAATCAAAATATCATAGATTTTTTGATACAAAGCACGAGTTTCCTGCACCCAATGTAAAGCTGAGTTACTAAAAACAGCATCAAATTGATTTTTTGGTTCAAAGTGGAGAATATTTGCTGAAAAGAATTGGATATTTGTTAATCCACTCTTTTTAAGGTTTTCCTTTGCCTTAGAAATCATTTTCGGATTGACATCTAGTGCAATTACTAGACCGTTAAGGGTTTTTTTTGCAATTTCTATGGTAAGACGCCCTGTGCCACAGCCTATATCTAGTATATTCTCTCCATTTTGAATATTTAATTCTTTGATAGTTTCCAATCCAAGTTGAAATTGCACGTGTGCTTTGGAATTATAAAAATCCGCGTCAAATTCAAACATATATCATTAACAAGGCAATTCTTTTTTAATTCTTTTTTCGAATGTGGAACTATGTATGATGTAATAATTTCTGGAACGGGACCAGCAGGAGCAATGGCAGCGAGAGTGTTAGCAAAGGCAGGGGTGAAAGTGATTGCCTTTGACAAGGCGAAGCTACCCTGGAGAAAACCCTGTGGAGGGGGCGTTCCTGAGCACGTATTTTCGCAAGGAATATTGGATTATACAGAGTTGAAAAGAGAAAATATTATCGATACAGATACAAAGAACTTGTATTTAAGGGCGCCAAATGAAAAAGAATTGTTAATGGAGACCCCAGGGGAAACGGTCGTAGATAGAAAAATATTTGATCAATTTCTTAGAGAGAAAGCCCTTGAAGTCGGAGCGATTATTCAAGATCAAACATCAGTCCAAGATCTCATAAAAGATAAAGAAGGATTCATTCAGGGGGTGAAAATAAAAGATCCCAACGGGGTTACAGATGTATCCTCGAAAATAGTTATTGTAGCAGATGGAGTTGGTTCTAAATTGGTAGTGAAAGGGGGGCTGAGAAAAAAGTGGGAGCCAGATGATTATGCGATTTGTGCAGTGGCAATAATTGAGGGGTATGTCGAACCAGAACCTCTTTCCAATTCCATGCAAATCTATATTGACGATATTGTTGCACCGAATAGTTATGCATGGCTCTTTCCAATGAAGAAGAATCGAGCAAATATTGGGATTGGTATTTGGAAAAAAAGCGAGAAAAGGCCGATGGAGTTCTTAATGCGTCTGGTTAAGCAACCGTTCTTCAAGAAAAAGCTAGATGAAGCAAAATTCAAGTTCTTTTGGAAGAGTAGTTATCCAATTCCTATACAGGGGGTAAAAGGGCGATCCTATGGCGATGGAGTTATGGGAGTTGGGGATTGCATGGGATTCGTAGCACCTATTATTGGAGAAGGAATTTTCTCAGCTCTTCTAACAGGGAAGTTAGCAGCTGAAACTGCAATTAAAGCACTGGAGCTAGGGGATTACTCCAAAAAGATATTAAAAGATTATCAAAAAGCGTGGATGAAATTCGGACTCAAAGAAGGCTATGAGTTCCAGCGGATGATGCGAGATGCAGTGGTAGATAACATTAACGAAAATTTCAATAAAATGATCGATTGGGCGCTCCAAGATGAGCAAAATAAAAAATTGTTGGGAGAAATGTTTGTAAGCGGCACAAGTTTGGTTGGGAATATCCCACCTGAATTGATTTCTAAGCTCACCAATGAATTATTACCGACTTTGAAAATAATAAAAAAATAAGGTGATTACTGGGGCTTATATTCCAAAACGCGATAAACGCTTTCGAAGCCTATGTTTTTGAAATAATCTAACATTTTGATAAAGGACTCCTCGAGATCCAAGCGAATAATTTCTGCGCCCATTTGCTCAAGATGGTTAATTGCACTATCAACGAGCGCTTTTCCGACACCTTTATCACGACAATCTTTAGCAGTAACAATTGCGGTAATGTGTCCTTCAGAATTTCCAATTGGATTAATGAGAATTTCCGCAACGATCATTCCAACTACTTTTTGCTTCGCCGAGTCTTCAGCTACCAAAATACCTTCCTTTTGGAGGCGATCAGTGAGTCGCCGTTTGATCCCCCATTCAAATCGTTTTTCATTGAAGGGAATGCCATAATACTCGTAGAGTTGGATCATTAAGGTGCGAATCGTTGCGAGATCATCAATCTCAGCGGTCCTAACATTGATTTCAGACATAGATTACCCTCATTTAAGATTAGAAATATTTAATGTATTTTTAATATTAAAAATCTTTGTTTTATTTAAACAATTTTTTTTAGAGAAATGTAGCAGATTACCCATTTTTATAGATAATACCTGTACCTCCAGCGGGATAGGAAAAGGAGATCGCATCGGATTCACAGACTTGGTAACAGCTAGCGCATTCTAAACATTTATTATGGTAATCTTCATCTAGTATAGCAATACCATCACGCAATTTCCAAAGATTCATAACACAAATAATAATGCATCGACCGCAGCCAGTACATTTTTCTTGGTCAATTTTAATAAAATCCCCTGTACCGGGAACTCTTTCCGTTAAATCTTTAACTTCAATCTTCATTCGGCTTTACCTCTTTTTTTTTGGTTTTGGTAACAGTTTTTTCAGCATATCAGGGAGCAGTCCGAGCTGTTGTAAATCCTCCCCCATTATTTCTGCGAGTAAGGGCATGACATGCTTCATAATAAAGGGAATAGCCACGGGCATATAACTCTGGATTTTTTCGATGATCTGGCGCACTCGGATTACATGTGGCTCGGACCAATCATAAATGCCCCCCATTAGTTCCATATAGAGGGGGATAAACCAGGTCATTGTTTCTTTCGGTTTAAAAGGTAATTCCCGCCAGATATTGGAGAGTTCGGGTCCAGATTCGAATTCAATTCCCACGGAAGATTTTTGCCACGCTGCTTCATAGGCTTGTAAGGCGCTTTTCGAGGTATCCCCATCGGAAATTGCTTTCACCGCAACTTCTGCTGCCAATTTCCCAGTTAACATAGCAGGATAAATTCCTTCAGCTTCTAAAGGACAGGGAAATCCGCCAGCATCACCTATAAGCATCACATTGTCGGTAAAAGTATCGCGGGGATAATCTTTCCAAGGAAGGAGATGAGCTTGAACCTCCCGGGGTTTAGCATCTAAGAGTTTAATCCATTTTTGAAAATAATCAAGACCTATAACGCGATTAAGATAGTATAGAGGATTTTTATCCCACCAACTCATCCAATTTCCCAGTCCTATATGGAATCCATCACCAAAGAAAACCTGGTAGGCAGCTGGGAAATTCACACCCCACCAAATTGTAACAGCCTCATCCCTTATGAGATCATCAAGTTTTTTTCTATCACATTTAAAATCATACTGCGGAACCAAAGTAACTTCAAGAGGTCCCCATTTAGCACGTAGTCCTGCTTCTTTTGCAACCATTGAAACGACGCCATCAGCTCCAATTACTATAGGACTTTTATATTTCTCGCCTTTTTCATCAATAACCCCAACGACTTTACCCTTTTCCTTAAGTAATCCCTTTATAAGAGTAGAGGTCTTTAATTCAGCACCGGCTCTAATAGCTAAATCTGCCACCCATGGATCAAATTCCGAACGATAAATATTCATTGTAATGAAACTCTTCGCAGGCTCATAGGTTACGGATTCTGTAGGACGTGCCATAACCATGCCAACCAGTTGATCGTCTTTATTAATGAAACAATTTTTAGCGAAAGTAGTTTGTCGCATGGATGGACATATTTCCGGGGATAATTCTTTCATAAAATCGAAATCACGCCATAACCGTGGTCCAAGACCGCATCCAGATGAGTTTTTTTCACCAGGCTTCCGTCCTCGTTCGAAGAAAATGGTCTTTAAGCCCTTTTCAGCAGCAACTTTTGCCGCACTACTGCCTCCGGGACCACCACCTACAATTATTACATCATATTCTTTCAAAATCTCAAACCTCATATTCTTGGTTTAATATCGCTTTCAATTAAACACATACAATTGTAATATATTAATAAAAATTATCATGATTATACGTGATAATTCGGATGTATTGATAAAAGATTCTATTTAATTTCAAGGTGAATAATACTATTTTTTCTCATTTTTTCGATTACGGGATCGAGTTCTTCACGGGGAATATCAAGGGCGTCTTGGATATCCTCGATAGTATTTTTCCCATCGCATAATTTACTGATTTCAAACTCCTTTTTATTTACAACACCTAATTGCACTGCCATCGGAGGAATTTCTTTTGTTAAGACAGGAATAAGTGTGGGGTTGCCGGGGTATGTAATTTCAATCCAACCTTTTTTGGTGTATTTATCCAAGATCTCCCAGAGTGCTTGTTTTTCCAGATTGCTTTCACGTATAATATCTTCAAGATTATTTTTACCATCACAGTAATTTAAGATAATGACTTCTTGTAAAGGGAATTTTGCTTTTTTATCAATCTGTCGAAGGAGAATAGGAATTATGTGTGGTTTTTCTTTTTGTATCTCAGGTTCTTCGATTTTTACACCCAATGGTTCTGTGAAGGAAGGCACTTCAGGGATTAATTCATCAATTCGGGATTGATATTTAATCATCCGAGCTTTGAATATTAGCAGCTGACCTAGTAATCCTTTTTTAATGTAAATAACAATTACTGCTTTTTCACTTACCTTAAAAAAGGCGAGATTAGTACCGGATATCGGCATCGAATGGTCTCCAACTTCCAAGAGAGAGAAGTTAGTTTTAACAAATGTGGCAATAAAGTCTTTATAGTTTTCTAATTCATCTTCAATATACTTAAAATCGCCTTGAAAATTCGCAATGGCAAGATAGGGGCGGGTAGACAAGATTGGTCCTAACTCTGAAATTATCTCTGATGCAATTTTAAAAAATTCTTCTTGGACCTTCTGCAAAATCATGCCATCCTTTCAATTAGGGGTTTAAACCCGCCTAATGCCTCTATTTCTTATCTTATCATTATATTTAGTAGGGGCTATATTAATACTATTGGAATTTTTCAGTAAAAGTAATTATTCTAAACAACATTCTTAAAAAAGAACCTTTCGCAGTATTTTTTGTATTCCACAATAGAAAACGCAGATATTTAAAGCACAGGTTTAATCATTAATAAAAATATCATTAATTTTCAATAGTTAGATTCTAAAAGATAAGAAGAGAAAGAGAAATATGGATGATCCAGACGAACAAAGAGAAATGGAAAGAAGAATTAAATTAAAAAAAGAATTATATACAGAATTAGAGCAACGCTTAGCAGTTGAACGAAAAAAATGGGAAAAACATTTCACTTTGGATCTATCTAATTCAGCTTTTTTAACCTTGCAAGATGAAAACGGGGATCAAAAGGAATTCATATTAGTCACCATGCGGCAAAAAAATGGTGTGCTTGGAAAACCGATGAAAGTTGATTTAAAATATATAGTGAAACTTGGGCAAGAAAAGCGATTAACCTTTTCGCCTTGGATTTCTAAAATTAATTTTGGTAATCGCCCAGTTTTTCCCTATGCCCCCGATGAAGATCGCATTACATCATCTCCTACGTTTTTATTGGCGCAGAATCAGGGATACACTGAAGATAAGATTGATCCGTATAACGTTGAATTAGCCGGATTTTTATTTGTGAATTACCCAAAATACGGAAACTTTTTGGAAGCGGTATCGGGTAGCGTAGTGGGGAATGTATCTGTTATTGAAAAAGTTATGCAACGTAATAAAGAACCTTATTCACGAGAGAACCATTTACTAAACTGGCTATATTTCTTGGTAAGTAAAGATAGTCGTGCGGTCTCTTTCCAAATTTTTAATATGCAGCAGAGATGGGTTCCTTCTTATACGAAATATCTGGAAAATTTTAAAAAATCTTTTAAATAATGCAAAATTGAGGGTTAAATTAAAAAACTCCAGCTTATTTAAAAATTAGACAGTTCCATATAAATAACCATTTTTAAGTTAGGGAAAAGATGATTGGATGAAAAAAACATTAAAGGAAGAAGCTTTTTAGAGAGTATTAAAAGATGAGAAGCTTCTTTAACATATCTTGAAAAAACCAATAAATGAAAGAAAATGGCGGCGTTAAATTATAAAGCGCTTGGGCTCAGGTGCGGACTCGAGATTCATCAAGAATTGGAAACAAACCGTAAGTTATTCTGCCATTGTCCTGCAGTATTACAGACAAAAGAGCCTGACTTTTTTATTATGCGGACTTTCAGACCAGTTCTTGGAGAAATGGGAAAGTTTGATGAAGCAATGCTTGTAGAATATGAGAAAAAGTTAACTATTTTGTATGAAGGGTACGATGCCGTATGTTGCACATATGAAATAGATGAGACACCACCATTTGAAATTGATATGAAGGCATTAGAAATAGGAATCCAAATGGGTTTATTATTAAATTTAGATTTTTATAATGAGTTTCATGTTTGTCGTAAAAATTATTTAGATGGATCGGTTACATGCGGATTTCAAAGAACCCTCCTTATTGGTTCTGATGGATATCTAATGGTGGATGATAAAAAAATTGGCATTACGACCATTGCCATTGAGGAAGATGCGGCACGTAAAATTAAAGAAGAAGGGAAAACGATTACCTATCGGCTGGATCGCTTAGGAATACCTCTTATTGAACTCGTTACAGACCCAGACATGAATACTCCGGATGAATGTATGAGTGTTGCTTACCGCCTAGGGTTATTATTACGCTCAACGGGTTTAATGAAACGGGGTTTAGGAACTATTCGACAGGATGTTAATGTTAGTATTGAAGGGGGGGCACGGGTTGAGATAAAAGGGGTCCAAAAACTCGAGTGGATCCCATCCATCATCGAAACAGAAGTTCGTCGCCAATTAAATCTATTAAAAATTAGAAATGAACTTGTCGTTAGAAACATAGGAAATGAGGATATCCCAACCAATATTCAAGACGTTACTCAAATCTTTAGCAAAACTAATTGCAAATTTATGAAAGCAGCTATAAAGGAAGGACAGAAGGTATTTGCAGTTAAATGTTCAAAGATAGCGGGTATTTTAGGATTTGAAATATTACCTGAGAAGGAGGAGATACCAGCAATACGATTTGGAAAAGAAATTGCTCAAAAAGTTACTGCTATAACGGGATTGAAAGGGATAATCCATTCAGATGAAGATATGAATAATTATGGTTTTAAAAAGCCTGAAATAACAGCACTTAAAAAAGCACTAGAGATGGATGAGAATGATGCCTTCATCATGGTTGTAGCTGAAGAGGCAATTGTAAAAAAAACTATACGAATTGCAATTAATAGAATTCAGGCGGCAATCCAAGGAGTTCCAAATGAAACAAGAAAGGCATTAGAGAATGGCAGTTCAGAATTTATTCGAGAATTGCATGGGGGATCTCGTTTATATCCGGACACAGATTCACTACCGATTCTTATTAAAAGGGATTATATTAAAGAATTGAGTAAAAATCTACCAGAATTGCCGTGGGATATGGCGAATCGATTAAAAAATACTTATGAAATCGATGAAGAGACAATAAATAAATTAATTTTGCACGGGTATGCGCCCTTTTTTGAGGAGGTAATTACAAAATTTAAAATAAGCCCAGTTTTAGTTGCCACCACGCTATTGGAAACGTTAAAATCGATAAAGCGAGAAGGTTATGAGAGTGCTGAAATAACAGAAACACATTTACGAGATATTTTTGAATTAATTGCAAAAGAGGAAATTGCAAAAGAAGCGATTGATGATTTATTGAAATTAGTCGCTAAAAATCCTTCACTACTTATTAAAGAAGCTATTAAGCAATTAGAATTAATGGCCGTAAGTTTAGAGGATTTAGAGGGTATTATTAACGATGTGATTCTCAAGAATAAGAGTATACTTTTAGAAAAAGAAGATCGGGCATTTAGTCCAATGATGGGAGAGGTCATGAAATTTGTAAGGGGAAAAATTGATGGAAAAGTAATTGCAGAGAAACTGAGAGAGGCAATAAATAACTTTTTACGTGAGATAGAAGAGAAGAAAAGTGTTTCTGAGGATTTAGATAAGGTTATTGAGGAGATCTTAACAAATAATGAAGTTATTTTGAGGGAGAAGGGAGCAGATGTTTATAATATTCTTTTTATTAAATTAAAGAAAAGATTGAAAGGACAAATTGAGGAAAAATTACTGTCGGATAAGTTAAAAAGTGCAATTAACGACTTTTTAAGTAATCGGTGATATTGTGTTCGCTAAAGGGGATGATTAAACGGCTTCTAACAAAGAGGAAGATAAACTAATAGGGTATAAAGGGAACGCCCGTAAAAAGCTAGAAGCCGCTGGAGCTAAAATATGGGACGTTGTCGAGATCGTTAAAGACAAAAGAGTTGCACGAGGTATCATCCTTCCGCGGTCTGAATTCAATCCTGATACGAATCATGTTAACTTAAAATTAAAAAATGGATATAATGTCGGAATAGAAATAACAGACGCTTTAAAAATCACTGTCTATAGCCAAGAGATTGGGGAATATAAACTTCCGGAAAAAATAGTTCCTTTTATTGAACAGTTACCAACAATTGCGCTATTAGGGACAGGAGGGACAATAGCAGCGAGGTTAGATTATCGAACAGGAGCTGTTTTTCCAGCTTTTAGTCCAGGAGAGTTATTTACTGCAATTCCTGAACTAGCTGAAATCTGTAATTTACTGCCGGAAGTAGTATATGAGGTTCTTTCAGAAGATCTAGATCCAAATTATTGGCTAGAATTAGCAACAATTATTCATAATAAAATAAAAAATGAAAAGGTAGATGGCGTGGTTGTAGGACACGGGACTGATACCATGGCCTTCACGGGAACGGCATTATCTTTTCTACTTCAAAATCTGCCCGTACCAATCATTCTTGTCGGGAGTCAAAGAAGTTCAGATCGACCTTCAAGTGATTCAGCTATTAATTTAATGAATGCAATCGCATGTGCCGCTCAGGCAGATATTGCAGAAGTGCTGGTTTGTATGCTGGGATCTAGCAATCATTCCTATGATTTACTTCATCGCCCAGCACATTTACGAAAAATGCATTCCTCTCGAAGAGATGCATTCAAAACAATCGGGACAATTCCCTTTGGAAAAGTAGAGAATAGAAACATCACAATTCATGAGAACAACTATCGCAAACGAAATAAAGAAAGAGAAATTAAAGCAGCTTTAAAGATAGATCCGAAAGTATCGCTTATTTATCATTATCCTGGAATCCAACCTGAGTTGATTGAAACATTAATTGACAAAAAATATCATGGAATCGTTTTGGCAGGAACTGGCTTAGGGCATATTAGTAAAAATTTACTTGATCCTATAAAACGTGCAATTGAAGAGAAGATTGCAGTCGTTATGACAGTTCAAACATTATGGGGATTTACAGGGATGCAAGTTTATCAACGGGGGCGTGAAGAACTATCAATCGGCATAATTCCTGGGCATAGCATGTTACCAGAAACAGCATATGTTAAACTTTGTTGGGTTCTTGGACACACACGAAATCCTGATGAAGTAAAACAGATGATGCTAACAAATATTGCGGGGGAACTCATTGATCGCGAAACTCCGCGCGGATATTTGATATTTCAGGGGATAGAACCGATTCTAGACCAATACTTCAAACAACCGCCATAATAACAAATACTTTCACCCACCTCTCCCCCCTCCCTAAAATCGTCCGTTTTAGCTACAGATCTGTCCCTTAGAGATGATGAATTAGTCTCTAAAGGCTTAAATAGCGCCGTTTTTTCAA
>Ga0307375_10002556_pt1 | contig 18527 bp, 21 predicted proteins | sample TR1MG_FD_202531 | JGI IMG/M metagenome (GOLD analysis project Ga0307375, IMG submission 202531) | Soil microbial communities from Risofladan, Vaasa, Finland - TR-1 | ecosystem: Environmental > Terrestrial > Soil > Coastal area > Acid sulfate soil | place: Finland: Risofladan, Vaasa | collected... | reverse complement strand
ATTTTACTGTCCAGTTTGCCGTGGAATCAGTGTCCAGTTTGCCGTGGAATCAGTGTCCAGTTTGCCGTGGAATCAGTGTCCAGTTTGCCGTGGAATCAGTGTCCAGTTTGCTCCGGAATTCGCAATCCTGTCAATGATGCCGCCAAGATCCATGAATTTACTGCTGGTCGGAAGCGGGCAACTAAGGAACTCATCATTCGGACTTTGCGCGCAGAACATCCACGAGGTGGGTTAGTGGATATGGCGGCTATTAAGCGAACTTATCATTCACAGCAATACGCCGGCTTCAGAGCAGAGTCTGAGATTCTGGCGAATCAGGCAATTACAAATTGTCCCGACAAAAAGCGCCCTGATCTTTGGTGTCCGCTTCCACTTTCAATGGGCACGACAGTTGAATTTGCAGAGGCTGCCAAAGAAAAGAGAAATGCGCATGTGGCAGATGCTGAAATTAGGTCAGCCCTAAATGGTGATGAGAGGGATGCTCTTCACGAGATTGAACGGAAAAACATCAAACCCAACAAGAAGCATGGAGAGGTTGTGCCATTGCGGAAGAAGGTTGCTCTGACGGCAGAGGACCTAAAAAGAAATGCCAATTGGTTCAAGCAGCAGATCTGACCGGGATCGACAATTGTGATCGCGGCTTCAAATAACGTTGACATAGTGCCAACAGGAGACGTCTCATGAAGAAAGCAAAGAAGCAAACAGAGAACTTGGAGCGGGCTGTCGCTGCGATGGCCAATATTCCCAATATCTGGTCAGCCACGTCGGTTGGCTCGGAACCAACTAAGTGGCTTTGTAGCTGGGAGATATACAAGGCGGTCGAAGCCAAGATTCAGCCGGATGCTTTCGGCTACCACTTTGTTGGATATGACATTCGCGGCGGAAATGGCGCCGTATCCAGCAAAATCGAGCAGTTCGATCCTGTCAAGATGTGTGGTATCACTCGAAGCGGGCGCGTTTATCAGCTAGTTGGGATGCCTGGCAGGGATCTGGACGCGGAATACACACTGAATGGATGGGCTGCAGGAAATCAGGTGATCGTTAAAGATGCGACGGATGAGTTCATTCAGCATTACAGGATCGACTTGGAGCAGGTGCGCGCCTTGGATCCGCATAAGTTATCAGGAACGGATTAACAGATATTCTGACTTCCAGTATGAAAATCCTTGCAACCACTGCGACGTTCTGACTTGAGGATCATCCGCTCAAGCATTCCTTGACCGAGGCCATGGATTGCGAACTTTCGTGGACGGTGGATTTGGGGACAATGGAAATTTGCTCTGCGCACCCATCATCTCGACCGTACTGCTCGTGGATTTTCTGTTGATGCTTCCGCGGCACGATGAAAGTGTTTGGCAAACGGGGATTATGGACGGCGATCAAATCTCAACTCGCTTCAGAATCAAGCTAATTCTGCACGCCGATGAGCAAGACATCTATTTCAGCGTATGGATATTCAGGCTTCCGGATGGCTTCGGCAAGGAAACTCGCTACGGGCTGGAACTGCTGTGAAATGAAAGTGCTGCAACGGAATTCTCCCTACGTAATCGAGGTGTGCGCCGATGCCAGGTTCGAAAAGCTCGAACAGGGGAAAGATATAGGTCTTTTGGCATATTGACTTGAGTATGCGAAGACTTTCGCCGATTTCCAGCTCGTTTCGGCTCAAAATCTACTCATTGGTGGCTGACGCCCGAAGCCATTGTACTTTCCCCTTGGCAAATGGCACTATTTGAGCCAGTGCAGACATATTCTCCACACGACAATGAACTGTCCAAAGCGGTTGACGGACTGATCCCCAAATCACTGGACGACCTGATCCGCATCAACCGACAAATGTGCTCTCTTGTTTTGTCGTCTCAGGAAGACTTGGATGAGTTGCCAGCGCTTGTCGACTCTTTGAATAGTTCAAAGGCTACGCATATCATCGCGTGTGATATGTCGCTCCTTGTCCAAAATCGTATTTGCCCGCTTTCCCATTCAGTGGAGGTTGTGAGAACGATGTCTCCCTTTTTCAGAACATGTGGGTTAATTTTCTTCATGTTTCTAAATTCCAGACTTTGATAACGTACAAGGTGAAGGGGATTTTATTGTCTTGTTGCGCGGTGCACCTTGCGGAGTATGAGATAGGGCGCGCAGTAAACGCGATCCCGCGTCCAAACCCTGCAAACTTGAGCGCAGAGCCAGAACGACTAGGCTGCCAACCAGTCACGTACTGCCTTCGAAAACTTGTGGGCTCCGATTGTTTCAAGCACTAGACCCAGACGCTCGGCGGTGGCAATCTCGTTCTCTGCTTTGAGCACCTTAACGAGTTCGCTGGTTCTTACAGCAGGCAACATGGGGGCGATTGTCTCTCCTACGCGTTCTATCCCGCCTATGCGTTGTGCATATCGTACGAGGTCGTAAATCGTAGATTCTGGAGTGCTAATAGCCAACGGCGCATAGGCATTCGGCAACTGCTGGGTGATGGTCCTGCCGATGTCAGACTTCATGAAGAAGCGGATTCTGATGCGGCCAAGTATGATCGTGCGCCGAGGGGTGTTGGTGATGACTTGTGTTTCCTGAATGGCTTGGGGACTGGATCCGTGTACCGATGCGGCCGACATCAGCGCCAGATAACAAGGGTGTCCAAGCCATCTGAAATAGTCGTTTAACCACCATTTAACCGGCGGTGCGCCATAGACCCGGTGCTCGGGTCTTACGATCAGAAAGAACTGCTGTCGTGGCGTCACCCTGACGACTAGGTCCCCTAAGCGCAACAGCTGATTCTTTGCGGCAATCGCTGAAAGGCCTGTCTTGCTTGTCAATTCATCTAGGGAAAACGCAACGTAACCACTTGCAAGCTTTTCATCGATAAAGCTCGCTGCGGCGCCGTTGCGGTATATTTTAGCTTGGTCATTCACTTACGTATTGTAGCGAATATCGCTTCAATACGTAAGTGACCTATCAGCCCGCAATTGCTATAACTATGCTCTAAGGTGTTTAGACCATTCTTGTCTCCGCGATTACCAATGTGGAATCAAAGCGGAAGCAGCCCCTTGTTGGGGGGAATTTTGAGCATTGTACTTTTGAGATACCTAATGGCACTATTCAAGTTAGTGTCATGCAATCATGATTGTTAGAGTTTCACTCTTAGTACGGTGCTATGCGAATACAGATTGAAAAGATTTTGCGTGAAACCCCGGGAATCAAAGCGAAGGACATCGCGAAGAAACTCGCCGTGGAAAAATCGGATGTGAATTCGTTCTTGTACGCACATGTGGACTTTTTTCAAAAGGACGAAAACCATTGCTGGTCATTAAGAGGTTCAGAACAACGCATTGAGCTTGCGGCAAACTGTTGGGTGGATTGCCATTCATTCGAAAAGACACTTGCTGCAGTTGGATCGCCTTTAGATTCGAACGCTAAATCCTTCGTTTTTGTTGTACCTGATGATTGCAAGTTATTGCTTGAAGCATCTGCACGCTTAATGGCTTTGTTAAATCAAATCGCCCATAGTGGCAGGACAGTTACGATAGACTTTACTCAATGTTATGCAACCCTAAAATTTTTAGACCGCATAGGGTTTTTTGATCAACTAAATGAAAAAGTCATTGTATTGCCACAGCGCCCCGAGACATCCGCCGCGACAATTTACAAGGGGAATAACAATGTTCTTGTGGAGTTTGGTGCGATAGATCCGATTCACCCTGACGAAACGATTCCGAAGCAATTAAAGGAGAGTTTTGTAGCTCAGGCGGGCACCAAATATTCTCAAGCTGCGTTTACTGTAATTACCGAGCTATTTGGAAACGTTCGCGATCATTCAAAATCCCCGCTTCCGGGGTTTGTTGCCCTGCAATGCTATAAGAACCGAAAACTACCACATATCCAAACAGTGATATCTGATAGTGGGATAGGCATCGTAGGAACTTTGATCCCAATTCTTGAAAGAAAATATCCAAAGATATTTAGGGAACTTGCCAGTTCTGATTCTCCACCAGAGAAGTTACTCCTGAAGAAAGTATTTACGCTCGGGGAAATCAGCCAATCGGATGAACAAGGTCGTGGGTTAGGTCTAAAGAGCAGTAGTGATGCTGCGTCCAAATTCGACGCGACTATCTTGGTTCGGCAAGAAAGATGTGAGGCAAGATTCAGCTATCGAAATGGCCAGCTTCGTACATTTGAATTCGATGGAGATATGCCTCGAATAATGGGAACACACATTTGCTTTGATTTTTTGCTTGACCCCAAAGCATAAATCTCGTTAAACTGAAAAAATGAAACAGAATAAGCTCGTAATAAAACTCCGTGATCTCACAAATGATGATCATCCTTTTGGAAACGTTCAGGGCAAAGAAGTCTTTCGCAAGCTATCGGATTTAATTGATTCCCACCCAGCAATCCTGATTTTTGGCATTTCTCTAGCGGGTATTGAAGCGACTGATGCTTCCTTTCCAAGAGAAAGCGTAATTTCAGCTGCAAAATGGTATAGGGAAACAAAGGGTATTTACCTTGAGCAAATCAAGAATAAGGACATTTTGGACAATTGGAATTATGCAGCACGAGCACTAGAGCAGCCGTTGGTGTACTGGGATAACGATAGTCCGATAATATTGGGGCCGGAAATGACAACTGCTGCCAAAGAGCTTATCGATTATGTCCTTTTTAAGGGCTCGGTATTGGCTTCACAAGTTGCAACTGATTTGAACATAACAGTTCAGAATGCAAGTACCAGGCTAAAGAAGCTTGTAGCGCAAGGTTATATCTTGCGTGCTGAAGTTGTGGCTGAAACTGGAGGCATTGAGTATATATATCAGTCAATCAAATAAATCTGATTAAACTTATTGATTTAATCAGATGAATCGGATATTATGCAATCTGGCTGGAAACAGCTATTTTTTAAATACACACTTAAACAGCTTCAATGAAGCAGAAATGGAGTTTTAAAATGGCAACTAACCCACCTACAGGTGATGGTCATCGTAACGGTGCAGTAAAGGATCGCTCCCAAACCCAAACGCCTTCGGGCCATTGGGTAAAGCGAAATGATGGGAACGGGCAATTCATGGATGTGAAAACAACTGACAAGACACCGTTCAAAGGCGTCAGAAAGGAACAGAAATGAACCAGGCGAGGGAAGTTATCGATGTGGAGGCCTATGCGAAAGAAGGCAAGGCCGTACCACCCGATCATCATTACAAGATCAAGGTTGGCAAGGACTATTTCACCGTTGATAAGCCAAGAATTACTGGTAGAGAGATATTGACTTTGGCTGGCAAAACGCCGCCCGAGCGATACATCCTTCAGCAAAAAATTAAGGACCAGATCAGCCGTATTGGACTTGATCAAGTGGTGGATCTTACGGAGCCAGGAATTGAGAGATTTATGACAATTCCAAATGAAGTTACTGAAGGAGAGGCATGTTCAATGCGCTGCCAATTTGAGCTCATGCAGGAAGACTTGGCATATCTTCAAACACTGGGGCTTCCATGGGAGACGGTACTAGCCGGCGACTCACGCAGGGTTCTGATACACGGCTTTCCAATTCCTCCTGGGTACAACGTCGACAAAGCCAGTGTGCACGTCGTGCTGTCGCCAGGATATCCAGATACGCAGATTGACATGGCTCACTTTTCGCCAAGTTTGTCGCGCGCGGATGGGCGTGGCATTCGCAACCTAAGCAATGCACCGTTCGATGGAAAAGACTGGCAGCAATGGTCTCGACACCGCACTGCTACAAGTGCTTGGCGAATTGGTGAAGACAACCTTTGCACACATATGGGGTTGGTGGCTGACTGGTTGGTTCAGGAGTTGCGCAAGTGAATGGCGTTCAAGGCAAAGTGTCGCTGGCGATAACCAGTCTGCACCATGCACAGATCAGGAAGCATCTATTTCCTGGGGATGGTTGCGAAGCGGTCGCAGTAGCTTTATGCGGCCGCGCTCGCAATAAAGGCAGCACTGTGCTGCTGGTTCAAGAGGTACATACGATTCCTTACGAGGCCTGTCGGATACGCGAGCCTGATATGGTGAGTTGGAATACGGAATCGATTATTCCGCTGCTAGAAAAAGCGATGAAAAAAGGGTTGGCTGTCGTTAAATTTCATAGCCACCCGGGAGGTTATCGCAAGTTTTCGCATCTTGACGATCAATCTGACGCGGATTTATTTGCATCGATATACGGCTGGTTGGATACAGATGAACCTCAGGCAAGTGTGATTATGCTTCCCGATGGTGAACTGATTGGGCGTTCAATTTTGCCCGGTATGTTGGGCACAGGGCTCAATACTATCCGGGTTGTTGGTGATGACATCAAATACTGGTTCAGCGAACAGACAAAACCTTGGATTCCAAAACATGCCATTAGAATTGTTCAGGCTTTTGGGGAAGGTACTTATTCGTTGATGCGACGGCTGCGAGTTGGGGTGGTCGGTTGTTCAGGCACGGGATCCATAATTATTGAGCAGCTTGCAAGGAATCATGTGGGACAGATGGTTGTAGTAGATCCGGAGCCAGTTGAGCATGGCAATCTCAATCGCATCCTCAACTCCACATGGCGTGATGCTGAGGACGGTAATCCCAAGGTCGACGTTCTGAAAGTCGCTATTGAAGAAATGGGGCTGGAAACGGAAGTACTTCCATTTGAAAGTGATTTGCTGACTCGGAAAGTCATCAGTGCTCTATCGCAGTGCGATGTGATATTTGGTTGTATGGATTCAATTGATGGGCGCCACATTTTGAACAAAGTGGCTAGTTACTACCTGATTCCTTACATTGATATGGGCGTAAGAATTGATGCAGATGGTAAAGGTGGCATTGATGGCATCAATGGTGCCGTGCATTACATTCAGCCGCATGGCTCAAGCCTATTGAGCCGTGGCGTCTATACACAGTCAGGATTGGAAGCAGCCATGATGTACAGGCATTCGCCTGAGCTGTACAAAGAGCGAGCCAAACAGGGCTACATCAAGGGCGTGCGAGTGGATCAGCCCGCAGTTATTTCGGTCAATATGCAGATTGCATCTATGGCCTTCAATGAGTTCCTCGCTAGGATTCATCCATATCGAGTCGAGCCCAATTCAAAATATGCACAACGCCGGGTAGTAATGAGTGATCCAGAGGCCAGTGTTGATTTGCCGGACGGGGAAAGCTGCAAAGTATTCTCAAGAATTGTTGCTCTTGGCGATCAAGAGCCATTACTGAACATCCAGGATCTTACCGATGACAAAGAACATGTTAACTAAGGTAGTTAGATGGTTTGAGCGCCTTTTCGGATATCAGCCCAAGTTCAGTGCCAGCATCTGTGATGAGTTGCCAGATGCTTGTGAAGAAAACAAGTTGTATCTTGTTGGTGAGCACGACACTTATTGGATGGCAGCCTTGATTTGTCCGTGTGGTTGCGGAGAATTGATTCAACTTGCGCTTGATCCTGCAGGAAGGCCGAGATGGAGAGTTTCTATGGATGCCAAAAATCAAATCACGCTAACGCCGTCAGTCCATCGCAAAGTTCGTTGTCGAAGTCACTTTATTCTCCGCAATGGGAAGATTGTGTGGTGCAGTTGAGTTATCGGTAATCGTGATCTGAAAGGAATTGTATGTTCATACGAATCGAGGAATATTTTCTAAGTGAACCGGAACGACTAATTCGGTTAGGTAGTACCCTCGCATATCTGGGGGGGATGTTGATCGTGTTTGCACTACTTGGAAATGTGGCGACAAGTGCAATCGGTGCCCTAGGAGGTTTCGGTGGTCACGCTAATGCGCCAAAAGTATTGGCAGATATTTACCCTTCCTTGCCTACATGGTGGATTCCAGAATCAATTATCGGAGCAATGCCGGCAATTCTGACGGTCTTTGCCGGGCTAATTCTTGTCCAGTCAGGTAAGCGGATAAAACAACTTATGAGGAACATTTAGAAAATGGTTGCTACCTATTTTGATGAGTTTGTTGAAGCGCAACAGCGCACTGCGAAATTCAATCTGGCTTCTCCGAAGATTCAGGAACCCACTAAACGCCTTCTCACCCCCGCTAAGCTTGCACAGTTTCCATCTGTTGTGCGTGATGCTGTAGGAGAGCTGTCTTTGAATGAAGTCGTTGCTCAGTGCTTGTCAATTCACTTCCGGCTTCAACGGCCATTAGAAGAGTTTTTCGATGTTCCAATAATTTTCACGATCGGATATGTTTATACACCGCCCAGTTACTTGTTCAGGCAGACGGAGGCTGAGCTGCTCAAGCTGTTACAAGACGGAATGAGGGGCCCGCAAGTGAACTTGCATGCTTGGTTAACATTACCGAGCATGGAAATTATTGACCTTTCTTTGGCTACAAGCATCGCAGTCATTCACAAAAACAAGGAAGGACTTGGTGGGGTATTCGCGTCTCACGCAGATGAACTAAAACACGGTCTTCGATATCATCCGATGCTTCTTGGTACTGACTATCTAGAAAGAATAGGAGCTCTGCAATTGTCTTTATATGTTGCTTAACACGGACAAGCAGAGTCGTGAACAAGTCTGGGATAAGGATGACCCAGGATTGGTCTATCCAATAAATAACTGATGCTGAAAATGACAATCTACATACTCGCACGTAAAGGAACTAAGTGAAGGTGCATGTATTAAGTGACCTGCATCTTGAGTTTTCATCATTTGAGCCGCCAGCGACAGAAGCTAACGTAGTTGTGCTGGCCGGTGATGTTGCTCAAGGGAACAAGGGTGTCTACTGGGCACGTCAAACATTTCCCAATAGTCAGATCATATATGTACCCGGAAACCACGAGTACTACGAATCACGTCGTGCTGAAACGTTACGTCTATTGCGCATCGCTGGTAAGCAGAACAGCGTTCAAGTCCTTGACGATGACGAGTGGATCTTCGATCGAGTGAGATTCCTTGGTACGACGCTTTGGACAGATTTCAAATACTTCGGTCTTGAGAATCAGGCCATGGCGATGGATGAAGGTGCTCGCAGACTGAATGATTTTCGAATTATTGAAGAGGCCGATGAGCTGCGTTTTAGTCCGGCCCGTTCCATTGAGTTACACGAGAAGTCGTTGGCTTGGCTTGCAACTAAGCTTGATGAGCCATTTGAGGGACAGACCGTGGTAGTCACTCATCACCTTCCGTCAGTCAAGAGCGTTGCTGCTCGGTTTATCGATACGCCTTTATCGGCATGTTTTGTCAGCCACCTTGATCATCTGTTCGGCAAAATGGATTTGTGGATACATGGCCATACGCATGACAATTCCGACTACGTGGCAAATGGCACGCGGGTGATCTGCAATCCGAGAGGATATGTGACCTCTTACCGCAGCGTTGAGAACGTCGACTTCAAGCCGGGCTTGGTGATCGAGGTCTAAGACTTGTGGCTATCAAACTGATAACCAGTCACGTACTGCCTTCGCAAACTTGTGTGCTCCGACTGTTTCAAGCACCAAACCCAGACGCTCGGCGGTGGCAATCTCGTTTTCTGCTTTGAGCACCTTAACGAGTTTGCTGGTTCTTACGGTGGGCAACATGGGAGCGATTGTTTCTGCTACGCGTTCTATCCCGCCTATGCGTTGTGCATATCGTACGAGGTCGTAAATCGTGGATTCCGGTGTGCTAATAGCCAACGGCGCATAGGCATTCGGTAGCTGCTGGGTGACGGTCCTATCGATACCAGACTTCATGAAGAAGCGGATTCTGATGCGGCCGAGTACGATTTTGCGCCGGGGGTGTTGGTGATGACTTGGGTTTCCTGAATAGCCTGGGGACTGGATCCGTGTACCGATGCGGCCGACATCAGCGCCAGATAACAAGGGTGTCCAAGCCATTTGAAATAGTCGTTTAACCACCATTTAACCGGCGGTGCGCCATAGACCCGGTGTTCGGGTCTCACGATCAGAAAGAACTGCTGCCGTGGCGTCACCCTGACGACCTGGTCTCCTAAGCGCAACAGCTGATTTTTTGCGGCAATCGCTGAAAGGCCTGTCTTGCTTGTCAGTTCATCTAGGGAAAACGCAACGTAGCCACTTGCAAGCTTTTCATCGATAAAGCTCTCTGCGGCGCCGTTTCGGTAGGTTTTGGCCTGATCATTCACTTTTGTAGTGTAGCGAATATCGCTTCAATACGTAAGTGAACAATCAACCCATTTTCGCTATTACTGTCCACATGATAATAATGGTATTCTTATAAACATCAGTATTAGCAGGGTAATTAGAATAATTTGTATTTTTACGTATCGATTTGGCCGTGGCTGGGTGGAAATCAAGTGACAATGCCTTTGGTGTTAGGCAATAACGCGGATTCACCTACGAAAATATTAAGAGGCGAATCTTGGAAGAAATCAGTAGAGTAAATGGGCCAGGCTTCTCTGACGATCTTCGCCAACGCCTTATCACGCAGGGCATTAATTCCATCACAACTGTTCAGCGCATGGCAATTGAAGCCGGCGTTGCCGAATGTAAGAGTCTCGTTGTTTGCGCGCCGACTTCATCTGGGAAGACACTTGTCGGTGAAATTGCTCTATTAGCAGCAATTAGTTGCGGACGCAAAGTACTCTATCTAGTATCTCTAAAAGCCCTCGCGGATCAAAAGTTCGATGATTTTAGACGTCGCTACGGAAACAATGGCCGAGACCCGCTTGCGCGAATCGCTATAGCGACTGGGGACCGCGATGACGGTGATTCAGAGCCGCAAATTCTTGTAGCTACCTATGAAAAGGCAATTTCTCTTATTCTCTCAGGGACTGTAAATCTCGCTGAAACTGCCATTATTGCGGATGAGTTGCAGATTCTAGGTGAGGACAAGCGCGGTCCTGAAATCGAAATACTCTGTGCGTTGCTACGTCAACGAGGCGTTAAGCAATTCATATCACTAACTGCGACTGTGTCGAATGGTGAGGATATATCAGGTTGGCTTGAATGCGACCTAGTCGAGTCGGCGCATCGTGATGTTGAGCTAGTTCAAGAAATATGGGCAGACGGAAGAGTCTTTTCGATCCGATTTGGGCAGGACGAAGGTGAAGTCAACAATGCGGGACATTCTCTCCCAACAAATACCCTAGATGCGGTCGAACACCTCCTATCGCAAAAAAGAGGGCCGATTCTTGTATTCACTGAAACGCGAAGGGATGCGTCTGAGTTGGCGGCTCAATATGCTGGCCGGTGTACTAAGACAGTTGATGGTTATAATTTTGCGGAGCAACTATCTCTTTTTTCTGAGGCCACAGAGTTCTCTGAGAGGCTGAAAGATACGGCTGAGGCTAAGGTGGCATTTCATACTGCCGATCTGACGCAGAGTGAACGTGCGGTTGTAGAGCAAGGGTTGATCGATGGCACCTTCAATGTTTGTTTTGCGACGCCGACGCTTGCGGCGGGCGTGAACTTCCCATTTCAAACTGTTCTTTTTGACCGCATTCATCGCCGTTACATTCCCCCACCTCCTCTGCCTATTGGCAACTATCGAAATATGTCGGGTCGTGCAGGGCGTTTGGGTATGCATGAAAGAGGTTACTCCATTCTGATTCCGCGTGACCAAATCGAAGCGAAGCACGCGAATGTCTTAGTATTGCCCGAAAATGAGCGGCTGACGTCGAAGCTCATGTCTCTCAGCGTTCGGAAAATAGTGCTCTCACTTATTGCATCTGGATCCGCCGGAAGCATCGAAGAAATTCGCGAATTCTTGGAGAACACGCTTTACTGGTATCAGATTCGTGATCGTAATCCAGCCAAGCTAGACGAATTGGTGTCGTTGGTTAAGAGCTCGATTGAATGGCTAATCACCCATGAGATGGTAACCCAGGACTCTTCGCGCCTAATTGCTACTGATTTGGGTTTGGTCACATCGCGAACCGGACTACTTCCATCCTCTGCTTATGCATTTGCACAGGCGCTTACAAAGCACGCCAAAGACCTTGAAATTTCCTTCGAAGATTTTGAGATAGGCTGGATTCACGCTGTGTGCTCTTGCGATGATTTCAAATCAACTTCAGCACAACGCTTCTTGCCTCCTGTCCGAGGAATGACTGCCAATGCGCTGGGTATGCTTAGAGGCTCTAGGCTGCTCGCAGACTTGGATTCATCTCAAGAGTCTGCCAGTGTTGTTCAGTCTTCTTTTGCGTTGTTTCAATTTATGTGTGGGCAATTAGAACGAAGAATCAGTGCAGATTCAGGAATATCGTCTGGGTATCTTCATCGACTGGCTGGCGATGTGGCTTGGGTCTTGGATGGTATCCATCATATTGCTGGAGTTCCAAGCGTCGGGTGTCCTCAGGCAGTCATGAATCAGTTGTCTATTCTTGCTCGACGTATTCGTTATGGAGTACCACTTGAGCTGGTTGATTTAATACGAATTGCGCAACGCGCTAATGTGCCCGGATTCGGAAGGCAACGCGCGTTGGCATTGATGAAGGCAGGGTTGTCCACTCCCGAGGCTATTATCAATACTGACCCAAAAAGTCTTGAGCAAATTCTTCTTCATAAGGTACGTGTCGATAGTTTGGTGGATGCGTTACAAAAAGCCGAGGATCGGCCGTATGAGTTTGCGCGCAGACGTCAATCGAAGGCCGCACGAGAGCTCGGAATAGAGGAGATGGTTGACGATGCCTATCGCCTGTTTGGAAATGAATATGAAGATGCGATTGAAGCTCTTCTACGCCTTGAAAAGACTTGGAAGGTCACAAAGCTGGAAGATGGTAAACGGCAGGGAGTCCCAGATTTCTTGATTCAGTTAGGTAGTAAGTCGGCCGTGCTTGAATGTAAGACGTGCACAAAAAAACCTCCCGCGATAACCAAGGATGAGGCATTTGCAGTTCTTACAAAGGCTGCAAATATCGAATCAACGACAAGGCGAGTAACCTTGGGTAAGCCTGGATTTGATACTTTCTCCGAAGGCAAGGCTTGCGGATCTACGGAGATAACATTGATTCGCCATGCTGATTTTATTGATGCGATGCTGTTGTTGCGGTCTGGTTTAGTAACGGCCGATGAGGTTTATAACTGGCTTGTAGAGCCTGGAGTGGCTGAAATTGAGCGGTTAGATGCTAGAAAGTCTATTCCTGTTGTGCAATAGCTAGAATGAGCTGGTCGATATGAAACGGATTCGCGATACGGTCTATGTAGTTGGCGCCGGGTTTTCAAAAGGCTGCGGCTATCCTCTGACTAGTGACTTACTTTTCAAGGTATGGCTCCGGATAGATGATAGTCATCGCAAGGCGTTGGCGCGAATTATCAAGTTTCACCATCCCCGCTTTAAAGAAAAAGATCATTCAAGTTTTCCAAACATAGAGAAGTTGCTCACAGAGCTTACGGTTAATATCGACCTGTTTAAGAGCTCACGTCGTTACGAAGGCAATTTCAGAGAAGAAGAGTTGATTGAGGCTCGCTTGGCGCTCCTTAGCACGATTGCTTCATGGTTTCATGAAATCTACAAACAGGCGCAATCCACCCCCTGGTTAGACGAGTTTGTTCAAATCGTCGAAGAAGAGGAGGCTGGAATAATTACCTTCAACTGGGATCTACTGCTGGATCAAAAGTTGTTTGGACGTGAAATTACTAGGCATCATTATGGACTAGGCGATGAGCTTCCTAAGAGTGGTCCGTTTATCTTAAAACCACATGGCTCGCTTAACTGGTATGCATCTGATGAAGTGAAAAATGTTATGGAAAAGCGACGAAAAATTCTGTTTAAGGCTCAGAGGCTAAGCCATCAAGTTGAAGTATTTATTCCTCCAAGGGAAATAAAATCAAAAATCGATAAGAAATACACTCCGCTCATCGTAGCCCCGTCTTACTTCAAAGATTTTAGTAAGCCAGTATTTCAACACATTTGGAAGCATTCAACGGAACTGTTGAGCACTGCAAAGCGGATTATTTTTCTTGGATACTCTTTGCCAGCCGATGACTTGCAGGCACGGTACATTCTGCGATGTGGATTTCACAATCAAATAGAGGGAGTAATTGTGGAAGATGGAAGAGATCCTCCCACCGGAAATTCGAGTGTGCTAGTGGTTAATCCAGATCATGAGGCGGTAAAGCGAATTAGCGATATCGTAAATCCAGGTGTCAAAGTGAGTCATCCGGCTGAGACAGTGGAACAATGGCTAGCTACGCGCTAGTCTGCAACTTTAGAGCCAATCAGCAGATTCGTTTCGTTGGAATTTGATTATTTCCAGGTCGACTGGAAGGGATAGAAGGAAAGGACAGCATGTGACTAGGCAAGAGTGTTTGAATGCAGTAAGTATCGCTTTTGGCGGTGCGGAGACTTGGGCGGTTGTAGGGGCTTGGGAGATCAAGATTAAGACCTCGCCCCCAAGAGCCATCATCATGTCTGCAGACTGGGTTGAAAAAAACATTCAGCTTGATGGGGCGGCGACTTCGGGAATGACGCAGGATGAGCTCAAGGTCTTCCTAGGGGGCGTTCCTGACAGCCAGTGGATAACGGAAGAGGATGGCAGTCGCAGCTTACTATTCCTTAAAGCCGACGTGAATGAAATCTATGGTGCGGAGTATGACGTAACTGCCAATGATTCTCTACTTTCTCTAGCTACGCTCCCAAAATATCTGCATAACCCGGCATTCACTGATCGATTGATTACTTCGGCAGGGCAAGGGGAAACTTGTTTGCCCCGTACGGAATATTACCCCAAGGAAAAGAAGATTTCCCTTCAAGAACTGCGCGAGGGGGGCTACCATTATTTCTTTGATAGACAAGCAAGCTATGCGGAAGACTTCGAAGAACGTCTTTGTGAAGAAGTACCCGAAATTAAGGTTAAAACATTTATAACGGCAATAAAGGAATTCTGGGTCGACGGCTCAACTGCTCGGCAATACAGCCCAGAAATGCTGCAAATCAAAGCATCCATTCGAGATCACGACCGATGGTACTTCCCTCAGAGAAATGTTTTCGTAAATAGCGCAAATCGAGTTGCTGAATCAGTCAGTGCGCTTTTTGACCCGGATGAGATGCATTCTGTTTTTGAAATAACGTCTCGCCTTGCTACTACGTGCGTCGAGGACTACCTTGAATCAAGGTTTAAAACAGACCTGAATTCAATATCCATAAATAATTTGTATTTGCACCGCGGCATTCTTCCTGCAAAGATGATTGATGATTCGTTGTTGGTTGAAGAGCACTATCTTTCGTCATACTCAATGACGGTCACTGTCCCAGAGGTGTTTGCGCAGACGTGGTCATCGGCATCGAAGGGAGGCGGCGAACCAACAATGCTGGCCGCGCCATTTCCGTTATTCAATAACCGAATTGTAGTTTTTGCCCCGCTGATCCAAGGAATGTCTCTAGGTCAACTTGAGGTGTGCGTTGCTCCACCACTTGAGCCCTTGCCTTTAGAATATCAAGGACACTTCGAAAGCGGTCAGCCCGGACTTTCTTTTCATGAATATGAGTTTGATTCTCTGAAACCTGGTGAGCGATGGACTGGTCCGTTGCCAGATCGAATCATTAAGTTTGTGAGCTGATTGTTCTTGATAGTTTAGTGATGTGTCGGGATTAATAACGAACTTGTTTAGTTGCAAGGGAGTTCTAACGAATGAATTCGCTAGACTATGCAATTGCCCGCGTAGGCTCTGTTTAATGTGAGTCTTGTTATATGACAATTGCTGATGACAGACAGACTTTACCTGCAGTCTCACAAGAAAAGGTCAATAGCCCACTAACTCGCGAGGCGCTTTACGCACTTGTCTGGTCCGAGCCGATGCTCAAGGTTGCCGCGAGATTTGATGTTTCCTCTAGCTATATGGCAAGAGTGTGTACTCGTATGAGTGTTCCAAGGCCAGAGCGCGGATATTGGGCGAGGCTGGCAGTCGGTCAGACACCGATGAAAATTCCACTCCCCGAAGCTCAGCCGGGGGACGAATTGGTTTGGTCTCGGGACGGAAACAGTGTTCAGGTTCCAAGGCCGTTGCCGAAACCTCCTGTTGGTATAAAGCGAACACGGCCGACACCTTCATTGCGTACTAACCAGCATCCGCTTATCAATGGCGCTAAGGCACTTTTTGAATCTGGGCGACTTTCTTATGAAGGTGGATATTTAAAACCGTCCAAGAAGTTGCTGCTAGACCTAGCCGTTACAAAGCCCACGCTCGATAAGGCACTATCTTTCGCTAATCTATTCTTCTTGGCGCTTGAGGAAAATGGCCATAGAGTCGTACTTGCTCCACATGGAGAACGCCTACGTAGAGAGGCAGTTGATGAGCGCGAAAACCCAGGTAAGAGCCACCATTTCAACAACCTTTGGTCGCCAGCGCGCGAAACGGTAGTCTATGTTGGGACCGTGGCAATTGGTTTGACAATAATCGAGTTGTCGGAGGAAGTGGAGGTTCGCTATGTCAATGGCGAGTATGTGCGTGAAAAGGATTATGTCCCGCCAAAACGCAGTAATCGTCACACGTGGACGACCAAGAAAGACCTTCCAACTGGCAGATTATGCTTACAAGCCTATTCACCTTATCCAGTGGCTACTTGGAAAAAACAATGGAAAGAAACGACAGCAGCTCGGAGTCTTGATACGCAGATAAAGGGCATTGTGAAGGAGCTAGAAGGTGCGGCGGTTGAAATTGCCCAGCTGGTCGAGGAAGGAATGCGCCAAGCAGAAATTGAGCGGCAGCGCTGGAAAGCACAACAGGAAGTGTGGAGACGTAAGGAGGAGGAACGCCGAACAGCCGAAGCACTCAAGAATAGCAAAGAAGATCTACATCGCATTATTGATCATTGGGCGGAATCAAACCGTATAGAGCAGTTTTTTACGGAGGCGGAGACGCGTGCATCTGATTTGGAGGAAAGCGAAAGACTCAAGCTGCTTGAGCGACTAAGACTTGCACGCGACCTCATTGGTAGCGTCGATGCTCTTGATCATTTCTTGGCATGGAAGTCGCCTGAGGAGAGGTGATTTTCAAATGAGCCGTCCTTTGGATAACATCAATACCTTCCTCCGGAGTGTGCGCTATGCATTATTATCAAATACCTGACCTAAAACTAGTCATGTGAAGACCTGTTAGGCAATATTGCCTCCAAAACCGAAAGAGCTAATTATGTGTGAGCCATCGAGTGAGTGTCAGTATGACGATAACGGTAACTGTTATTGCCCTGCCTGCAACGAATTTCTCTACGAAGAGCATTTACAGACCCACACACCACCACGTGGAATGCCATCCTGTTTACAGTCCTGTACTTGTCAATGCGGACATATTTGTTGCTGCACTCGAGAAGCCCCCAAGCCTAGGCCAGAACCACCTTCATTTAAATTCTGACCTCACCTTTACGCCCTTGTCAGTGTAACCTCTACCATATGTCATCGCTGCCCGAAAAACCACAACCTGACGCTCTCCCATCGGCGAGCCACTTAGCAGCGCCATCGCTATGGATTTATGCAGTTCTTCTTGCTGTTTCGTGCGGGCTTATAGCGATCGCCTTTCACTACCAGGCCAATCCTGATTGGCCTGGTCTCTTTCTGAACCTTGCATCTGGACTCATCGGTGCGGTTGTCATCTTAGTTTTCGTTGACCATCGAATGCGTAGCGCGGAGCTTGAGGCCGTTCGGAAACTTCCTCGAACCGCTGTCTTCGCGGCGAACGCTTGGTTCACTCCTTCGGGAAGGCTAACTCGAAATTACTGCCGTTCCCTTCTACTTGTGCTCGACAACTTGCTGCAGGACAAACTCTATCGACCTGCTGTGTCGCAACTCGAAGTTCAAGTTCTCAAGGGTTTTGTGCTATGTGCTCCTCCTGGAGGGGGTAAGACCACTTGGCTTCAAATGGTTTCGCAATCTCTTGCTACTAAGGCATTGTCAAACGTCCAGGAAGGGAGAGTCCCAATTGTTTTTAGTCTGCGAACATGGCGAACTGACTGTTGCCTTGAACAGGCCATCTATGATCTCGTCTCGTCCTTTAGTTCATGCAGCAGATGGACATTTGCTAGACTTCTCCGGTCTGGAAGGGCCGTTTTGCTACTTGATGGATATGACGAGCTTTGGGATAGATCATTGTTACTCACACAAGAAGTTAGTGCACTTCGAAAGAAGTATCCCAAACTAGCTTGTTCCGTCACTACTAGACCAGGGAGCCCATTGCCAGATGAGGCTGTATTTGGTTCTAGCGCAACGCTTCCCCAGCCAACAGAAGATGAGATTATCGAAATTCGTCGTCGCCGAGCTCGAAGGGCAAAAAGTGTCTAGCACTTCGTTCCATCAAACCACCTTGGATCGCCATTGAATTCAGGTGTTGCAGTTGTTAAAGCCCCGAAATCTAGTTCTTTGAACCGCATAAACCCCATAGTTTTGGGTCTCGACAGACTATATTCCCAGAGGCTGGAAAACTCTTGCGGGAAAGTACCGCTCCGACAGACTTTGCGACGCTTTCACTAATTTTCTGGGTTATTAGAATCAATGTGTTAGAGCTGGAACTCCGACAGACTTAATTCCTCGCTATCAGTATCGGTGTTGGCCGGCTAACTTATAGCCGGGACACATGCGCCGGGCTGCGTCGCAAAACGGCAAAACAGCTTTTCGCCGGTCCTGCTAGAACCCGGCTTACGGATACAGGCCGCGGCGGTCGC
>Ga0307375_10002555_pt1 | contig 18533 bp, 39 predicted proteins | sample TR1MG_FD_202531 | JGI IMG/M metagenome (GOLD analysis project Ga0307375, IMG submission 202531) | Soil microbial communities from Risofladan, Vaasa, Finland - TR-1 | ecosystem: Environmental > Terrestrial > Soil > Coastal area > Acid sulfate soil | place: Finland: Risofladan, Vaasa | collected... | reverse complement strand
GAGGTATACAACATGGCTAAAAAGATTAAAGTACTTTATGATAAGAAAACTAAAAAGCTAATTCCTTGTCGTTGGAATAAGGATGGTTCCGTAGATATACTAGATACAGAGAATGAATATGAAGAGCCAACTGTATCTATGGTAGATGCTGATTATGTAGACTTTGAAAAGGAAATGGTTTATATAGATTAAAGGAGGATTAATGAATTACGCAACAATTGATATATTTTATTTAGTAGTAGTGTTTATAGTCATCCCCTTGGGGGCTTTTGGTGCAGGATTTTTATGGGGAAGAATAAATGGTGCTAAAAATTTGGATATGATAGCAGGTTCTTTAGCACTTATGAATAGAAAAAGAGATAAAATAGATAATAAATTAGAGATAATTGAGAAAGTAATTGAGGCTATTCAAAGAGGCTCTGAATAATGGCAAGGAAAAAGGAAATAGATTTCTATGATATGCTTGAGGATGAGTTTGAAAGATTCTATATTAAAACTGAAAAAGAGGGTGATGATACTATAACCGCAGTATCTACAGGTTCTTTGAGTTTAGATGTATCTACTGGAATAGGTGGTATACCAGTATCAAGATTCACAGAATTATATGGGGCTAAGGGATCAGGTAAGACAGCCGTAGCTTTAAATATTTGTAAGCACGCTCTTAGATGTGATCGTTCGGTTTTATATATAGATTCAGAGCAAGCAGTTGATAAATCTTTAATGGAAAATAGAATTGGAAATGAGATATATGATCCAGAAAAGTTTGTACATATGCAACCAGAATTAATGGAAGATGCATTGAAAATATGTGAGATGGGAATTAAATCTAAGCTGTTTGGTTTAATTGTGTTAGATTCAATAGGGGCATTAGCACCTAAAAAAGTTAAGGAAGATGAGCTAACTGATGACCATTATGCCTTACTAGCTAGGAGAATGACTGTATTTTTGCAAAGAAATGCTTTTGATGTTAGATATAATGATGTAGCTTTCTTAGGAGTAAATCAAATTAGGGATAAAATAGGGAGCTACTCAAAAGAATACGGAACTCCTGGTGGTCATGCTTGGGAACATATCACTTCTCTAAGAATTATGTTAAGTAGAATGGGGGTAATAAAACGTGGTGATGACAAGGTAGGAATAGAAACTAAATTTGTGATTAAAGACAATAAATTAGCACCACCTTATAGATCATATAGCTTTCCAATAATGTTTGATGGAGGAGTAGACGAGATAAGAGATGTTATAGAATTTGCTACTATGATCGGAGTTATTAAAAGAGGAGGTCCTTTTTATAAATTTGAGGATGAAACTTTAGGCAATGGTATAGTTGATACCACAGAAACATTAGAGAATGATGAGAGTACCCTTGACAAAATCAAAGAACTGTGTTATAATGTACTCAAATCTGAAAAGGAAGAGGAGGTTGTTGATGCAAAGGAAGGATAAAGATGCCTAGGACACTAAAAATGGAACGGTTACACTTTCTAGGAGACTTTAGAAATGTCAAATTCATTGATGAGATTAGTGAACTTCCAGATGATATCGCATTCAATGGTGAGTTAATAGGTGCTCTTAGATGGTTACAATTAATGCAATCCGAGTTAACGTTTTATAGATATTTAAATCTCGGAAGTCAATATAAAGACAAAAGTGCCGAAGAGTGTTTAGCTATTGTAAGTAAAATACATGAGGAAACTCTGTTAGAGCTTAAAGAGCTATTCAAAAATGGCAAAATAGAGTCAACAATAGAAACAACAGACAACTACGATTTAATAGGAGATTTAAACAATGAAATTTGATACTGGTAGTACAGGCGATAGTTATAATAAAACTAACTTTATGAAATTTGATTTTGGAACACATAGAGTTAGACTTTTGGGAGAGCCTCATAGGGTTTTTACTCACTATCTTAGAGGAAAAGCAACTATAGAGTGTTTAGGAAGGGATTGTCCAATTTGTCAAAATAATAAATCAATTAAGTCAGAACATCCAGATGATTATAGAAATGTTTCTGGATATAATAATTCCTCACCAAGGCATTATATAAATGTTCTTGATAGAACATCTGTAAAGGTGTGTCCAGAATGTCAAACTGAAAATAAACCAAATATAGCTAATGAGTTTTCACCTACATGCTCAAAATGTAATACGTTTATTACGGATGTCGAACCAATGCCATCTGGAAAGGTTAAGGTTATCAATATTAGTCAAACAAATGCCGACACTTTAAATACCCTTAACTCTACAATCCAAGATAAAGATGGAGAAAAAATTGGACTTGAGAATTTTGATGTTATTTTTATGGTAACTCAATCAGGTTCTAGGAAAAATATTGCCCCTATGCCAGACACTAATGCAACTGACAAGATAGAAGTTCCTGAAGATGCTCTCTATGATTTAGAAAGTTTAGTTATTAAACTCGAACCAGATGAAATAATTGAACTTCAAAGAGGAGTAAGTTTAAGGGATATCTTTGCGGCTAGGCGTGGGGAAGAGCTTTCAGATGAAGTAAAAGCGGTAAATGCAGAATATTCTGAGCTTGTTCAAAAAGAAGTTGAAGATTTATTCGATAACTAAGGAGAACTAAATGAAAAAGAAAATATTAATGATTTTGTTAGTAGTGGTACTCTCACTTTCGGTAATTGGTGCTGATCTTGCACCAGTAGCGGGTGAGTTTTCACCTAAAAAGCTAACGATGGTGAACAAATCGGGAGGTCCTATAGCATTTAAACTAGTACCTACTGATGGTACTGATGGGTATATTTATGATGAACTTCCTTCAGGAAGTAAAGAAGTTCCATATGAACAAACTTACTCAATAATTCCTGGAAAATATTATTTTTATGTATTTTACTGGAAAGAATCACGTACATATGACGCTAAAGCAGGTGAGTTTACAGTAAGCAGAACTCGAAAATGTCAACTTCCTGTGGATAGTGTTCTATATTATGATACACCTATCCTTGATATGACAAAAAATTATAAGCGTACTATACTTCCGTGTGATGGACCAGAGCCTACTAACCTAGGCGAACCAAATATAGATAAGTTTTGGTATCCAGAGTATGTAGAGGCTACAGATGTTCCTTGGTATCAAATCTTACATGATTGGATGAGTTATTACTTATACTAATTAGGGGTGTAAAACGATGGAGGAGGGAGGGAACTAGCAGGTTTACTGCTTATTCCTTATTCTTGAACCTCCTCCATCATCAATAATAAGGAGAATTAAAAATGAGAAACGGTAAACTTCAGGAAGGGGATAAAGTGACAGTTTGGCAAGAAGAGGATAAAGGAATTGGTGGGCTAGATGCAGAAATTGTTCACACACCGCAGGGTGGGGGTGATTTATGGGGATATAAATTTGACATGGGTAATGGTTTAATGAGGATAATGTATGTCAATCCTTATACACCTAGTTTTCTTGGATTTTCATTCGATTTATATTAAAGGAGATTAAAATGAAAAAGTTATTGCTTGTAGTATTTCTGGTTATTTTATTGGTAGGTTGTTCAACAGAGGCTGATGTCGCATCAAGGAATGTGTCAAAGGCAGCAGACCAGTTTGAGGTTGAACGGCGCATTGTGTTTTACAACGGTATAAATGGCGATTACATACTCGTCATAGAGGGGCTTTGTTCGCTTGGGAATTTTGACAGTCAAGGCGAATTGACGGTAACGTGTAAAACCAGTGCAACCGATTACAAAAAACACTTTCTTGGATTGTCAGACAATGTAACATTTTTTGCAGAGCAACTTAGACCTGCTCAAGTCGGTGTTTATCATTATCGAGTAATTTTCAGACCGTCTGCAATCGTTCCTGACATTGATGTGGAATTGCCGTAGTTGGCGAAGGAGAATAATCTTTGGAAGAACCTATAGCTGATTTTTATTTCAAAAGATTGAATAGTACAAATAAGCCTATATCTGTATTAGTTGATTTTATGAGGTCAGTATTTGAACTTACCAATGAGGATAAGTCTCTCTATCCTAAAATAGGTAGAGCGATTAAACTTTATGGTTCAAAATTAGTTTTCTACTCTATATTAGATGCCTCAGATTCTAATGTGGTAAGTTCAGATCATGCCTATAAGTTAATTAGGTATATATTAAGAAAGAAGTTTAGTGACCAATATGATAGTACCCCCTCAATAGATTTAATGAACTTTGCTGAACAACAGCAAAAGGAAATACAAAGGAAAAGAAAATTGAATATACCTGAATTGGATGATGAAAATGAATAGAGATGTTTTTGATTATAGTCCAGAGATTGCTGTCCTATCTCTAATACTTAAAAATCCAAGTAGTTTAGATGATAATTTAGTAAATGATTTAAAATCTCACATGTTCTCATCTATTCCTAATCAAAAACTTTTTGAAACTATTTTAGACATACATAGAGGAGGACTCATTCCAGAATATGGACTTATAGCAACAACATTATCCAGCAAAGGAATTTTAAAAATTTGTGGAGGAGAGAGTTATTTAAACTATTTATTTAATCAAGAGTTTGATGATTCTAATTTTGATGAATTTGTAAGGCATGTGATTAAATCTTATAAGGCTAGAGAATTAATCTCTATTACTAATCATATACCATCTATGGTAGTCAGTAGTGAAGGTGTGGATAGTACAATAGCATGGGTGAGAAGCTCTTTAGATAGTTTATCAACAGTAGTAGGGGATGGTGTTGTAACTCTTAAGATAGCATCTCATTCTGCTTATGATGTTATAAAAGAGAAATTATTAAATCCAAATAAAATAGCTACCACAACTGGATTCCCAATCCTTGATGGTGTTACTGGAGGATATTGGGAAGGTGATTCTATAATAATTGCTGGTCGTCCTAGTATGGGGAAGTCTAGTTTTATGTGTAATTCGGTTTTATCTGGTGAGCCTAGTTTATTATTCTCATTAGAAATGGGTAAACAAACAGTTGTCAATAGATTAATAGCAATTAAAAGCGGAGTACCAGTTTTTAAACTAAGATTAGGAACGCTTGCTCAAAAGGAATTAGATATTGTCTATAATACAGTAAAAGAAATAGAAGATTTACCTATCTATATAGATACAACATTCGCAATTAATCTAGATTATGTAGTCTCCACAATTAGAAAATATCATAAGTTGTATGGGGTTAGGGTAGTTCATGTTGATTATGTTCAATTATTAGTAGAGAGAAGTTCAACAGCTACGCAGGATATAGGTAGAGTATCTAGAGAGTTTAAGTTATTAGCTAACGATTTGGGTATAACTATAGTAACTTACTCCCAACTAAACAGACTAGTGGAAATGAGAGATGATAAACGACCTATGTTATCTGATTTAAGACAATCTGGTAATTTAGAGGAAGACGCTGACCTAGTTTTATTCTTATATAGGGATGAACTTTATAACAGAGATACTAAGAATAAAGGTGAACTAGAGTTCATAATAAGAAAGCATAGGAATGGTTCAATAGGTACAGTTATAACTAAGTTTGAAGAGGTTACTAACTTAATTAAGGAGAAGTAGTTATGCCAAGGATTAAGATTGATGAGTATGATGATATAATACGTAATTATAAAGTGAAATGTAAGAATTGTGGTATGATGACTTATATTACAACCGAAGAACCTGACTGTGACCATTGTTTACAAGTCCACTGCCCTGATTGCTTGACGCTCATGGCTAATGGTAATCATACTATTAGCAATGGTTCTAGTTTGGATGGTAACTGGTATAGAGTTATCTGTAATAAGTGTGGATATGATGTAATAGATGAGGACTTACCAATTGGATTTAATATGTTTCCAATAAGGATAAACAAATGCTAAAAGCAGGAATTGATTTAGATGGAGTCTTGGGAAATGTATCCATTTCTATTATTAACTTTATAAATGGGATATATGGTGAGAGTTTTACCGTTGATGAGATTACTCACTATAAAATTGAAGATTGGTTTCCTAAAATGACTAAACAACAGGCAAAGTCAATATTTAAAATTCCAAGATTTTATTTAAACATGCCTACATATCCAAAGGCAATCGAGTCAGTTAACAAATTAAAGGAAATGGGTTGGTGGATTGATATTGTAACTGCAAGGGATTGGGGTTGTCTAGATGTAACAATGGATTGGTTACATGATGAGGGAGTTGAGTTTGATAGGCTTAGTTTTGTAGACTCTCATCAAAAAGTTAATTATTCTTTTGATGAAAAATTTGATATATTTGTGGAAGATAATCCTTATACAGTTAATCAGCTTGTAGGTGTAGTTCCTCTGGTCTATTTAATTGATGCACCCTATAATCAAGAAGTTAATAATGGAGTTATAAGAATTAAAGATTTAGAAGAAATGCTAAACAGCTTAATGGAAGATGGACTTTATGAATAACATTTTTAATTCATTTACAACAGGGTTATACATTTTTCTGGTTTTAGTTGGTATCTTTATTACTATTAGGTTGTCCATAGAGTTTTGTAGTTTGGGGTTTTCATTCGTATGTGAAATATTGTATTCTACTAACCTTAGATATAAGTTTGGAGACCCATCTTACAGACGATTTATTTTTAAAGAGGCTCTAAAACTTTTTATTTGTTTCCCATTTTTTCTTCTTCTCATAACTATTATAGGAAAATTATATAATGGCTAATCCAAAGAAAAGAAAAGGAACTGCTTGGGAAAATCTTTTTGCTGAGATGTTAGAAGAAAAGATAGATGGTGCTAAATCTAAAAGAATTCCTGGAAGTGGAGCTATAGGGACAATAGTTAAAGAGCCTTTCTTACAGGGAGATGTAAGGGCAGTTTTTAAAGGCTTTAATAAACCATTTAAGTTCGAGGCTAAGGTAGGGTATGGTGGTGCTACTCAACTAACCATAAAGAAAGAATGGCTTGATAAGATAAAGGAAGAGGCTGGACATGATTATTCTATACCAGCTTTAGCTTGTAAGTTTTCAGGTGCTAGATTAAAAGACGGTATTCAATATTTTATAGTACTTGATTTTGATACGTTTTGTGATATTATGAATTATGTTTATGAATTAGATTCAATGTTGGAGGATAGATAAATGTTTGAGGCAATAGGTATAACAACAATCATAATACTAGCTATAATAGGTTTTGTGACTATTCTTACTCTTATTATAAAAGCGATAACTGACTAATGAACTATACTCAACTCACTTTATGGGATTATATAAAATCAATTTATGTTAATGAGCATAACATACCCGAACCTGTAGTTGATATGATAGCAGCTGAACCTATCTTAAGACATTGTGTTACTGGATATTCTATTAATAAGGTTGTTAGATATACCTTAATGCAAAGAGACTATGTTAAAGCTATTTTAAATGAATACTTTGAGTTTGATGGTTGGAATGTTGATCTAGATTTCTCTCCAATAGCATTTTACAGGAGAAGTTTTGGGAATATTACAAGATTTGAACAAGAAATTAATATGATTTCTAGTGTTAAAAATAATTTAATTGCATTCTTATTTTTTATTTGTAAACGATATGAGGATATAATAGAGGAGATAGAAAAATACCATGGACAAAGTTAAACTACCAGATTTTGAAGATATAGCAGATACAATTAAAAAAATACGTGAGTTTTCAATAGAGAGAAGTTTGTTAGATTTAGAGATAAAAACAAGGGAGGCATCAATTAATATTGAAGCTACAAAAGATACTAAATATTTTATTAATGGAAAGCCACCTTCACAAGAGTATATCAAAAATAGCTGGAGAATTACAGGCTTTAATAACGAATTAGTCAAACCAAGGAAACACCTAGCTACTCTTTATGCTGAATTAGAGTATTCTAGGTTAAGATTAGATATGTTAAATTCATTAGTAGAAGTTTGGAGAACTCAATCAGCTAATGAGAGGATATCATTATGATAATAGATGAAGATTCTGATCCAAATCCTTATTGTGAGCAATGCGGTAAAGAGACTGATTATGTTGAGTGGTGGGAGTGGACCATTGATGGAATTGCAAATTACTTTTGTTCAAAAGAATGCCTTGATAAATGGTTGTTAGCTATTAGGGCTAAAGATGCTTTTAAAAAGGGTATGGATGAGTAATTATGGCAATGACACCAGTACAAATTGCACATGCAAGCGTTGTTAGACAACTTTATGCATATTCTATGGGAGATGGACTTTATGCGGTTAGTGGGAAAACTTACCGCCATAGAATAGAATATGCTAAAGCAGGTGCTAAATGGAATCCTGAAAGAAAGGCGTGGGTAGGAGTTCCTTTAGATGTTGTAAAAAAGACTGGTGCGTTTATTAGACATAAAGTAAGAGTAGCTAAACATTGTCATGAAGAAGAAAGAGATATTTGTGCAAATCATAAAGAAGTAGAATTGGGGCTTATACGAATGGGATGTGGTTGGTGTGATACTTCTTATAGATGTGGCGATGATGTTAAGATACTTAAGGATTATGGAGAGATAAAGTGGGATGGTATGTAGAACAGTTGCTTTTAGATAGAGATGTTATTCGAGAAGCAATTAGAGAAACTAATGATATAAATTGTCTAGAAATGGTAGATGATTATATAGCATATAATGTTGATAGTGATACATACTGTGATTTACTTTCAGTAGAGATGGAATTATCTAGATTAATTAAGAAAGGTCTGATATCTGGATTAGACCTACAGGTTTTAAATTCAATATTAGAAGGTACACCCTTTTCGGTTATAGGGGCTGAATTAAATCTAGGAAGTAAAAGATTAAGTGTTAATGGTATCTTTAAAAAAATATGTAATGGGATAGCCTTTGTTTTAGGAGAACACTTTACCAATGATGGTTATATAAACTACTTACAAAATAAATATGATCTTAATCAAGATGATATAGATAAAATTAAAACCAAATTCTTTAAGGAGATGTAATGACCAAAAAGAAAATAGAACTTAGATGCGTCCATCGTCATACAATAGAAGAACACCCCGCTTGTTTTTATAAGGGGCTTGTAAAGTATGACTTCAAAAATGATAGAGAGTGGGAACGATTAACGGGAATTCCATGGTATCAATTTCCTGGCTATAGAATAGGATACTTTGATATTGAAACTGATGGATTAAAAGCAGATTTTGGTACTACCCTTTCATGGTGTATAAAAGAGAAGGATGGACCAATTACAGAATCTAGAATAACAAAAGAAGAGCTATTTAATGGAATTACAGACGAACGAATAGTAAAAGATTTTGTAGACGAGATGTATAAATATACAATACTTGTGGGATATTATTCTACAAGATTTGACCTTCCATTTATGAGGGCAAAAGCTTTACATTATGGGATGGATTTCCCTGAGTATGGGGATATCTACCATTGGGATATGTACTATACGGTTAGAGAGAAGGTAAACATATCTAGAAAATCTTTAGATTCTGTTTGTGACTATTTAAATATAAAAGGTAAAACTCCCATAGATAAAAGTGCTTGGAGAAAGGCTAAGTATGGTGATCCTAAGGCATTAGATGAGGTACTTAGGCACAATAGAGGAGATGTCATAATCTTAGAGGAGCTACATAATAAACTTTCCTTTACTAGGAAATGGATGCGGAGGAGTATATAATGCAGTTTAAACTACCTGAAGAAGGTTATAATTACTTTACAGCCACTCAGAAAGTAGAAACTATGTTTGATGGAGATGATTGGCATGTTACTATTGACCTAGCACAATCTCGCTCTATGGATTTAGATGCTAATAAAGAAGAGGAAAAAGTTAGTGTTACTACCTCAAATAAGGAAATAGGGAAAGCAGTATCAGAAGCCTTATTTACAATAGGGTATTGGATGGAACTAGGAGAAGGGAGTTTATTTAAACTTAAGGAGAAGATGGAAGAGGAGAAAAAAGAGGATGATGGTAGCTTACTCCAATAATCCTTTTCCAAATAAGAAATATAAGATAATCTATGCTGATCCCCCTTGGTCATATAAAGTTTGGAGTAATAAAGGGAAGGGGAGAAGTGCAGAGAGTCATTACTCTACAATGAGTAAAGAGGAAATACAGTCCTTACCAGTACAGGATATCTCAGAAAAAGATTCAGTTTTATTCCTATGGGTAACAGCACCCTGTTTACTAGAGGGGGTAGAGTTAATTGGAAAATGGGGTTTTGAATATAAAACTGTAGGCTTTACTTGGGTTAAGAGAAATAAGATAGCTGATAGTTGGTTTTGGGGAATGGGATATTATACTAGAGCAAATGCTGAACTATGTTTATTAGCTACAAAAGGTGATCCATTGAAAAGGATAAGTAGATCAGTACATCAAATAGTAGATGCTAGAATAGAAAGACATTCTAAAAAGCCTGATGTTGTAAGGGAACGAATCGTTGAACTTTTTGGTAATCTTCCTCGTATAGAATTGTTCGCTAGGGAGAGAGTTGATGGTTGGGATTGTTGGGGGTTGGAGGTATGACTGAACAAGTTAAGATATATAAACTTGGGAATATATTTATTATTAGGAAGGAAGAGGGTAGTAAGTTCTTTTTCCTTACTAAGGATTCATTTATAATTCCAACGTTTAATTTCTCATCTGTTCTAAAATTTATGTTATTCAAAGGGTTGTTAAATCCAAAAGTTTTGGAGGGAGTGTTAAGTGAATACTACAGCTATAGAGACTAAGACCTTTACCTTTTGGGGAGATAATATACTAGGAAAAAATACTATCATTCTAATCTCAGGTAAAGCGGGTGTTGGTAAGACTACTATTGGAGAATTCTTAGAGGAATTACTTTCTAAAGTTCCATTAAATGTTGTTTTATCAGGATTTGCTGATGAACTTAAGGAAGTGGCTAGAGATATCTTTAATTGGGATAATAAGAAGGACTCTAAGGGTAGAAATCTCTTACAACGGATAGGTTTTACAGGAAGAGAATATAATAAAAATATTTGGGTAGAAAAATTATTAGAAGAAATAGAGTTGGGGTCTATCTTTTTCCCTGATATAGTTATTATAGATGATTGGAGATTTATAAATGAGGCTGAATATTTTGAGGAAGGTTTATATGATGTATTCAAAATAAATGCAGTATCAAATATTAGAGGAGGATTAGAAGGAAAATTAGGAGAAGATGTATCTGAAACAGAGCTAGATACGTATAGAGATTATGACTACATAGTAGAAAATAATTTTGAAACTCTAGAAGAATTAAAAGAAGAATGTAAAAAATTAGTTGATATATTAATAGAGGAGAATTAGATGGATATTTTAACAATTACAATCAGTGCTGGTGGATTAACTACTTTAATACTAGAGGGGTTTAAGTGGATTTATAGAAAGGTGACTAAGAAACCTGACTATAGTTTCCCTGCTTACTTCTATACAGTAGCTATTCCAGCTTTAAACTTGGCAGTTATCCCTCTCTTAGCCTTGATGGGTGTGGAGGGGTTTGCAATGCCCACTAGTTGGGTTTTATTTGGTAGAGCGATCCTATTGACTGTTATAGCGTCACTTATCTCATTGACTGGTTATACAGTTGGTCTTAAGCCTCTTCAGAGCTATCGTAACATGATGATACGTAATGAGGAGAGAGAGGAAGAGGCAGAGGAAGTCAAAGAACTACTTGAGACCCCCTTTATGAAAGACTTGATTGCCAACTTGTTACGTGAGCAATTGGAGGCAGTTGAAACACTGGAAGAGGGAGAAAGTATCGAAGAGCCTCTAACTGATCTTGGATAGCCATGACAAAACATATTCCACTCACACAAAGCAAGTTTGCCTTAGTAGATGATGATATGTTTGATGAGGTAGCTTGTTATAAATGGCAAGCACAGAGAAATGGTAATACCTATTATGCTGGAAGAACCAATAATAGGGTTTCAGTAACTATGCATCGTCAAGTCTTAGGTTTGAAACATGGTGATGGAAAGATTGTTGACCATATTAATCGAGATGGCTTAGATAACCGAAGGGCTAACCTACAAGTTGCTAACTATATGATTAATGGTCGTAATCATGGTAACTATAAGAGTAGTACTAGTGGATATGCTGGTGTGAATTGGCATAAAGTGCAGAAAAAGTGGCAAGCACGTCTTAGGGTGAATGGTGAGCAAGTGTACTTGGGTGTCTATTCAGATATTGAGGATGCAATTGAGGCTCGTAGACAGGGTGAGTTGAGGTATTGGTAACATTAGAGTAAGATGAGAGATCATGTAAGCCCTTGACTCCTGTTGGGTAATGTGGTATACTAGACATTGCAGGAAGAAACTACCGGAGGGTAGTGTACGACCTGCTTGATGGATTGGGTAGGCGTGTATGACGGTAATCATACTCTGTCTTACATACGTTAGGTGCATCGTTAATGAGCTAGTCTCAGTTGGTATGTAGAGTTGACCTTTGCACAGAGCAGGTAAATTAGCACGAACAACAAGGTTCATAAATCCTGCACTACCCAATTTAAAACTAATCTTAAATAGGAGAACTAAAAATGGCAGAGAAAACAATTGAAAAAGTTACAACTTGGACTAAAAAAGGCAAAAATGGTAAGATTACAGTAATAAAGAAAACAACATTTTGGAAGAAAGAGGTTAAGAAAAATGAATAGATTTCTCGGTGATTGGATGGAGAACGAATTTATTAAGCCTACATATGAAGAGGTTGCAGATTTGTATGTGACAGTTGAAGCATCACCATATGAATTTGATTATAACTGTGATGATGTAATAAATAAAGCAGAAATTAGAGGACTAAGTACCATGATGGTACAACTAAAGATACATGGTGAACATACAAGGATGGTGGAATGAAGTGTGTGCATTGCAAAGGATGCCTTAAAGTGACAAGAATTGACACTGAAACAGAAGGAAAACTATTTTATTATTGTCCACTATGCGATAAAGTTTTTACAACAGGTCGTAAAATAGTTACCGATAAGTTTTGGATAGATTTAGTGAAGGAAAATTACGGGAGACTTCATGGAAAAGGGATATGACTTTGATGACTTGTTATTAGTACCTAGGGCATCTTCACTTAGTTCTAGAGCAGACGTTGATTTAACTACTAGATTAGGTGATGATTTGATTTTAAGAATACCTATAATTGCATCACCTATGAAGGGAATTATAAGTAAAGAAATAATAATTGATCTAGGTAAGTTTGGTGGAATAGGGATAATGCACAGGTTTTATAGAACTAGGTGGGAATGGGCAGATGATATGCGTGCAATACATAATGATATAGGATCACATTTTGGAGTCTCTTTTTCTTTATCTGATTATTCAATGTACATAGATAAAACTATAGAAGAGTTCAACCCTAAAATTATTTGTCTTGATGTAGCTAATGGGTACTTAAATAGTGTTATTTTAGCTACAAAACGTATTAGAAGTGCAATTAACCAAAAAGATTCTAATGCTGAACTAATGGTAGGAAATGTTGTTGACTTTGACGGTGCTAAAGTTTTATATGGTGCGGGTGCTAGTTTAATTAGGGTTGGTATAGGTAGTGGTCAATTATGCACTACTAGAAAAAATACGGGGGTAGGTTATCCTCAACTAAGTGCGATTAATAGCTGTAGACCTGCTGGTGGTCAATGGGCAGTGATAGCCGATGGAGGTATCCGTAACTCAGGTGATGCTGTAAAAGCATTCGCTATGGGAGCAGATGCAGTTATGTTAGGAAGTCTTTTTGGTAAGTGTTATGAAAGTTCTAATAATGGATTAATATATGGAATGGCTAGTCGTAAACTACAAGAAGAATATTATCATAGTGTTAAATCAGTAGAAGGTACAGAGAAGAAATTAGAACCAGATATATCTTTAGAGGATTTTATTAATGAGTTTCTTTTTAATATTAGAAGTGCATGTACATATCTAAATGTACATAAATTATATAACCTTAGAGATAAAGCATCTTGGGTAGAGACTGGTAAAGGAACCATAAAGTGAAATTAGATAAAGCTACACGTAGAGATAGAAAGATTGAGAAACGTAAGAAAATTAAAGTTGACACAGAATCTAAACATTGGGATAAAATACTTGAGAAACGTCAGGATACGGATATTCAAACACAGAGAAAAGAAAAGGCTAGTCGTATAAATAATGAATAAGGAGATACATGAAATGGATGGAATATTAAAATCAAATTTTATTCAATTATATTTAAAGAAACAAGTTGAAGACGGCAGGAGAATTCCTTTTAGAGAGATAGTTGAAAAGACTGGCTTATCTAAAGCAACAATACATAATTATAAACAAAAGGAAATTAAAAACTTTAGAATGGATACTGCTATAAAACTTTGTGAGTATTTCAATTGTAATTTTTCAGATTTAATTGGTCATGAAAGAATATTTAGAAAAACAGAATGAACAATAATACCAAAATTCTAGAGGCGTTAATAAGTGAGGACTTTGGTTTAAAAGATATAGAGTCTAACTTTCCAAAGTCTGAAGAACATAGTAGTCTTGTTTTAGATAAACGTAAGGGAATATTCTTTTGGAATAGCGAGAATATTGTAGGAGACCCTTTAGTTTATTTAACTAGAGTTCGTAAACTAAGTTTTAATGATGCAAAAGAGTTTCTTAGAAACTTTGAGTATAGTGGAACGCATGTTTATACAATTAAAGGGTTTGAGGAAGATGTAATAGTTTATCCTGAGTTGATAGAAACATTTTATAGGTTGGGCAAATTAAAAGAGAGGAGAGATTATCTATACAGACGTGGTTTAACAGATGAAACGATTGACAGATTTCAAATAGGATGGTATAATGACTTCACTATGATACCATTTTTTATCAATGGAACATTTAGAAACTTTCAAATGAGAAAAGATATACCTAACAAAAGGATTAAAAGTTATTATAAGGGTGTTGGACCTCTCTTATTTAACTCTGATATACTTAAGTTAGTATCTGTTGTATTCATAGTAGAAGGACCGCTAGACGCTTTAATCCTTTTACAGCATGGTATACCTGCTATAAGTACTAATAGTGGTGGTGTAGTAGCTCCTGAGTGGCATGATAAATTCGTTGACCAGCAAACTATTTATTTGGTAATGGATAATGATGATGCAGGTAGAAAGGAGGCTAAAAGAACTGCTAAAAATTTGGGTACGACAAGATGCCAAATTTATACATTTCAGGATTATGAACAGGTAGGGTTTGATCCAATAGACTACTTTCTAGATGGTAATACTGATAAGGATTTCTTAAAATTAATTGAGGAGAAAAGTCAATGGCTATGGGAACTAGAATAAAGTTAGTAATGCCTACAGTCTATCATAGAGATACTGGTATTATGGTAGCTCCAAGATTAGTTGTGGGAGATAAAGAGTTTAAAGTTGTACGTACAGGATATGAGTATCAAGGTGCTATAGAGGTAACAATTATGGTCTATGCCAATGATTTAGATATAGTAAGTGAGGAAGATAATGAGTGAGGATTTATATATTTGGGCAGAAGAGGTTCATGAATTAAAAACATGTCCTGATTCTAGATGTTGTGGTGGAGCTATTATGTATGAACCAACAGGTGATTGGTATGAATGTTCAACATGTGGGGGGTATGGTTTTGTTAATTTAGATGGAACAAAAATAAAAGTAGAGGATGAAGATAATGGATGAATTTGTGGTTAATTTCTATCCCTCTAAAACTATGATTAATTTAGAGCATCCCTGTTATGGGGTGGATATATGGGTAGTAGATAGTGAATGGGATGAAAAAATTGCCCGTAATCAGGGATATATTAGTGTAGATGAACTGGTAGGTGAGGCATCAGAACTATCTTTTGAAATAGGCGAGTCTAATAACTTTCCCTTTGAAACTTGGGAGTGGTTACAGGAAGCACAAAGATCAGGAGAAATAGCGGAGGAAAAAGAATGAAAACAAGTACAGCAAGCGAGCTAGACAGGATACATAATAGGATTAGGTTTGCTTTAATATCTAAGACAGCTAAAGCACCTTCAAGAAATAACCCAACTGATGCAGGGATTGATTTATATGCAGATATACAAAAACAATCCATAAATTATAGAGAGGTATATCCGAATGAGGTACGTATTATTCATACTGGAGTTAAAGTTTGTATTCCTAGGGGGTATGTTGGTTGGATTGCAAATAAAAGTAGGGCGGATTACTTAATAGGTGGTGGTATAATTGATCAGGAATACCAAGGTGAAATTTTAGTTAAAATAATTAATGTTACTGATAACATATTAACCTTTACTCATCGTATGCCTATAGCACAACTATTAATCATACCTTGCATAACTCCAAAAATTTTGGTAACGGATTCCGCCGGTTTATACGAAAATGAAAGTGATCGTGGTAATGATGGAGGTATAGTAAGGCAGATACAGATGGAATTAAAGGGTGATTAAGATGTTATGTAAGATATTTGGACACAATTACAAATGGACTAATACAAATATGCCATACGTTAAAATAATAGATGGGGTAGAAAAAGTTCAAGTGGTTACTAGTGGGTATAAAATATGTAAAAGATGTGGTAGTGAAAAGTATGTAGTTAGTCAGACTGGATATTATAAACCCCCATTTATGACTGAATACGGAGAAGGACGTGGTTAGATTTATCTGATTTCTTTAAGATTAGAGTTTATTAATCTAGTGTTCTATTTATTAGAGGAAATTAATAATGAAAGATTACAGAATTAGGACTGGTCAAACTTTAGATGAATTAGAGCGGGAAGTAAAAGCACTAGTTAACGGTGGATATATACCCGTAGGAGATATTGGACATTATATTGATAAATACGGATCAACAATATTCTTTCAAGCTATGATTAAGGAGAATTAAAAATGGATGATATGATACAGTTTACAATTCCTGGTATAGAAAATGTTTTAGAATTTATTGCTGAAGTTTATGATGCTATATTAGAAGATGATGAGTTCTGGCATTTCTTTGATGAGGAAGAGGAAGGAATCTTCCTAAGATGCTCTAAAGAGTTTCATATACCATTAGGAGAATGGTTAGTTAAAAACTCATACGTCTATGTAGTAGGAGAATATAAAGAAGATAATCCAGTTGTGAGTGGTTTTCCTTGGTATTTTAAAAGAATTTTTCATCTAAATTCTATGATGGCTAAAGATTTTTATTTAGAGTCTTTTATTAAGAATGGTAGTCTTAAAGACTATTCACAAGAGCGAATAGATTATACTAAGAGTATATGGGTTGGAGCAATAACAGAAAGACTCTCCCATTGTTTTTTAAATAATTTGCAAAAGTATACACAGAGATACAAGGATCAATCTATAGCTAGATTTGGTGATGATAAGGCATGGGAATCTTATGTCTTAACTGAGATGATAATTGATAGAAGTGTATGGACAGGTATAAGAAAAGCTTATTTAGATGCTTGTGAAAGGAAGGAAAATGACACTAACCAAGAACGCTGAAAAAATATTTAAACTTAAGTATGCAATAGGGGATGAAACTTGGGAGCAAGCATGTACTAGAGTAGCTTCTTATATAGCTGGTGCAGAGAAGGAAGATAAACAAGTAGAATATACAAAGAAATTCTATGAACTTATTTATAATAAAGTATTTATTCCTGGAGGAAGGGTATTAGCGAATTCAGGAACTGAAATCAAGAACTTGATGAATTGTTTTGTTCTACCCGTGAATGATTCTAGACGATCTATTTACAAAGCTTTAGGACAAGCTGCAGAAATTTTTGATCAGGGTGGTGGAGTAGGATATAATTTTTCTAAGATAAGGGAGAAGGGAGCCTTGTTAAGGACTTCGGGTGAGAAATCTGCTGGTCCAATTTCTTTCATGAGCTTGTTTGATCAGACTGGAGAAGTTATACAACAAGCATCTAGAAGGGGAGCACAATTAGCTTGTTTAAATATAGGTCATCCAGATATAGAGGAATTTATTCTAAATAAATCAACACCAAATTCTAGAAACTCCAGATTAATTGAAGAGTATAGCAGAAATTTAAAAATGAATGGCTTAAGGGGAGACAACACTAAATATTTTAAAATTTTAGAAAAGACCCTACAAGACGATCAGCTTTCACATTTTAATATATCAGTAATGTTGAATGATCAATTTATGAAGACTGTAGTAGAGGATGATGATTGGTATTTAATTAATGTGAATAGTTTAGGGATGAGTTATCCAATAAAGGCTAAAGAATTATTTACTCTAATAGCTAAACAGGCATGGGAGTCTGGAGACCCTGGTGTTTTATTTTATGATAGAATTAACGAGGATAACATGGTTCCCTATTTAGGAGAATTAGAATCTGTTAATCCATGTGGCGAGGTTCCTCTATTACCATATGAATCATGCTGTTTAGGGTCAATTAATTTACATGCCTTTTATGATAAGAGTGCTCCAAGTATTAAAATAAATTTTCCTTTCTTAGAGTATACAGTTCGTACAGCAGTAAGATTTTTAGATAATGTACAAACCGTATCAGAATCTCCTATTAAAGAGATAGATGAGCTAAGTAAAGGGTTAAGAAGGTTAGGTTTAGGAGTAATGGGGTGGGCTGATTTATTAGTTGAATTAGATTTATCATATGATTCCCCCGATGCTTATTTTTTGGGTAGGTATTTAAGTT
>Ga0307375_10002553_pt1 | contig 18540 bp, 29 predicted proteins | sample TR1MG_FD_202531 | JGI IMG/M metagenome (GOLD analysis project Ga0307375, IMG submission 202531) | Soil microbial communities from Risofladan, Vaasa, Finland - TR-1 | ecosystem: Environmental > Terrestrial > Soil > Coastal area > Acid sulfate soil | place: Finland: Risofladan, Vaasa | collected... | reverse complement strand
AAGACCGCCTGAAATACAGGGGGTTCTACTTCAGCGAACTGTCATATCATGACCAATATAAATTCACAGACACCAATGTTTCTTACGGATATTTGGAAAATCCAAGTAAAGAAGCTATCTTTGAAACCTTTATTAAACTGAACACTTGTGGAAAGCCGATGGCAAGCAAGCATATTAATCACGTAAAGCAATTATTGAGTGAACTCTAAACCTCACATATTTCTTGATATTGACGATGTTTTAGCAACTACACATCAATACTATACCAATCGAAAGAACTGGCATCCTGAGTATGACCGTTATAAATTCGATGAAAAATGTGTGAAGGTGTTCAATGAAATTATTGAAAAAACGAACCCTATTATTATTCTTTCAAGTGATTGGAAACTTCATTATAGTATTGAAGCATTAAATCGAATTTTTGAAATAAATGGTGTTAACACAATTATCACTGATATTACTTCAGATTTATGGGGAGTTAAGTTCAAATTATCAGCACAATTAGAAGATTGTCGTGCTGATGAAATCCTGTTATATGTGCATGAACACCAGATTGAAAAATGGTTGGCTATTGATGACCTCGATTTGAGTCCGTGGATTGATGAACAGCATTTCGTGAGGACTCCCAGAGCTAATGAAGGAATTAAACAAAGTGGAATTAAAGATAAAATTTTAAGTATATTATTAAATTAAATTCATTATGAAAAACGAAAAATTGGAATTATTACTGAACAAGGTGGTCGAATACAACGACCCCAAAGCCTACAGTGGTAAGGGTTGCCATTTCAAGGCATTCCTTTATAAATACCCCAATGGTGATTACTACTTCAAAGTTGTTGAAGTTATGGCAGGGACAGACCTCGCCTTCAATGACATTATCCCCCTGCAAGAAGGTGATGAAAATTACCTCGTTGTTGCCGACAAACCCAAACTCATGAGAGTGAGTAGGAAGTCTTGGCACTACCAACTGATGAAGTACATCCTGAAGGATAGTACTCCAACACCAAGAGACATGCAGAACGGTTGTCCTTATTTCTGGCTGCTGGTTTTCTCAATAATTGTCACCCCGTTTAAATTACTTTATGTCGCAGTTAAATCGGTTCTTCTTTTGATTCCCAAGATGTTGTTCTGGGTTCTGAAGCAAATGGTGGAGAGTTGGGTTGCAGGTCTTGATGATGAAGCTGCTTACGATATGTATTGGGGTGGTGGGGATTCAAAGATGCCGAAAACCGCTAAAATATTTTTCAATAACAGCGATGATGGTTTCTTCGAGTTTTTCTTGTCAAAGAAATATAAGGAAATTGGAAAAGATGACCCGAATTACGAAGAAAAACGTCAGGAAATCAAGGCGAAATGGTCGGAATGGAAAGCTGACCTCGACAAAAGACGTGCTGCTCAACGTGAGGAAACTCAGAAGAAAAATGCGATTCTTGAAGCCAAGAAAAGGGAGCATGATAGAAAGCATAGGGAATCACAAGAAAGATGGGATGCCCGTATGGAGCCGATTCATCTTTGGTTTGAAAATACTGGTGATTGGTTTAAAAAGACCTTCACAGTTCAACGTGGTCGTGTAAATCAAATTGTCAAAAGAACCAAGCAATTCTTGGGTGCAATTCTTACGCTCCTTATCCTTGCACTAACCTTCGTTGTAGTGAATTACACCTCGCTTCTATTGATGGTTATTGCTGACCTGTGTATCGCCAATTGGGTTGTTTTTGTCTGGTTAGGTGTTATTGCCGTTAGTTCTGGTATTGTTTACCTTCTTTATATCCTGATTTCAAGTTGGGGTCAAGCCGTTGTTAACAAATACAGACGTGGTAAAAGAGTATGGTATATCGAACCATTTATCTATCTAGTATGGTTTCCTTTGAAGTACACGGCAATCGCAATTGCATTTATCGTGGTCAAAATTATCTGGGAAATTATTAAGTTCGTTTTCTATACCGTGCTTTTCAGATATTTCTTGAAACCTATTGGTCTTTTCATTGCGAAACTGGCAGTGGGTCTTATCAAGGGTATTGGAAGTAGTTCAGGTATCTTCGGAGAATACTTCGGTGCTAGTTACAGTGATTACTGTCCCGGTATCGAATGGACTGATTTCGATGATGAATAATTAAAAACAACAATAACATTAAAAAGCAAAAATCATGGGTTTAGGAATATTTATAATATCGTTAGTAGTAGTTTCTTTTATATCCCTGTGCTTCTTCAAGAAGAAGTTCTGGGAAAACCGATACTTAGTATTATTCATTAGTGGGTGTGTGGCACTTGTTGCCACCCTCACCACTAATTATGCCACTCGTGGTAAGTTAGGTACTAGGGTAGAAACTGTTTGGGAGAAGCCAATCTATTCATTTTACGTAGAAAACGCACTACTGCTTGACAGCATTGCAATGGTAAAAAATGAAGACTGGAGTTTCATGAGTGATTTTGTTGGCAGTACTTCAGACAGCATTGCATTTCTCCTTACCCGAATTGATAGCACCGTGACCGATAGCGGTTTCGTGTATGTCGATAGTACGGAAATTATCATAATGAAAAGTTTGACAACTCTTTTCTTCTATAATTCCGATGATATGCTTAAAATCGGCTATTGGAACGGTGAGGATAAGAAGAAAAAGGTCTTCGATTTCGTATATATTCAACCAAGTGAGCATGATACGATTTCGTATTTTGCGAAAAAAAGGTTGTTTTACGACACGAAACCAAATCGTTGGGTTGCTGGTTTCAGCTTACCACATATTAAAACGGTCAAGTGTTTTTATATTCCACCCACGGAATATGCGATGCTACCCGATTCATTAATAAGGGAGATGCCCTTTTAAAACAGAAAGCATGAAAACTAATTTATTTAAAATCCTCTGGGAAAAGGAGAAGATTCATTGGAAACGACTTGGAGTAATGTTCAGGAGATTTCAGAGTTGGGGTAGTAAGTTGACCTTTGGGGTTATTGTTGCTTTCCTGATATGTGTTGCACACTACTGCTTTGCAGTCGTGCATACCCTCTATGAGATATTACTCTTTGTTTTTGCAAGGAAAGCCTTTAAAGCCAATATTCAGAGAATGGCATTAACTGTATAATTATGAGTTTATTTGTAGTAGACGTAGAATCAGATGGTGGACTCCTTGGAGTCAATAGTATGGTGTGTTTCGGAGTAGTTAAACTCACGCCAGAACTTGACACCACGTTTTATGGGCAAACCAAGCCTATTTCAAAACAATACGAATCCGAAGCACTTGCAGTAAGTGGGTTCAGTAGAAAAGAACACCTGAAATTTGATGACCCAGCAATTGTGATGATAGAGTTTGAGGCTTGGTTAAAAGCCAATTCAAAAAACAGACCTATCCTTATTTCAGATAACAACGGTTATGATGCCAGTTGGATTAACTGGTATTTCCTAACGTATCTCGGTAAAAACCCCTTTGGATGGTCAAGCCGAAGAATCGGTGACCTGTACTGTGGTATGAAAATGGATATGTGGGCGGGATGGAAAAAACTCCGTACCACAAAACACACGCATCATCCTGTTGATGATGCTATGGGTAATGCAGAAGCATTGCTCAAAATGAAAGAAATGGGTTTAAAAATTGATATTAAGTGATATGAGATACGAAAAAGCAACCCCAAGATTAACAATTCAGTTTGTTAATGCCGATACCGAAGAAATTCTATTCGTAGTGAAAGACCGGACGTGGATGAATATCGGTGACATTCTTAGTGATGGTGCTGTAGATTCAATAATGAAACATGAATATCATGAGAAGCATCCTAAGAACCTCATGGTGTTAGTAGTAGGTGAGTACGAACTAAAATAAATTCCGATTTTTGTAACATTTTATACTATTTTTCGTATAATTAGTAAATTAAAAATTAATGTTATGAAAAAATTGATTCTATTATTTGCTATTTTACTGTTTGCAACTGGTGTTGAGGCACAAAGTGTAAATAGTTTTTGTGATTTTCTCACGTATCGACACTTCAAATATTCACAAACATACTACTTGACAGTAGAGGATGTGCAATACGCCATAGCATATGATTCTATAAAAGGACGAACAGGTCTTTACGATATAGATTACGATATACTTGAAAGAGACCTTTATTTATATCGTAAAGACGGTAATAAATGGACAATTGTTTCTGATGTAATTAAAACAGATTACTGGAAAATCGAGAATGGTGTTGAATCCTATGATTACTACAAGGAAAATCAAGAGGGTTCAAGTGACCTCAAAGACCTTCTTGGTGATATAGGTGGTTATTCATTTATTAAATTAACGAAAGAAGGTCATATTTATATTCGAATGTTGAACTTCTATGGAGTTGATGGTGTGGATGAGGTATCTAATCATCGTTGGATTGGAATTATATTAAAATCTCAAGGAGATGGAACCTATAGAAAATATAGTCCTTATAACCCTAAAATAAGAATGAAAGCAATAACATGATTAAAACAGTTCCATATATCTTGACAAAAGGGAGCGAGAAGTTTAAAGACTTTCTCGCTCTTCCTTTCACTATTGATATGTTATACCCGGTCTTTGGGGATAAGTCCAGAGATATGCTCTTTGATGACTGGCGTGGTAAGGACATGGTAAACTGGCATAGATTTACCAATGATGACAAAATTGTCTTGGAGTTCTATCCTACTTATTATCTCATCAGAAAAGATAAGCCAGAAACAGCGAAGTACATGTTGTCCATACCCGAATCCATAGATGATTTTATCAACGATATGGACAGGTTTAAGATTCAGTTGTACTGGACGAAGTGGATTGACGAGAACTTCGAACCCAAGGAATATCTTCATAAAGACGAGATAGAGCAGTATTTCGTTAATTTGCTACTGAAGATGGGTAAATCACATGAATTACTATAATTCTTGCATGTTATTAAAATTTAACTTATCTTTGTCCCTATGTCAAAAAAGAAAAAAATAAAACTTGACGAGTTTCATTATCATGAAGCTCTGGACAGAACCCATATGTTACTATGTATGGTTGATGAACATCTACTTGAACACCCCGTTGTACAGAATCACAAACAGTTGAAAATCCGAGTAGAAATCGTAGGAGAAATATTAGCTGAAATTTATGAACGTGTTGGTGCTCTGGACTTTAAAAAATTTGAAGGGAAGCATGTACCTGATGCTAAGTAATATGACTTTTTTATAAAAATTTAGTATTTATCACTAAGAATAATGAAAATTTATTTAAAAATATTGAAAATTTTAACAAGGGGGATACCCCGAAAACGAAATTCGGTTGGTTTTAACCACCTGAAACTCACAATACCCAGAAGATTCAACTTTTCTGGGCATTTTCATTTAAATACACCACGTTTAGGTCACAAAGTGTTAGGGGCACTCACCCCTAACTAACTGATTATCAGACCAAAAATAATCCTATTAAATACAAACTTATGAAAAAAACAAGAATTGTTATCGCAAGAATCGCATTTATACTTTTAGTAATATCTGCAATTTTTGGCGTTATTGGTGGCATGTCTTCGCCAATGAACGCAAGTAGTGAAGGTGTTATCCGTAGTAGAAATTCACAACTACAACACGAGAACATGGAGTTAAAGCAGAAGTATGATGAATTAGAGAAGAAATTAGAAAAGGTGGAAGCCTATGCTGAAGAAGTTCAGGATTATGACAATATGTTATATTCTCAGGTTCTTGGTGTTGATTACGACACCACGGGTTACTGGCAATATAGAAACGATAGTGCTGAGTTCGCTTTTGATAGTTATGATGATATATTTACCGAAGTTGATGAGAGAGCGTTTTACGCAGCAGAAATGCTTGCAACACAATTAGTGAAGTTGCAGGAGACTTCAGAACTATTCAAGAACAATAAAAACGCAATACTTTATTACCCTACAATTGCACCAGTAAAAACCAAGGACTTCATTTATGTGAGTTCACCATATGGGTGGAGAGAACACCCGATTGAGAAGAAGATGTTATTCCATGAAGGAATTGATATTAGTGCCTATGAGGGGTCAAACGTGTATTCAACTGCACAAGGACGTGTTGTTGGTATAATGTATTCGAAATACGGTTACGGTAACCGAATCGTTATTAAGCACGGATATGGGTTTGAAACCCTGTATGCTCATCTGGGTGATAATATAAAAGTTAAGAAAGGTCAATGGGTTAGAAAGAACCAGTTAATTGCTACCGTAGGTAATACCGGAAGAAGTACTGGTCCGCATTTGCATTATGAAATTCATAAGAATGGCGAACCACGAGACCCTTTGGGATATTTTTATACCCATGTTACGGATGAACTCTTGGCAATGAACTAAATTTTCATTACTTTTACTAAATGAAAACATTTATCAGTACCGCACATGAAGAACAGGAATCGAACAAAAGCAGCACATTTGGTGTGCTGCTCAATTCCGATGAAAACCATAAACGAGTAGATAGTCTGATTTACCTCTATCGTGAGAAGAGAAATATGTATATTTTTTTCCAAACAATTATGGACATGAACGAGTTCATGCTCTACGGTGACGGTAAGATGCAAAGGGCATATATGAGTGAAGAAGATTTTGATACTTTTTACGATGCCCCTTATATCGATGGAAAATTTACAGAACATTTAGTGTGGTCAGTAAATAACCTGACATAATATTTATATAAATGTATAGCGAAGCAGATTATAATGCATATAAGTTCTGGAATGAACTTTCTGTTGAGGGAAGGATTAAATTCCTTTCAGAAAACCACTTTTGGGACGGTTTAAGCCATTATCTATACGATTACCTACCGGAAGACATTAAAGACGCAATATGTCTTAAAACGGCTTAAAAACGTTTCTTGATGGGTTCGAATATTTCAATTCTATCCGGGTCAAGAGCAGTTTCGTATCCTTCATCCCACCATTCACCCATTTGTTTCTTATTAAACACCATTGAATTCTGGCTTAGTTTACGTGGCAACCAGTAAACCGTAACTTTGGCTCCCTGTTTGTTGAATCGTTTAATTCTCTCATAGAAATACTCGAATTCGATATCATAACGCATAGCACCGATACTCGTGGTAACGTTTTCCATTAAGTTATGGACCCTTTCACCCTCAAATTTATCTGTAACCCGTGTTCTGTGAAGGATAATATCAATATCCTTAAATCCTTTTCTCATTAATTCATCAATTCCAATTAAGTCACTAATACCACCGTCACTCCATTGCCCGATATGAAACCTACCCTCTGAATCTTTCCAGCTTTTCTTTACTAATGACGTGAAGAATGGAAAACAGGCACTACACCACATCCAATCAATGAAATCCTCATAGGTTTCATCAAGCGAACTGAAATAATGTACCTTTGAAGGTAACTGTGCAAAGTTCTGAGTACCAACTAATATTTCTTGGTGTCGTTCTTTAAGTTTATTAAATCGTTCTTCGGTAAAACTTAATGCTATTGTTTTTCTCAGGACTTTTGAAGTGTATACGCTCTTATCACCGAGTAACAATGTCATCATTATTGGAAATTTTCTGAGTTTACCTTGTTTGTTTATCAGTTTACCTTTGAACCAACACTTGTCAAAAACATTACTACCATTAACATTAGTGTAAGCATCCTTCAATACTTCCCATTGTCTTAAAGCGGTCAATGGTGCTAAAAGACTTCCTGTCGATACTCCAACAACAGTATCATATCTGTTGTTGATTCTCGCCAGCGTTCCCCCACCATATGCACCCCAAGCACCACCACCTGAAATTAAACATGCTTTCTTTTTCCCCATGATATTATTTCGTTATAAATACAAAAAAAGGGCGAAACTTCCGTCTCACCCCTCACTTATAATCACAAATGAATGAGATTTAAAGATGTCGTAATTCATTCATAATCTGAATTACAAAGTTTGTTTGTGTTGCGGATTGCAATGACACGAATTTCAATGCCTCGTCTTCCTTATCGTCTTGCATCAGTTCCCAATATTTTCTTGACACATCGGGAAGCGGTAGTAAATCCACAGTCTTTTTTAAATTAAGAAAGTCGGCAATCAACATTAAAGGCGTATTATCATACCCATTGAATTTCCAGACGTTCACGGTATCAATCACTCCAGACTCCCAAGGTTTGAGATTCAATACGTGTTTTAAAATATATGGGATTTGTTTGTTTTCGAATTGGTTCCGGTGCAATACAAATCTCTTAATAAGTAAAGGGATATCGTGCTTCAGAACATTATGACCACAAAGGGTCGGGAAATACGGGGGAGTCGATTTAACACCATCACTGGATTTCTGACTTAGTTCATTCATGAAAGCCATAAGAACCACGACTTCATCGTTGTCCACAAATTTTTTCATGAATCGTTTCAATGTTCCGTCTTCGGCACGAAGTTCGGCTTGAGTTATTGCAACAATCTTAGCGAACTCAGGATAATATACCGCATGTTCTTCGTATATCTTTTCTCCATGTTCAGATGTTTCATCTGTCATAGTTCCAGCAACAGCATGTATTACATCCAAATCAAAATTATGTTTAGATTTGGATAAGTATTTCCAACGCTCATACATTGGTTGGTTCTCCTTTTCAAGTTCTTCAAGATTGCGATAAATAAGAACGGGTTTTACATTAAAGAAAAGAGTATCATAAATAGATTGTGGATTGAATACGTTGTCGAATAATTCTGCCATTGTATATGTTTTTATATGATTATTGTATGGCAAATATAATCATTTTTTATTCAAAATTAAACAAAAAATGAAAAAACTTTGTAATGGGGGATTTTTTTTGTGATTTAACTTCATTGTAGATATCCTGTACATCTTCGAGGGTATATGATTTGAGTTCATCCTCATCGTAGATGTCACCTGCACGTTTTAAAATGTATGGAATTAATTTGACTTGGGAAAGTTTTTTTCGTTTTTTTTTCTTGTCAATTTCTTTCAGGTACATAACACCCAATTCCTCGAACTCTGAAGCCGTTTTTTTCTTATTCCTATCAGTATCGTCTTCCAGATACTTGTGGTAGGTAAGAACACTCATCTCATTGTCTTCATCAATTGGCATCGATGCTATTCTTTAGAGTCAATAACTTCGGTTTCTTCTGTTACGGTTGGGGTTTTCTTGTTAATACTACCTCTAGGTCTACCTCTTTTGGATTTTGTTCCCAATGTTTTAGCAAAATCTCCACCAATCTTTTTGAAAGAACTTTCCTTGAGGTCGTCAAGTTCTTCATAGAATTTTTTTGCTTTCTCTTCAAGAAGACCCCTCATTTCTTCCATACTATTGGTGAATTCCTTCTCCTTTTCAGCAATTTTTTTGTTGGTTTCAAGAATGATTTCAACGAAATCAATTAAATCATCAATAACGATATCAGATGATTTAGGTGCTATTAATATCAATTTACCCGCTTCGTTTTCAGTTAATACTTCACAAGAAATTTTACTGTTTTCATCAAAAACCCATGAGTTAGGTAAACCAATTTCGAGTTCATACCATCCCTCAACAGTGTTTCGACTTATTGATATCAAGTAACCCCCAATTGCTTGTAATGCTAATTCGACTTCTTTCATTATGAAATTAAATATGTGAAAAAATATGTTAGGGACATCCAAAGCATTATTTTTTCGGTTTTAGTAATATTGAATCGAGCATCAGCTTTCAATCTAAATCTTCCATACGTTGTTATGGCTAAGTTACTAAAAACATAAACCATAAAAACGATGGAAGAAATAAATAAGAACTGATATATTTCAGTTAATAGGTCCATTTGTTAGTTTTACCCTTCTCCGTGACTCTGACCCTGATGCACTTTTCCTGCTGGTGCAACTGGTGCAACTGGTGCTTCTGCAACTGGTGCTGGTGCTACCTGTGGCTGTGGTGCTGGCTCTTGGAAATACTGCTCAACAAGTTGGAGTTCTGCGTTAAGTAATGCTATACTTTCAAGTTTCGCTGCCATTGCTTCAATCTTCTCTTTATAGTACATTGCTGGCTCTCCTGCCAAACGGATAAGTTCAATCTCTTCGTAATACTTCTCATTGTTTAATTTGTTAATGAGGTCAAGTTTTAAATTTGCCATAATTTTGATTCGTTCTAAATAATGTTATTTTAATGTAAAAATACTGATTATAAATAGTAAATGCAAGAGTTTTTACACAATCTCTAAAATATTTTTTTCCTGATTGACTGATTTGTCGTAAATGTGGTAGACTTCAATGAGTATATTTATGAGGTTTTTGTTTTTTTGTTTATCGATTTCAAAAATATTTTTCCAAAATTTTTCGAAAGAAACCAACGTTGTTTCCTGATTACTATTTGCTGTATAAAATTGATGGTAATAATATTTGAAGAAATATTGTTTAAGTTCTTCATTCTTAGTGAAATCCAGATTCTCCCTTTTAAATTCAACGCAAACTTTTTCATAACAAAATGAATAGTGATTCCAAATGTCATTGTCATTACCAAGTGTCAATCTATCCAGATAATAGTCATGAATACAATACAGCAAGTTTAGGGCAAAGTCTCTGTAGACTTCAACCCTATCCTTAACTATAATATATTTTTGCGTACTAAGCATTATTTCAATGATTTCAGCATCTTAACCAGTTCCGGTTGTGGATGACAGTCTGATTTATCTTTTCTATAACTAACGTGAGTCCAAACACCTCCTTGACCACTCAATGCTTTATTTGAAATATCCCACATATCTTCATTGTAGTCCAACGGTATTTTATATCTTCCGTTCCAAAATACTAGAAGTTCACGTACCGCTTCAATTTGAGCATCGGTATATTTTTCGAAACCATAGAATCCTCTGAATCCCTGTTCGTAAACCTGAACATTCTGAATTGGTGCAACACTGGTATTTCCTACGAATTTTTTCAAATCCCCATCCCATTTAGCTGGATACCATAGTCTATTGGTGCGAACAAGTCCACCCCAAGCATCAATTTCAATACCAATACTTTCTTGATTTAATTTTTTATTGTTTCCGGTTTTCAATCCCAGATGATATGCCCAATATTTACTACCGAAACACTGGTAAATTTTACCATCCCAACCAACAATGATTGCTGTCCCAACTCTATCGGCAGTACTTCTCCACCACGCAATATCACCATTAACTCCTTGTCCAGAAACCGTGTGATGTATCACAATTTGATTTTTGGTGTTACTTTCTCTTATATATTGGGCTTCGGGGAAATTAACCGTTATGATTTCCTTTAGGTTTAGTTTCTTTAAAACCTTTTGCTCTTTCACCATTTCCTTGGTTGCAGAAGACGTACTTGTTGATTTATTAAATAATCCCATAATGCACATTTTAATATAAATACTGAAGTCCAGAAATAAAAAACGGGATGCTATTAACACCCCGTCTTTAAATAGATTCCCTCGCCCGGATTAATTTACTTTTTATAATATTTATCTGCTAACCTATTGTATTCGGATTTACTAACTCCAAGAATTTTCATTACCTTTTTAAGTCTGCGATTGTTAAGAAGCACCGCACTAAGTAAATAGAAAACGAGTATTGCTAATGCAACGGCATACCAAATTGTAAACACTCCGATAAACGCATGAGATGCGCCAAAGACAGTTCCAAAGAATCCTAATAAGAATAATGCAAGTAAACCAAATGTGATGTGATTGCGAAGACTCATGTCTTTTTTCTCGGTCTCCTTTGAAAAGTACTTATACGCAAACCTAATCCATCCGCTTGGCAGATGAGTATTGTATGCTGCATCAAATTCACTTTTTAAGATTTTCTGGGTTACCATTAGAATTTACGGTTTTGCTTCACACCCTTAGTAGAAACATAAGATTCGGGTTTATAACCAAATAAATGCTTCATTTTAGTAACTTCTTCGTTTACAACAGGTTTCTCATCTTTCACTTCACCTTCGTTTAGTTGCTGAACAGGATTTTTCACTGCGAAAACGTCATTACCGTTCGTAAAGAATTTATGTGATTCCATTGTACCAACCACAGCTTCGTTAACAACAACTTTTTTGTCAACAGTTTTAGCAAGATATTTATTGCCAAGTCCGATAAAACTGAGTTCGAATAAAGGCTCCACAAATCTTGCGTCTTCACTAACCAATTTAGCTTCACTTAGATGAAAATCAACCATATGGTTTTCACCAATTGCGTCACGATACCTACCACTAATCAAAGATTCGCTGAGTTTCACATTACTACCAAGTCCAATTCTTTCATTCCAAGCAACCTTATCTCCCGGTTTCTTAACATTCTTGTCAAATTGAACCTTATCAACGTTGGCATCTTCAACGAATGTGTTGTCTTTATTATACATTGGCGCATCAGCCTTAAATTCCTTTTGTTTCTCACCCATTTCAAAGAATGCTCCTTGGTCGGCTTTCATACGCTCAACAAAACGCTCACTAGGTTCATTATCATAAGTAGTACTATGTAGTCCGTTACGATAAAGGTCAACTTCCTCTTGTTCTTTAGAAGTCAAGTTACGTTTTGGAATTTCGTCACCCTCATTGTTGGTGCTGTCACCTACATTCTTAAGTGCTTCATCACCTTTCATATCAGCAACTTTGATTTCATTCTTTTCGATATCCGCACCTAATTTCTGTGGGTCATCTACTTCGGTTTGCTGGTCTTTCCATTCCAGTTCCTTTTCAACATCAATAACTTGTTTAACACCACTGTGTTGCAGGTCTTTCTTGAAATTTTTAGGGTTCTCATCATTCACTCGTTTATTGAGTATTTGTGATGTTGTTTTTCTGTCTTCACTCATTAGTTTAAGTTTATCATGATGAACTGAAAATGCTTCCAATTCCTTATTTATTTCTTCCAACAACTTAACATCAGATTCATTTAATCCTGATGTTTGTTGTGTGCCCATTGGGACTTCACTACTCATGTCGCCCGTTGCTTGTGCCTTGTTAGACATCGAATCACCATTATTTTGTATCATAGTTTGTGTATCTTCATTAAATTTATTTTGAAAGTTCATTACGTCCTGTGGATTAGTATATCCCATTTGTCTTAGTATGCCGTCAAATGTGCGACTTACTTGTTGAGCATCTTGGTCACTCATTTGAGATAAATTTTGTTTAAAATGTTCAGCTTTTGCTGGGTCAAAGTTAGGACCAGAATTTATGATTGTGAATGCTTTTACTAGGTAATCGATATCGGGTTGACCCATCGTTTCATCAACCTTTTCAGGTATCTTATTAAAATTGGTGTCGTCTGAAAATTCTTTTGCCCACTTTTTCCACTTACTTCTTTCATCACCGGACAATGACTTATCACCAGCTTTACTATAGAAATATCTTTGTTGTGCTTTTGAAGCAAATTCCTCGTTCATTACATCTTTAGGATTTTCTTTATTGTATCTATCCATCATCATGCTGAAATAAAGGAACTTAAACACCTCAATATTAGTAACATCATTTAACCATTCCATGCTCATTACCGGGTCAAGCTCCTTAATAGCACCAAATAATTCTTCACGACTCATTTTTGGGATTATGTCATACCATAACTTGAAATTATAGGTTTGTTCTTCTTCCTGAAGAGCAATACCGTCTTTAATGTTTGCATTATTATCCCATTTACGATTCTGAATATCTTTTTTAATAACCTTTTGGTCATTTGCATTCATGTTATCAACACTACCATATGCCTGACTGTTATTTAAAACGAATTCAGCATCACTTTCTTCATTAAGTGTTTCAACATATTTTTCGAAACCACTTGGGTCAGTCAGGTATTCGCTTTCCTGAATAACGGTTCCACCTTTCCAAATAGGTTTTCTAATTTTTTGACCAGTTTTCTTTCCATTGCCCATTAAATCGCCCTTTTTACTCCATGCAGAAGGTCCAGCATATCCAACATATCCAGCAGCACCACCAGCACTGCCAGCACTTGTAGATTCTTGCATTCCATTTAATACCTCAAGATTATATCCAATACTTTCAAGTTCAGCTTGAAGGTCAACATATTCTTCGGGTGTCGCTTGACGACTTTCTTCCGCATATTTTGGATGTGCAGACCCATGTTGACCAACATGAGAATATGCTGTACGAAATTCACCATTATGGATTTCTTCTGGAAAATAAGCAAAAAGGTCTGCGTCTTTAGGGTCTCTTTCGTTAACTAAAAACAATACCTTTGTCACTTCCCCATTAGGTTCGGAAACTTCATTAGTTTGTTTAGGTAATCCGGTTTGTGCCATTTTCTCTGCTCCCGCTTTTTTTAATTTATTGATTCCCGATTTATCACGTCTTTTCTTTTCCTTGGGAATCGCCATTTTATATTTTTGTAAATATTTTGGACTATTCAGTACATAATCGTTAAATATCATGTTCTGAATGGTTTCGTTATAATGATAACCATATTTTTCCTCACCATTCTCAGCCATGTCTTCATAAACAGCAGATAATTTAGGGTCACTGAATACCAGTGCTTCCATTTTGGCGAGACTGAAAATCTTTTTCTTCAATGATTGTTCAACTTCGCTTAACATTCCATCGACTTCATTTAAGTCTTCGGTCTCACGAATAGTGGGAGCACCAGTTTTAATCATAGTCTTTTTAAAATCATTTTCGAACTTTTCAGACTGGTCACTCATTGGGTCTCTTAATGTTGGTTTTAAATTTGCCATTACTTAATATCTGTTTTCCAAAAATCTCTTTTCTGCCATAACACCTTATATACGGCTTCCATCGCATTCTTAATTATAGAAACCATTTCACCCCTAGTTTGGCTATTTGATTTAGCCATAATTTTCTTAATTTCACTATCCAGAGAATCGCCATGAAACTTTTTTATTTCATCTTTAACGATACTTATGACCTCATTTCTATCACTATTATTCATGTTATGCTCATCAGTTGATTATAAATACTTGCTGAACACAAAAAAAAGCATATAAATAAACTTATATGCTTTTAGTAATATAACAAACTGTCCACCCAACAGTGGCTATATTATTTCATTAACATGTATGTACCACCAGCACCAATAACAACCCCACCAGCAACAAACCCAACAATTTTACCGTTCTTCATAAACCACTTCCCAAACTTTTGCCAACCTGTTGGGTCAATCGTTTCTTTATATAGTTCAGGAATAGCATAACTATTAATATTGCTTGTCTTAAAATAAGGACTGGAATTACTGGTACTAAATGCAATCGGATAACCTTTTTTCTTATCATTTTTCCAGTGAAACTCAACAAATTGTGTATTAGGCATTTGGAAATAATTAAACATTAGAGTGGGTTTCACCTCTGGATTCGCAGGAACGGCTTTACCAACTGTTATATCATATACTAAAAACTCAGTTGTGTCAGTGAAATTAATACTCGAATCTGCTGGATTGACTTCAACAAAACCAGCACCTAATAATGAATCAATAAGTACTTCGGCATCTATAAGTGCTGCTGTAATAATTGATTTGTCTTTATCTAGTTCCTTAACTCTTTTAAGTAATTCTTTTTGAGATGCTGTTAAATCATCTTTAATTTTTTCAAGATTCTTCACACTTTCTTGTAACGTAAGTTTCTCAGCAACTACTTCACCATATTGATTGGTAACATAGCTAATGCTATCAAGTAACGCATTTCTTAACTTGACTTCAGTTAGATTTTCATTCCTTAAATTAACAATTTTATTGTGTTGGAGTTTAAAGATTCCACCACCAACTAACAACAACATTAAAACCAATAGGATTGCCCAACGGTTTTTTTCCGCAAAAAATTCCAGTATTTTTTTCATGATATTTGTTTTTTTTATTCTGCTGCTTGTTGCAAATCTTGTTGTTCTGGTTCTTGGTTTGGATTCAATTGGATTGTCGGCTTTTCAGCATCAGCTTTATCATCGGCTGCTGCTACATTGGCATCCATAACATTATCTCTCCAAAATTTATAGAATGTATCAAAATACGATTCTACCCTACCAGTAATTTCTTCGTTCTCAGGATTATCCGGTGAGAAATCTTCGAGATAATTAAATTCAACACCAGAAGTAGCTTCATCTGGAGTCACTTTATATACGAATTGGATAACGCCATCAATAGTTCCACCCCAGAAAACCAGATTATTGTAAACACCTAAGTCAATTAACTTAATGCTGACATTCATATCGTTGAAGAAATTTCTAAACTTCTCTTCTTCCATACTCTGGTCATAAGGGGTTTTTTTATTCTCCACGTCTTCTTCTTCCCTGAGACTTACTTTACCTTCATGAATATTACGTGTAATTTTTAGCATATCACGCACACTAAGGTCTTTCTGAGGTTCTTTCGATTCGTTTGCTGTAAAACCACCCTCACGTACTCTTTTCATCAACTCTCTCATTTGAATGGGACTGGTTTTGCTGTTTATGTCGTACTTTTTATCCATGTTATTTTAATATAAATACTGTTATTGTTTCAACATTTCATTAAACTTGGGAATATCTATGAGAGGATTAAGGTCACTACTGTCTTCAATATAATTACTTTTGAAAACAATACCTCTGAACTTCGCTATATCTTTGTGATATGTATTGAATTCCACACAGACTTTGGGGATATTATGTTTCTTACATAGTTTTTTACATAACTCTACCATGCTTTCAAACTGGACTTCGGAAAACTTTTCCCAATATTGGTAACCAGCCCATTCTCTTTCAAGAACATTATCATCCTCACAGAATTCATTTAACCAGTTAATATATTTTCCGGTTGTGGTCTGGAACAAACAACCCATGTTTTCCAATACAATTGATATCGATTGTTTGTCACCATTTTTAACACCAATGAAATCACTATGAAATTTATCGTCATAATGTTGATAAACCTCACCCCCTCTCCCTATTGTATAGGTATTCCATTTTTTTGTCTTACCATATTCCTTGTGTTGAAGTCTGGTTAAATGAAAATGGTCTTTCCGCAGACTTAAACCAATTACAATCTGAGTCTTAGCTGTTTTCGTTTTATAACGATTAACCTCAGATGTTTGATATGTAACCTTGTCTATGCGCATCATAATTCATGTAAATCACCTCTACTCCACCTTCTTTCAAAATGGTCTTTGCTCTATTGAATTTCTCACCCCATACAGGGTCATTCCAATCTGGTTCTTTGTCGCAGAATATTCTTTTAATACCCGCTTGTACAATAAATCCAGAACACTGGTCACAGGGACACCAATTGATGTACATATCACAACCCAATGTGCTTTTACCCTGTCTGGCAGCGTTTATTATTGCATTGGGTTCTGCATGTAAGAACCAACTATATTTCTCCGGTCTCTCATGTCTGGCTTCCACGTCATCATCACAACCTCTCGGTAAGCCATTGAATCCTGTTGTTACTATTTCTCTATCCCTTACAATGGTAGCACCAACTTTACTGGAACGGTCTTTTGACCATTGAGCCACTTCAAGGTCAGTAAATCTCATGAATCTCATATCCCACTTATTATATGGTCTCCAGTTTTCATCAACAACTGATACTCCAATCATTTGTTGTTTTGTTAAATTATTTTCCATTGCGTTTATTATTATAAATTTCTAATTCAGTTTTCCTTAAACCATCCCAATCAACATCTTTTTTCCCCGTTTCAAATGACAGATAATTTTTCATTTGTAAAACGGATTCTTCACTATTGTGTGTGACCATGTAGATTATTGCGTCTTCAAGTGATTCATGAACAACCACATAATCCATATCCCACCATTCAAGAGGATAGTGTTGTTTTTCAGCATACCTAATTTTACCTGAATTCCCTTGTTGTTCAACTACTTGACCAACAAATGAGGGCATTTCCTTACCCCAAGAACCGTATGTGCACCATTTTACTTCAGTTTCCACAATCTATCTTTTTTCAGTTTCTCTGCTCGTTCAATTAAATCAATTAAATCATCGACATCATCGACATCGAGTTCAGCAAGTTCGTCAACGATTATTAACGCTTTTTTTATTAAATCGGCTTTTTGTTCGTTTTCTGTCATTACTTTATGTTTTGAAGTACACGATAACTATCGTCATAATTTTCAACCAACTCAAGTGCATCACTAAATATTACATTGATTAATCTGCGCTTCCCATGAGTCGTAAAGATAGACAATCTATCCATGTCATGCAAGAATTCGTCAACAAATTTATTGGGATTCTGTATATTCGTTTTTTCGGCAACAGCAGCCTTCAAATCCAAACCACTCATAACCCTGTCACCAGTGGTTAATTTACCATCATTATAAACAAAAGTTACCAATGCCTTATACCTGTCTTTTTTCTGATACATTTTCTCAAACTTCTCTTGGTTAATCATATACAGGGTGTATTCGTAATATTCTCGGAAATACAAACCACCTATAATCAGGACTTCGTTAAAACAAACAATGATGACGAACAACAATATGTTCTTAGTGTCTTCGGTTTCATTATCTGACTTGGTTTCAACAAATTCTTGTTTGATTTCTGCAACCGCCAGTTGCAGTTCTCCATCAATTTCTCCAATCTTTGCATCATTTTCTCTAATAAGGTCGGTGTTTTTATCGATATTATCCTGATACCCTTTTCTTGTGGTTGGATAATTTAGTGGTGTGT
>Ga0307375_10002551_pt1 | contig 18548 bp, 21 predicted proteins | sample TR1MG_FD_202531 | JGI IMG/M metagenome (GOLD analysis project Ga0307375, IMG submission 202531) | Soil microbial communities from Risofladan, Vaasa, Finland - TR-1 | ecosystem: Environmental > Terrestrial > Soil > Coastal area > Acid sulfate soil | place: Finland: Risofladan, Vaasa | collected... | reverse complement strand
AGTTCGTCGTTTTCTGCCGTCTGCTTGCACGCGCTTCTACCCCCCCCCGCGCTCTACTGTTGGTCGAGGGAAAGGCAGTGGCATACTATCGCTTTAATCAATGACTAAGGGGCAAGCGATGACACCGCTGCAGATTGAGTGTCTTGTCCGGAATGAATTCAACGCGGTGAACAGCGCGTGCGCAAAAAAGCAAACGCTCCTCCTTGGCACTGCGGCTGCCTCGCATGAGTTTGACCTCTATGAGACCTGCAAGGTAATCGGGGGTATCAGCACCAGCCCCTGGTTCAACAGGCCCAGGAGCGACAAGCCCAGGAGCAACAATACCGCTGGCCAAGATCGTGCCGCAGCTGAGCTATTCTGGCTAAGCCTGTGGGCAGGTGACGAGAAGCGAGTTCATGTGCTCACTGACAAGGAGATGGCGCGCCGTCTCTTCAAGCGTTTCTCGGGGGCGTGCTTTCCCCATAGAATCGAGATCCAACATTTTGACATGAAGGCGAGGAAGTTCTGCGTCATAGGCGTGTTGTGACGAAAACATACCCACACCGGCGGGGGACCCTGCGGCGGAGCCCCAGCAGGGGGGTTGAGCGGTGGCCCCATAAACGCAAAAAGCGCCCCAACTCGGCCGGAGAGGCCGAATCGGGGCGCCGCGTGGTGCTACCAGCTCACTCGCACTTTTTGGCAGCGGCCTTGAGTTGGTTTTCATAATCGCGCCTCTGTTCGATCTCGGCCAGCACCGCCTTTGACCTGTCGAATGCTGACGCATCGGGCGCGAGTTGATCGACGGCCCAGGCCGGTTCTGGTACGGCCTCGACCTGGCAGGTGTCCCTGACAGGCACCGAAACCGGAGTGGCAACGAAGATCGGATCCGTCGGCTTCTGATTGACGGTAGTCGGCGCCGACGCGCACGCGGCGAGCGCGCATGCAAGGCAAAACGCAATGAGTGTTTTCATTTTGCCTGCCTCATCGTTGTGTAGTCCGTCACCATCTTGCCCCAGGTCTTGCACCAATCGACGCCGGCCGCCTGCGCGAGAATGGCGGCGCTGCGGCTCTTGAACACGAGGCTTTGCGTGGCGGCGTCGCCCTTGGCCTTTCGCGCCTCGGCAGCTTTTGTGTCGCGCTGCGCCACCAGCGCGGCGACCGCCTTGTTCTGGACGTCCACCTGCTCGGCAAAATGCGTGTTCGCTGCGGAGAGGCCGGTGTTCGCCTCCATGCAGGTTGCTTTATCCTGCCCCATCGTGGTGATGGTCTTAGCCTTCGCTGCGTTGTCGGCCGTTAGCGCGCTCATCTGCGTGTGGTAGTACGCCCACAGCCCCGCGAACGCGGCAGCCACGACCACCAGCGCGAATAGTTCGAGAATGATCCCCCGCTGCTTGTTCATTGGGTCGCCGCCCCGGCAGGAGGCGCTGCCGCGACCGCTGCTGCCACATCCGGCGAAGCGGCGACGGCCTCGACTGCTGCAGGCGTTGCCGCCACCTGCACGGCCGCGACAACTGCCGCGGCCGGTGTCGTCGGCTTCAGACCGAGCAGGCTCTTTATCGAGGCGAGTGCGGCGTGCAGCTCGCTCGCAAGCCGCTGCTCGAACCCGACGGCTTTTGCTTCCACGCTCGCGAACGCAACTTCGCACCCGGCGAACATAGAGCTCGCTCCCGCCAACAACGCGGCAACCTCGGCCTCGGTCTTGCCTGCTATCGAAACATTTTTAACGGCGATGTCCATGATTTTCTCCAAAAATTAAGTTTGACGCCCGGAACAGTTGACTCCGACTCCCCATTGGGCGAAGCGTGGGGAGTACTTGAAAATGATCCAACGCGGATATTGCCGGCTGTATTCGAAGTTTTTGGCGCCCTGCCCAGCGTTGATTTTCTCGGTCGCGCCGAACCACTCACCCGGGGTGCTCGAGCGCCGCTGCGCGCGCAAGACGTAGCCCAGGCCAGCGTTGTACGCCTTCAAGGCCGCGCCCCATCGGTCGCATGGCGTCAGCGCCGCAACGCGCCCCAGGTTGTACGCATCCAGGCGCGTCATGGCGCGGATCGCCCAAAGCGGGTTGTACGGCTGCGGCTTACCAAGCTCCGGGAAACGCTCGGCCGCCCAGGCTGCCGTCGGATCCATGAATTGCGCGAGGCCGCGTCCGTTGTCCCATGCGGTGATGCTCGGACGCCAAGCCGACTCCTGCTGGATCTGCCCGGCGAGGTAGTCGATCGGCGCCGCGAGCCCGAAAACGAAGTGCGCCTCGCGCGTCAGATCGGCGCGGTACTTGAGCGCGGCGGGCGGAACCTGGGCCAGCGCAGACGGTGAGAACGCCAGCAGCACCAGGGCCGCAAGTTTCACAGCCCCGTTGCGACGGCGATCATGGCCGCGGCCATCACTATCGCCCGCCGAATGTGGTAGATCGGGCTCGTGATCGCGTCCGGGCGCGTGTCGTAGAACACGGTGCGGTCAAGCCAATAGCCCATGAAGCTCGCGACGGTGAGGTTGCCGAGCTTCCAGCACAGGGTTTGCAGTTGCGGCTGGCCGCCGAACACATAGAGCGCCAGCACGTAGAAAACGATCGCAAGCGCCAGCCACTCGATCATGCGAAACCGGTCGCCCACCGCGGCGGCGATGACGGGCGGGATGGGCGTCATAGTCGGCCCATCAGCAGCAACACGATGAGGATGATGACGATGAGCCCGATGCCGCCGCTCGGATAGTACCCGTAGCCGTGTTGCCAGGGTCCGATGCCGGGCGCGCCGACGAACGCGGAAATGATCAGGATGATGACGATGAGCCACGCGAGATTCATGGTGGTGTTTCTCCTATTAAAACGATCGGCGCGTCCGGTGCAGCGGCGCGTACAGCTTGAATTGCGGCCACGCAATCCTCTTTTCGACGCAGCACTTTCAGGCACCGCGCGATGATCTTGCCGTCCGGGCCGCGTATCCACGAATGCCATTTGCCGAAGGCGCAGAAATACTCGAACTGTGTGCGGGCGCCCTCGATCCCCACGGCCTACGGTCTGGTGATGGTGGTGGTAGACGGCGACTGCGGCTGCGCTTGCGGCTGCACCTGCGCCGGGACATACACCACCTGGGGCTGCGGTTGCGATTGCCTGCCCATCCCGGCGAACACCGCGATGATGATTGCCACCACCAGGCCGGCTCCGCCAAGGAGAACACCCCAGGAGGTATTTATTCCCTCGCTCTTGCCGGTGTTCTGCGACTGCTGGCGCAGCAGGGATTTCATGTCGGCCATGAATTCGGCCATCATCGGGTCGGCCACGCGGCCCCTGCCGATGCCCTCGTAGGACGATTTTTCCAGCGCGGCGATGCGCTCGGTAATCCCGGCCACGGTTCCTGCTTGTTGCGCGGCCATGGTCGCCGCGACGTCCGCGGTTTGCTTGGCCATGGTCGCCGCCGTCGCCTGCAGGTCCGTGCGCAATTTTTCAGCGTTGGCTGCGGTGGTAGCCGCCAGCACACGGATCGCGTCCGCCGCCGAAGCTGCCGCGAGCGCGCCGTTTTGCACGTCCACCTGTCGAATGGCATCGAGGCGGCTCGACTCCATGCGATTTAACTCAACCGCGTGCTCCGCGCGCAGCGACTCGGTAAGACGGACGTGCATCAGCTCCGCCTCCAAGAAACGGTCCTGGGCCAATCGCAGGTCGTCCTGCCGCATTACCGCGGCCTCGACGAGTGCCAGTACGTTTTCAGTCGGGTCGATCACTGGCCCGCCGCTCGCGTCCACAGCCATGCCGTCACGACGTTTTGATGATGTCATATCTCGTCCTCAAAAAAGGTGCGCGGCGCCGCCGTTACGCGTTCGGCATTTCTTGCCACGGCGGTGCAAATGCGCCTGTGTAGCGCGCGACGCCCTTGGTGATACGCAGATCGTCGATGTAGCCGTTAAAATACGAGGAGCTTGGCTGCCCGTCCTGATACCCCACATAAAGCGGTTTTCCTCCGTCATACATCGGCGGTGCGGTGCCAGACCATTCCAGCCCACCATCCAAATATCCAAGGCACGTTGACCCGCTTTTCACCAGCGCGACGTGATGCCACGCGTTCAATGTGATCGTCGTCGTGCCGGTGAACCCGGTGCCGGGGGTCGAAGTGCCGGCCCCATTTCCTAGCCATGCGGTTAATTTGCCGGTCGGTGTAATCGAAACATCGTATTGCACATAAGACACACCGGCGACGCCATCCTTGCCGACCACTTCCATATTGCCCGACGTGAGGCTTGTGGGATAAATCCACCCTTCGATTGTGAAATCGACGCCGACCAAATCCAGCGCCGTGGAATGAGGCGTCGTGAGATAGGAGCCAACCCCATCGAAAGCGCCGCTCGCGCTGCCAAACTGTTTTTGCGCCGTGCTAATGCACGCAGCGCCATACGGCGTGAAAGTATTGGGCGATGCGCAAGAGTCGGTGAACGTCGTGGACGCATCGGCACCATTGAAATGCAACAGTGCCACCACATCGGCGAAATACGGATCGTTCAGCGACGGATAGCGAACAATCACGACGCCCGAGCCGCCCGAACCTCCGTTGCCGGTATGCGAAGCACCGCCGCCGCCGCCCGTGTTTGCGACGCCATTGGAACCAGCCGCGGTATATGGATTCGCGCCGTTGCCGCCGCCGCCAGCTCCACCCGCCCCCGCGGCTGCCCCTTGAAACGTCGCGGTACCACCGCCACCGCCCGCATACGTTGTCGCGGTGCCGGTGATGCTGCTCGACAACCCGGCCCCGCCCGCGCCGGAAGCCCACGCGACGGCTGACGCACCAACGGCACCAGCGCCGCCGCCGCCCGCCGAGGGGTAACCGACACCAGAGCCGCTAGTCGAACCGGAACCGGCGCCGCCCGCGTTGCCTTGGCCAGCCGTGCCCGCCGCACCTGCTGATCCGCTCGGGTTTGGCGAACCATAACCACCGCCACCACCTGACCCACCGACTGTTGGCGTCTGCAACGGGGAATAATTGTCGCCGCTGCCGCCGCCCAGGGCCGTCAGGGTGTCGAAAACTGAATTCCCGCCGTTGGTGTACGGCGCTCCGCCGGCCCCAACGGTCACGGCGTAACTGCCGACGCTTACAGAGTCCAGCCCGGTTAAAAATCCACCGCCGCCACCACCGCCGCCAGGCGCCCCGTTGCCGCCCGCACCGCCGCCACCGCCGACGACTAGGTATTCGACAAGGCCGCTGCCAGCGGTGACCTGGAACGTACCGCCTGCTGTGAACGTGTGAACGGTATATCCGTTGTCGGTGGTGACCGTTCCGCCCGTGGCCACAAGGGTCGGTTGAGGGGTGAGATAGCGAAGCACCACCACGCCAGATCCGCCGATGAACCCTGCGCCGCCAGAGCCGCCGCCGCCAAGTCCATTTGTGCCGTTGCTGCCCGAGCCGCCGCCGCCCGTTCCGGGCACGCCGTAAAGTTCAGGACTACCGGCCCCGGCAAGGCCACTACCAGCACCGCCGCCGGCATAGGTGACCGAAGCCCCTGAGATCGAGTTGGCGATTCCATTTCCGCCATTGCCCGGCGTCTGCGTGTAGCCAGGAGTGTTATTGCCAGACGCGTCCGTTCCGTTCCCGCCTGCGCCGCCGCCTCCGCCTCCAGCGACCCAACCGCCCGTTCCGATCCCGGTCACGGATTTGCCGCCGTTGCCGCCTTGGCTGCCCGTACCGCCGAGGCCAGCCACCCCTACGTCTACGCCTTCCGTGGCGCCGCCGCCGCCGCAACCGCCATTGGCGCCATTCGAGGGAGGCGAGGCATATTGACCACCGTGGCCGCCGCCGGAAGCGGTGACTGTGGCAAAACTGGAATCGCCGCCGTTTGTATTTATCGCGCCACCGGCGCCGACCGCGACCGTGTACGCGCCAGCGGAAACCGCAACGCGCGTCACATATTGGAAACCGCCGCCGCCGCCACCACCATCACGAAGCACGCCACCGCCGCCACCGCCGCCGCCAACCGCCAGCACGTCAACCGTGCCGGTCCCGGTAACCGTGAACGTGCCACCGGCGGTGAACGTGTGCACCGTGTAGGGGCCGGCCGTCGTGACGGTGCCCCCTGTCGCGCTCATCGTCGCCGGAGGCGTCAAATAGCGAACAATGACCACGCCACTTCCGCCAGAGCCGCCGACACCGGCCGTCCCTGAAACCCAACCACCGCCACCGCCGCCGCCCCCGGTATTCGCCGCACCATTTGACCCGTTTGCGCCAGGCGCTCCGCCCGCGCCACCACCGCCAGTTCCGCCCGGCCCGGTTTGACCGCCGCCGCCGCCGCCCGCATAGTAAGTCGATGTGCCGCTGATCGCGTATGCCATGCCGATACCGCCGGTGCCACCGACCGAGTTCGTGCCGTCGCCGCCTACACCGCCGGCACCACCGCCGGCACCGCCGCCCCATATCACGCCGCCGCCAGTATTGACGCCGCCGTGATTCCCGAATCCCGTGCCGCCGCCCGAATTGGCTTGCGTCGCGGCGCCATAGGTGCCGCCGACGGCGCTTGTTAGATTGGCCCCGCCGCCCGAACCACCCGCAGCGCCCGACCCGCCGCCGGATGAATAATAATTGCCGCCGCCACCACCACCGACGGCGGTGATGGTGTCGAAAGTTGAGTCCGCCCCATTCGCCCCCGGCGTGTTCGTGGCCCCGCTAGTCTGTCCAGCACCGCCAGCGCCGACCGTCACCGTGTACGCACCGGCACTCATTGCGCGCGCCGCTTGATATACAAGGCCACCGGCGGCGCCGCCACCGCCCCCGCCGTTTCCGAAACCACCACCGCCGCCGCCGGCCACGGCCAAAACTTCAACGTAGCCGCTTCCGCTTAATACCGTGAACGTGCCGCTGGTCGTGAACGTGTGAACGGTATAGGCGCCGTCGGTGGTGACGGTGCCGCCACCGGCCACAAGACTCAGAGGCGCCATGCCCCTGAACAGCGCGGCGATGAGCTGTTGCAAAATGCCCATATCAGGTCAGCCCGGTCCCCGAAATAATCCACTCTGTCGCCGCCACTTTCAAGGCCGTTGCGATCCCGTTGGCCGCGAGCGTTCTGCTTCCGGTCGTGCCCGGGCCCGCCAGTCTCATGGTGTCGGTATTTATCGCAATGGTTATGACGCCGCCGCCGTTCTGGTTCACGAACGAAATCGCCGTTCCAATGGGATACGCGACCGTCGCGTTCGCATCAATCGTGAAAGTGCGCGCGGTGGTATCCGCCGAAGGGTGCAAAAGATGCTTGCCTGAATCCGCCAGGACGGTGGTGTAATTCGCGCTCTGCGAATTTTGCGGAGCGTTCAGATAGCCGACGTTATTTGAGCCGGCTAGGGCGCTCAGCGGGACGGCGCTGTCCTTGATGATCGTGCCCGTCGTGCCGTCGTATAAGGCGATCGCGGAGTCCACCGCGCTCGACGGACCGGTGACATTCCCCGAACCGGCGCCCGAGGCGCCGGTTGGTCCCGTTGCCCCAGTCGCGCCGGTTGCACCGGTTGCGCCCGTCGGCCCTGTTGGGCCAGTCGGCCCCGCCGGCCCGGTCGGCCCCGCTGGACCCGCCAGGGTGTTGATGCCGAGGGTGGTGCGGTAATCGGTGTACGCGGTAACCACGCCAGCCAGGGTGACCACGGTATAGAGCGGCCAGCGAGGCGATGGCGGAGAGCCCACCGAGCCCACCGTGAACGCGCTGGTGTTGTGGTACAGGTTGCCCAGGTCGTCGCACTCGATGTAGCTGGTCGAGTTGTCGGGGAGCGTCAGCGTGCCGTCGGCGATGTTGGCGTAGGTCTGCGGAAAGATCCCGCCGTAGTAGCCCCAGGTGAGGCCCGCCGTGGTCGGCGCTTTGCGCGCGAACAGGGAGTTCGGCGCCACCGCGTCGAAATTCTCGTTGATCTGTACCTCGGGCGAGGCCGAGGCGTTGATGGTTTGGAGTCTTGACATTTCGGTGTCCTATGCGGCCTGCTGCAGGGGGTAGCCCCTGCCGACGGTGGCAGAGCGTTGGTAGACTCTGGCGTAAATGATGATGCCCGGCGTCAGGCCGTCCGCGGTTTGCTGCGCCGCGGTGTACGTTGCCGTCGTGGTCGACGCGGCGATGGTGCGCACCACCGTCGAATAGCTGCTGCTGCTGAAAATATCAATCTCGTAGGATTCGGTGTCCTCGCCAAGCGGCACATTGATGCCGAGAGGTCCGATCATGCGAACCGCCAGGCGCGTGCGCCGCTGCCACTCGAACACGATGTTGTTCGCAGCGTCGCGGCCCGCCTTGAAAAGAATCGGCGAAAACGGTTTCAAGCCAATCGCGGTGTCGGTGAAGCTGACCGCAGCCGCGCTGCTCAAAGGCTCACCGAGGGTGACCCCTTTGTAATATCGAGAGAGTCCGAGGTCGGTGTTGAGCATGGGCACCCGGCGCAGACCGGCGGCGCGCAACAGCACGCACCGTTCGCTTGCGACGTGGCCGGTCATGGCCCACTCCGTTCCACGGCCGCCGCGCAGCAGACCGCTCAAGACGTAGACCCCGGGCGCCGTGATGGTCGCCGTGCGAAACTGGATCATTTCGGAGCCGATCAGCATGGCGTTGACCGCGAGGTCATGCAGTACGTTGTCGCGCGTGTCGCTCGAGAGCGATCCCAGGCCGACATTGACCGTGACGGTGTTCATTTCGTCGAACATTCGCCCGCGCGTCCAATCCCCGAGCGTGGTGGTGCACACGCCGAACACCGCGTTTTCCAAGACTGTCGCTTTGCGCACGTAGGTCACATCATCGACGCTGTTGAAAACCGCCGAGCCCGGATACAGGGCTGAATCGCCCTTGGTCGCGACGTAAAATCCGGCGTCGTTGTCCGAGTCCTGCAGGATCGGAACGTCCATCAGCGCCATCAGCGTGCCCGCGACCGGCACGACCACCGTGCTAGAGGTGTAGTCGGCGCTGGTGATGCCCGTCTCGATAAGCGCCGATGCGTCGTCGAGCACCGCGTCGAAGGTGAGCAGCGGATAGGAGTCGGTCTTTTTGACCAGGCGCGCTCGGAACATCGCGCCGTCCTGGCCCGTGAGCGTCACCACGTCCGTCGGCTCGAGCCGGCAATAATCCCCGAGTACCTGGATGGTGCTGCTCAATACGCTCGTGGCCGTGTCGAGCAGGATGGTGTCGGCAATGGCCTTGGCCTCGCTCGCCGACATTCCGAGGGCCATCGAAAGCGCGTTGAGCGTACCCTGCGACGCGCTGACGAGGCGGTCGCTGTATTGCGTGTCGGGCTGGTAGTCGTTGTCGATGTTGATGTAGGTCAGCGCCACCTGAGCGGGAATCTCAAGCTCGTTCGCCTGCAACAACGCGAGCGGTTCTGGTGAGTCCGTTCCCTTGGTCGCGCCAAGATCGAGATACGAAATGGTGGCGACGGAAGCGCCGCCGCGCGGACGGAAATAAATCTTGTCGCTCACCGTCATTTCAAAAAAGTACGCGGACTCAAGCAGCTCGATGACGGAGCGCATATTGACGATCTGCGATACCGCCATGCACCGCACCGGGCGCGTGATCGACGCGAGCGCGCTTGCGTCGAAATGCGAAGGGTCAAGGCCGGCGCGCTCGCAAAGGCTGGTCACGACGGCTTGCACAGAGGGCGGCCCCTTGACCACTGTGGCGCCGCCTCGCATCCATGGCCCATATCCAGCCGGCGGGGTGTACGCGAAATGCGCCGGATCCGTTATCAGCACGCACCCCGAGCCGTATTTCCAATTCTGAACCATGCCCGCGGGGCCCCATGCGCCAGCAGGGATGCCGGTGTAGGCAATGCCTTGGTCAATGCCATTTATCCAGATGCCGAGCGTTCTCGCATCAAGGTCGAGCAGCAGACTCACCCTGCACCCTTGGAAATACGTGTAGGCAGACCAATACTCGGCCACGCCGTTGTGTTGCTTCCACCCGCCCCCGTAATAGCCGCCGCCCCACGTAGGGTAAAAGCCGTATGAATCGGCGGTCTTTCCGAGTATCCCGGTCCCCGCATAATCTGCGGGGTTCCAGTTTTCGTTGCATATCCCCATGCCGCCGGGGTTGTCCATCAGTTGAAATTCGCAATAGTATTTTCCTGACGATTTGAAAAGGTTGGGCGCTGCCGAGAACCACTCATAGGTGACCCACCCCTCTACGATGTATAGGGAGCAGTTCGCTTCTGCCCAAGCCGGGGTAGGGCCGTACCAGCCCGGATAGTAAAAATATCCCTGAGTGGGATCGAGCTTCGTAGGATCGAAGGTGGCAAACCCGCTGCCGTAGATGCTGCCATCGGCCACCACTTCGAACGTGAGGTTCGGAACCTGGCCGCTTTGCCCGAGCTGCAACCCCTCGATGAACACGTACCCGCGCCCGCGATACGCCGGCGCCGCGCCGATGCCGACAGCGGCCTCATAGGTTGGGTCTGGAAGCTGATCGTCGGCCCCGGTGTAGACGGTCAAGCGAGCCCATTGCGAGGTCGCAATGCTCGCCGCCAGGCTTCCATCCGTGGCAGCAGCGTCCGCCGTGTAAATCAGCGCGCCGTTCAGCCAGATGCGGGCCACCCCGATAATCGGGTTGTCCGCGAGGCCGATCAGCATGTCCATGTTGTAGGTAATGGTGGACGAGGAGGTGTCCACACCGCCCCCGCCACCTTTGCCGCCCGAGTGCGTCGTCGTCGTGGTGGTGACGGGCCTGCGGTCGGTGTTCCACCACACTTGCCCGGCGACCGTCGCCGCGCCTCGAATGTACGGGATGGCCTGACCGTAGGCCGTGCCGGTGACGGTCAAGTCCATCAGGGACTGCTGCGACCCCTGCACCTTCGTCGCGGGCGCCATGGAGCCGCCCAGGGCCGAGCCGAGCGACCAGCCGATTAGCGCGCCCTGCGGCCCGCCGATCCAAAACCCGAGCGCGGCACCCGCAGCAGATATGACGAGTTGGGCCATTAGGAAATCCCGCGCAAAGAAAAGGCGCAGGAAAAACGCATCACCCGGCTAAACATCAACCGCGTTTCGATTACGCGCGGCGGGCGCGCGACGGCTGCGGCGTGGATGATTGAGAGCGCGCCCGCGTAGGGGTAGTCACCCAGGAGGGCAAGATGCTGCGGATCCTCGTCCGTTATGAGCAGCACCACATCGCCCGGCACCATCTTGTCTCGCGGGATTGGGCTCATGTATTGGGCGCACCACGCCATCATGCTGCTGCCGTCCGGCAATGGCGAGTAGGCCACCGTGTCGAAATCGGGCGCGACCAGGTGAAGCGCGCGGGCAACGCACACCAGCACGCCGGCGCAATCCAGTCCGACCCCTGGGAGTCGCCCCATGTGCTGAAACGGGGTGTCGATGTAGGTGCGCGCCAAGCGCACGGCATCGGCTCGGGTGGCGCTCATGCGACCACCGCGATGCTCGGCGGCGCAGTCAGGTCATTCATGCCTTTGCGGTGCGGCTCGCCGACGAAGTTCACGACGTTGTTGAATTTTGCGTGGCAATCCTCGTCAACCCGCTTCATGCAACCGGCCACCGCGCGATAGGTGTCGCCCGGCAGGACGGGCAATATAAGCGGGATCGAGAGGGTGAACACTCCGTCAGCGAAGGATTTGATTTTGGCGGACAGGCCGCTGTTATTGCCGCTGATGAAAGTAATCTGTCCCTCGTTGAACCATTGCGCTGCCTCGGTTCTCGCGGTGTCGGTGAACACCTGCTCGTTGGTAACGCCCGTGATCGCGCCGGTGTAGGTGAACGCTGTGAGGTCCTTTTTGCAACGAACATCGCCGAGCCGGGCGCGGCAGGTTTTGCTGCTCGCGTCGCCAACCGACTGCTGCAAGTATTGGCGAAAGTCGCGCAACTCCGCGGTGACGGAATTGCGCAGCAGCGTGAATTCGCCCAACGTGCCCGAGAGCAGCGTGTCGATGCCGTCGCTGATGCTCGCCCAGTTGTAGCGGAAAATGGTAAAGGCGGCGTTGCGCCACCTGCCGCCGAGTACGTCCGCGGTGGTGAATACCGACCCATCGTGCAAGGTGGTGAGCTGCAAGTTTCCGACCGCCCCGTTGGCGGCGATTACGATGTCGCTCGCGGCGAGGCCCGGCTTGGACAGATAGGTCACCCCGCCCACCGGGTCGTCGATGTCGTGCGTCGTGAACGCGTACACCGCGCCGTCCGCGCGGGTGATTTTGAGAGCGGTTGCGAGGGTGGTGTTGCGCGTCGCAATGTGAACGGCCAGCGCGCTAGGCAGCGTCTTCATAGGCGCAGCTCGGTGATGGCGATGGAAGTCCAGTCGTACAGCTCGAAGCTGATCCATTGCGGCATCATCTGGTCGATGTCGAAGCGAACGGGAAAATCGAACTCACCCGTCCAGCTCGTTGGCGCGGGTCCGGTTCCTGTCACAATGCCGGTGGTGCTGTCCACCGAATAAGTGCCGCTACCGGCGAGGACCACGGTGCCGGCTACCGGCTTTGAGATTTTGCGAAAGGTCACCATGGCGGCAAAGGTGTAGTTTTTGTAAAGCTGCCAGTGGGTGCCGTCGATCGCAACAATCGCGCCCTGGCCAGCGAACACCTGGTAGTCATTGAAATTTTTGAACCGGAATCCGTTGTGCATCCCGGCGACGCCATGAAAGAAAGCCAGCAGGTCGTCCAGCTCGGCCTGGTTCTTGACCCCCTGGATCACGTTGCCCTGGTAGAGCGGCATCGACCAATTCTGGTTATTGACTTCGAACCCGCCAGCGTTGCGCGCGATGCTGGTGGAATAACCCGGGCCGAATTGAGAGCCGGCGCCGATGGACTCCGGGAAGCGCGGCGTTTCGATAAAGGCCATCAGTTGTTCCTCGCCATTGCGCGCTGCACGCCGAGGCCCGCCGCCGCTGCGATCTGCGCCTGGGAGCGCGTATCGGTCGCGCCGCTAATGGTGAACACGTTGGTCACGGTCACCGCGCCGCCCATCGAGCTGTTGGGAATGATGTTGCCCGAGGTGGAGGGCACGAACATTTCCGGCCCCTGCTCGCCCACCACATAGGGACTGCCCGCGGACACGGGCCCGCCGCCCGCTGCAAAGGCCAGCTCCGCAACCGGCGCCGCCACCTGGGTGCTCGGCCCGAGAATGTTGCCGAGCCAGGACATCGCGCCGCCGAGGTTGCTTGCCATCGGACCGGTGATTTGCTGGCGCACCTGGATGCGAATGATGTCCGCGATCAACGAGTCGGCGAACGTCTTGAAATTGAGCTTGCCGGTTTGGATGAACGTGACCAGCGCGTCCTCCATGTTCTTGAAGGCGTCGGTGAAGGCGGTTTTCGCCATCGCCGCGGCGTTCGTCGCCGAATCCAGGTAGTCGCCGATGGCGTTTTTTGCTCCGTACTCGAACGTCCTATTTACGGTAGAGGCCGAGGTCGCGATGTCGTCCAGCCCTTGCCTGAGCACCACCGCGCGCTGGATCTGGTCGGGGGTCATTGCCGACTTGTCGAGCTGGTTGAGCGCATCGAGCTCGATCTGCATCTGCGGAATGAAACTCTGGCGCAACGTCAGTATCCGCTGCCTGCTCTCGTATTCGCTGATGAGCCCCTGGTTCGCTTGGAGGGTGATCGCCTTTTCCTGATTGCCGAGGTCAGTCTGCGAGCGCCCGAACTTCGTTGTGATGTCGGTGAGCTGCGCGGTAATGAGGCCCGTCCTGATCAGGTCGTTGGCGATCGCCAGGCCAGCCGTGTCGGCGTTGGCCGTCATGCTTTTCAGCTTGTCGGTCCATTGCTTGTCCAGGCCGATCACATAGGCTTCGGTCGTCTTGCCTTGCAAGGTCAGCAGTTGCTGCTCATCGGAGTTACGTTCGAGCGTGTATTTGCGCCAGGCGTCGGTGTAATCCAAAACGGTCTTGGCTCCGATGCGTCCCTCGTCCTCTTGCGCTTTGTTCAGGGTGCCCTGCAGGGTGACGAGTTTCGCCATGGCCGCGTATCTGGCTGCGGGGTTCGCGGCCGAGTTGACTGCTTTTTGCTCCGCCGCCATCGAGGCTTCGATGCCGGCGATTTTCAGGTCGGCGTCCTTGCGTTCCAGCACTTCGCGCTGCGCGTAAAAATCCTGATAGCTGATCATGTTGTGCGCGAGCGCCTGGTCGAGCAAAAGCTGCTCGCTCGCGATGGCCTCGGCCAGCGTCTTGCTAAGCGCGTCCTGCTGCGCCTTGACCAAGCCGGCGAGAGCGGCGGAGTTCCTTCCCGCTTGCGCTCCGCCGGTCGCGTCGAAATTCAGTTGCGGCTTGACGATCGGCTGGCCGAACTGATCGACCGGGCCAGACCATGGTCCGGTCGCGTTCCCCTGCGCCGCCTTGCGCGCGGCGATCTGTTTTTGCATCGCCGTCTCGAACGAGTTGCCCTCCGCGTTCCAGAGCTTGTCGTACTTGTTGTTCGCGTCCGCAAGAATCGCGTTTCGGGAGGCGAGCGCAGCGGAAAATTCGGCGAGTGGGTTTTTGCCATTTACCACCGCGCCGAGCAGAGCGCCAGGGCTCGTCAGTGCAGCGGTTTTCGAGGCGACGGTGATGTCTGCCCAAACCACCTTGAAGCTGCTTGTGACAGCAGACACCAGGTTGGGGATGGTCTTGAGCACGTCGATTAGGCGCGCGAGCCCCATCAGCCCCTCGTCCGCCCAATCCTCGATTGAGTGGTCCGAGGCGAGCCCCTTCACCTGATTGCCAAGAGAGTCGGTTTCCTTGGCCCCGTCGATCAGCGCCTTGACGAACGACTCCATGCTCGGCAGCAGAGCCGTGACCACGGTGTTCCACAGGATCGTTTCCTGCTGGCCGAGCAAAGCCACTTGCAGCGCGTATTCCTTGGCGGCGGCGGCCTGGGCCGCAGTTGCCGACGCCTGGACAGGGCCGAGCTCCACCATCGCGTTCATGGCCGGTAGCTGCTCGGCGCCCGCCTTGCCCATCAACGCGACCGCGATGGCGGTCTTGCCGGCGCCGTCGGCATAGCCATACAGCTTCTGCGCGATCTCGCCGTAGAGCACCGCTGGTTCTTTGAGGTTGCCCGCCGCGTCCTTGGCCGAGAGTCCTAGTTTTAAGAGTGCCTGCGACGCGGGTGCCGCGATGTTCCCGGCAGCGGCTTCCGCCTTGCTCAATTTCACGAGCGCGCCGGTTACGCTGTCGAGATTCCCGCCGGATACGCCGGCGTAGAATTGCAACTGCGAAATCGCCTCGACGCTGGCGCCGGTTTTCTCTGAGGACAGCCGCAGCTTGTCCATGCCGTCGGCGACCGAGTTGATCTTGTCGAGCAGCATCGTCGCGGAAAAACCGACGCCAATCGCGCCGAGCATGGATTCGATGCTTTTCACGGTGTCGCCGACGATGCCCTTGGCCTTGCCCATGTCGGTCGTGAGCTGCGCCATATTGGCGAGCATCTGGATCTCAAGAGTGCCAGCAATCATTTTTTACCTCTTGCGGCCATTGCACGAATCGACTGAAGCATCCTGTCTGCGACCGAGGAAAGCTCGGCAGGGCTCGGAGTCCCGTTCCACGGAGCCGGGCAGCCCGGCTTTTCTGCGTCGCGCATTTCGACGATGTAGTCCATGGACAGTTGCCTTAAAATCCGCGTTTCCCACGGTTGCAGCCAGACGCCCGTGTTGCTCTGCCATGCGCGGATTTCCTCATGCGTGAGCGGGCCGAGGCCCATGCCGGCCACCATCGTCGGCCCGATGTCCCACAGGTAGGCCACGAGATAAGCGGCACCGTCCACGCGGGGCAGCTCGGGCACGTACCCCTCGTCCTTGCGGTCGGCGCGCATCTGTTCGAGGCGCGAACGGCGCGGCGCGGTCGAGCGGTCAGTCTTGTCACGTTCAGGCGAAGTGTTCAACCAGGCTCGTTGACGCACATGGAGGGCTAGTTCGTCGTAGAGCCCGACGTAAAATTTGCCGTTTCGTTCATGTAGGTCATGACCTGCGTGGCGATGAACGAGAGCCTGGTGTTGGAATAGACCTCATTGAAAAACGCCGCGCCGGTCGCCCCGGTGTCGCTTTCCGCGTTCTCGATTTCCTTGGTGCACGCCACCAGGAACTCGGTTTGATCCAGCGCCTTTTCTTCGGCGGTCTGATCGGCCTTGCCCTTGCGCTCGCGGTGTTTCAACCAGCGCGCGGCCTTGGCAGACATGGCGTTCGCGTACTGCTTGGATCCCGGGCCGTAGACGTGAACCCGAATCGGCTTCGATAGGTCGGGCTTGCCATCTGCGCCCACCGCGTACATGGGCTCGTCCGCGGCGTCGCGCAGGTGAACAATTCCGATCTCCTGCATTTCGTATTGTTTAAGGGTTGACATTGACGGTTCTCCAAAGTTGTGAAAGTAAAGCCCGGTCGTGGAGGGGCTATCTTGTTTTAGGCCGCCACGACCACCACGGGCTCGCGGTCTAGATCGAGCACGCAGGTCACGCGCTGAATGTTGTCCACGGTGCCATCGACGTGGACGAAACTCGTGACCAGCGCCGAAATGTAGTGAACCTCGCCGCTCGGGTAGGTCAGCTTGAAGGCGAGCGGATTGTTCGTTTCCACCGCCGCGCGCAGCAACGCCTGGCCTGCGTCGCTCGGCACGTTGCCGATCTTGAGCGACATAGTTCCGTAGTCCTTGGAGCCTGGACGCTTGACCACCACGGCGGTGTCCACCGGAATAAATTTGGTGACCGCCCGCGTCAAGCCGTGGTCGCCGTAATCCTCGACCTCGCCGATAGGCGTGTAGATCATGCTGCTCGCGGCGAAGCCCGCAGAGTCGAAGGTCGCGGGAAGAACAGCGGAAACAGCCAGCGTTGCGCCGGCCAGTGATTGAACGGTGGTTGGTGCAGTCATGGTGCTTCCTTTCAGGTGACGTAAAAAAACCCGCCGGCAACATTTGCGAGGCGGGCGGGTTGGAGAAACAGGCGGGGCCTGTTCCAGCAATTCGCTAAGTTAACTCGATGAATTTGACGATGAAGTCGCGGCTCTGCACGAAAATCAGGAGGTCGTCGTCGCGCAGGTCCGGTCCGGCGATCTCCGGCAGGATGCTATCTACCGCGATCCCGTTGACGGTGCCGTGGGTGTTGGGGCAGGCTTTACGCACGAGCTCAAGGATGGACTTCTGATCGGCGTAACTTTTGGCCTCGACCGTCACCTGCACGCGCTCAGTCGCCATGACCTGCGCCGCATCCATGGCCACGGTGTTGCGCTCGACCGTGCTGATATGGCTGATCCCGATGGCGGGCAGCACCGTGTCGATCGGGATGACGCCGGCCATGATCTTGCTCGCCGGCACGACCGCAAGCACCGCGACGTTGTTCGCGAGAAGAGATCGGATCGCTATGACGCCGCTCATGCTGGAGAGTCCATTATTCGTCCTCACCCGCAATGAGTATCTCCGCGGTGTCGAGCCCTTCCTTTTTGGCGAGACGCGTTTTCATGTACTCGGCCGAGGCGATCACCGCCGCCTGCCCCTGGCTGTCCAGGGCTGGGCGCAGGAACGGGTGCGCTTTCATCCCAGGGTGGTGCACAGACTGAAAGAGCAGCCCGCCGATCGAGAGCGCGGCCTTGCCTTTGGCCGAAATGGTGTGCGGCACCGCGCCGGTAAATTCGATGATGTGCGCGTACCAGACATCGGCGCCGGTTTTTGTCTTACCACCGACGACCACCCGCGCCATGACATAGGGCCGGCTGATTTTCGTTCCGAGATGGATGCTGTCGCGCAGCGCGCCGGCGTACTCCCCATACTTCTCGGCACCGCTAGAGCTTGGCGGGCCGACGGGCACATTCGCCTTCGCCTCCACCATGATGAGCTTGGCGCCGGCGCGCAGTGCGCCGCGCATCACATTCAATTCCAGCTTGGGCGGCAGGGTGTCGAGGAGCGCCTGCAACTGCGCAAGGCCAGTTACTTTAATCGCCCGGTCGGCCATGTCAGCTCGAGTAGCGTTCGCACATCATTTCGAGCATCCTGCGCCTGCCTCGGATCTCGGCGGGGCCGCCGATGATCTGATAGACGACATCGGTGTCGCCGTGCACGGTAATGCGCATCGACGAGTCAATGTCGCTGCGCCAGCGGATCCTGACACGGGTCTGGTTTCGCGCTACGGCGAGCCCCTGCATCACCGACTCAGAGCGACTTGGCAGCGCGTCCTGCACTTCGGCCCAAAACCGCTCAGCCACCGGCGGGCTTCCGGGCAGCACGGCCAGAGGCACCCAGGTGATAACTTGGGTGCCGTATTGGGTGTCCTGGGTCGCCTGTTTATGTTCAATGGTAATAAGACGGGTCAGGGTTCCAGCGGAAACCCTTACGGCCCCGGCGGACATAATCATGGCGCGATCCAGTAGCATTGCATCGTGTCGGCGCAATCGACGACGTGAAGGCCAGCCGCCTCGATGGCCTTCGCCACGCCTGGGCAGTTTTTCCAGTGATAGTCGTCGAACACGGCGATGCCGCCCGAGGTCATGCGCGCGCACAGCCAGACGATCGCGTCGGCGGTACTCTTTTCCAGATCCATGTCAACGTGCGCGAAGCTGATGTGCTTATCAAACGCCTCTGCGGATCGCGGAAACAGGCCGGCGATCAGCGTGACGTTCGCTGGCATCGCGGCCTTGACTGCATCGAGCGATGTGTTGCCGAACTCGCCGGGCTTGTGGAAGTCGATCT
>Ga0307375_10002548_pt1 | contig 18567 bp, 17 predicted proteins | sample TR1MG_FD_202531 | JGI IMG/M metagenome (GOLD analysis project Ga0307375, IMG submission 202531) | Soil microbial communities from Risofladan, Vaasa, Finland - TR-1 | ecosystem: Environmental > Terrestrial > Soil > Coastal area > Acid sulfate soil | place: Finland: Risofladan, Vaasa | collected... | reverse complement strand
GACCTTTCTCCTCACCGAAGAAAATTGATCTGGCCATCGTCGGTCCACTCGGCTATCGCCCCGCGGAAGAGGTCATTCGGTCGCTTCAGGATGTTGCCCGCGCTGTCATTTGCCTGGTGAATACGCCCAGTCCCTCATTGATTGAGGACGGCCGGGTGCATGCCTTGCCGGTATTCCACTCGGAAGGTTGGGAGCGGGCATTGTGTACCCTTGCGGCGGAAACACTGCGCCGTCTTGACGCAGAAAACCGGCTGCGGTCTGCCGAAGAATCTGCTCTCCGCTCCGAGCAACGCGCCGTGCTTGGCACCTACATGGTCGACATGCGACACAGCATCAACAATGCCCTCACCTCGATTCTCGGCAACGTCGAACTCCTGCTGATGAACCGCGAGGGAAGTGAGGCAGAAGATCGCGCACAACTTGAGACCATCCACGCGATGTCGCTTAAAATGCACGAGATACTCTATCGGTTTTCTTCACTTGAGAATGAATTTCGCTTCGCAAGCAAGGCGTCTCAGTCTGAGATTGACGCCTGTTCATGGGTGCCTATGCCACGCCATGGTTAATCTTCTGGCAACTCAGTAAGTTCCGATTTGTCAATGACATGCATTTCATGACATAACTATTCCAATCTACTTTGGGATGGCGCGGTAATTGCTTTGAATACTGTTGGATTTCAAGGACTCGTGTGCCCGCCGTGAAAAAGATACTGATTGTCGATGACTCCGTAGCGGAAAGCAGGCTGATGCAGTCGTATCTGCAGCAGGCGGGTTACTGGGCGGTAGTGCTTGGGGACCCGACCAGGCTTGAGCAGATGATCGATATGGAGCGGCCGCAATTGATTCTTCTCGATGTAGTCATGCCGACGCGTAACGGATTCCAGGCATGTCGGGAGATAAAGTCGAACGCAGCGTACGGAGGGATTCCGGTCGTGCTGGTTACCTCCAAGAGTTTAGACAGCGACAAGTTCTGGGGACGCCAGCAAGGGGCGGACGGGTACCTCGTTAAGCCTTTTACTCGCGAGCAATTACTGGGAGAGATACAACGGCTTCTTCACTAAGGTTGCATGGCGAACTCTGAGGACAATTCGGAGAACATGGAGACGCAGCGGGAAATGCCCATTGACGGCATTTCGTCGATGCAGGAGCAGGCGCCGCCCTTGCCGGAACGCCAATACTGCATCTTCCGTGCAGGACGCGAGCGCTACTGTCTTCCGGTTCTCGATGTGGAAGAAGTTGTAGAGTGGCCGACGACAACGCGCGTGCCGCTCTCGCCCCCTTTTTTGATGGGAATTTTCAATCTGCGTGGCTCGATCGTACCGATCGTCGACATTGCGTTCACGGATGTGCGTCGCGGCGACTTATCGCCACGCCATGTCGTGGTTGCGTCGATGCACGAGGACGGCGAGGCATTGGACACACGGGTTGGTATCGCAGCCGATGAAGTGATCGGTACGTATTCGACTTCGGAACCGCTTTTGGTGGAGGAATCGCCGCGCGACGTTCCGCATTGCAATGGTATGTTGCGCCATCAGGACCGGCTTGCGTTGGCGCTTGACTTGAAACGGCTGATACAAGTCTTTCCGATTCCGGTGATTTGAGGGTTTAGATGGAAAACTGTCGGGCGTTCCTCTGGGAGGCTTTATGAAGGGTCGTCTGAATTCGACGATTGCCGTGCTGGTAGTCGTGAATTTTGTAGCGCTGTTTGTGGCGCTCGTGTTGGGGTACATGGCCGGACAGAAGTCCGGAGGATTGTCCCTGGTTGACCTTGGCGCGCTCCCGTATCCCGCTGGGGTGCGTCTATTGGGCGGAGCAGCCGTGGTGCTTGTAGCCGGACTTTTCGTCTGGTTCCGGCTCAACAACAAGGTCGCGGTACCTGTCAGGGAACTTGCCGAAGTCTCCGAAAAGCTCAGTGCTGGCGACTATTCGGCACGGGGTGCCACCAAGTCCGAGGATGACTTTGGCTATATTGCCGAGAACCTGAACCAGGCTGCGGAAGCCGCTTCGCGTGCCGTGGTGAACCAGGAAGCGCAGGAAAACCTGCAGCGCAGCGTGACTGAGTTCCTCACCATCGTCAGCCAGATCGCTCGCGGCGACCTGACGTTGCGCGGGCAGGTGACCAACGACACGCTTGGCAATGTTGTCGACTCGGTGAACTACATGCTCGACAACTTCACCAAGGTACTCGAACGCGTCCGCAAGGCTGCCATTGATGTTTCGACCAGTGCCAACGAAATCCTCGTGGCCTCGGAAGAGATGGCGCACGGCGCGTCCCAGCAGGACCAGGAAATCACCAACACTTCATCGGCCGTGGAAGAGCTGACGGTTTCCATGAAGCAGGTGTCGAACAACGCCGAGGCCAGCGCCGAGGCTGCGCGTCGCGCGCTCGACGCCGCCGAGCAGGGAAACCGCTCCGTGCGCGACACGCTCGAGGGCATGCAACGCATTCGCGCTTCCGTGCAGGCCACCGGAAAGAAGATCAAGTCACTGGGCGACCGCTCGCTGGAGATCAGCGAAATCATCAACGTGATTAACGACATCACCGAGCAAACCAACTTGCTCGCGCTGAATGCCGCCATAGAGGCTGCTCGAGCCGGTGAAGCGGGCCGCGGTTTTGCCGTGGTTGCCGATGAAGTTCGCAAACTGGCTGAGCACTCTCGCACCGCCACCAAGGATATTGCGGCGTTGATCAAGGCGATCCAGGCCGAAACCAACGAGGCCGTGGTCGTGATGGAAGAAGGCACACGCGAAGTGGAAGTCGGAGCTCGGCTCGCCGATCAGGCCGGACGCGCTCTGGAGGCAATTTCCAGCGTCGTCCGCCAGTCCGCGGAACTGGTGCAGGAAATTTCTCTCGCTTCCAAGCAACAGGTGCGCGGTACGGAAGGCGTGGCAAACGCCATGCAGATCATCTCCAACATTACGCGCCAGACTTCGCAGGGCGCTCGCCAGACCGCTCATACGGTGGAAGAGATGGTGAAGCTCTCGGAGCAGTTGAATGAAGCGCTGTCGCAGTTCCGTATCTCGACGGCGAATTCCAAGGATTCGGTGGCCGGCGTAGGACGTTCGTAGCTGACGGAAATTCAGGACTGGGATGGGTGACAAGATCGACAATCCGGTTGTGACCGAGCACGAACTTTCCGAGTTACGCTCTCTGATCGAGGTGCGCTCCGGAATTTTGTTCGACGACTCACGTCACCGTTTCCTCTCTTCGCGTGTCGCCGAATACATGCAGAGACGGAGCCTTGCTCGGGGTGCGGACCTCCTCCGATTAATCACCGGCTCCAACGTCGAATACGAATCGCTCCTCGAACGGTTGCTGACGCAGGAAACCCGTTTCTATCGTTATCCCGAGATGTTCAACGCCTTCGAGCGCAAGGTTCTTCCGGAAATGCACATGAAAAAATTCTGGGAGAACCCACGCACCTTGCGCATCTGGAGCGCGGGTTGCGCCACCGGCGAAGAGCCTTACACCATTGCGATGAGTATCTGCGAGACGCTGGAGTTTGCTGAGGCCTGGAATGTCAGCATCCTTGCCACCGACGTAAGCCGCGAAGCGCTGCAGTGCGCGGAGCGCGGCGTCTACACGCGGCGAGCCGTGGAAGGACTTACTCCGCATCAGGTCGAGACCTACTTCCTTCGCGTGGGCGAGCAGTACATGGTGAAGCCCAAGATTCGCAACATGGTCTCGTTCGCTCCGATGAATCTCGCGCAGACCGTGTACATGGGCCGCTTCGACTGCATCTTTTGCATGAACGTGCTGATCTATTTTTCTGACCAGCGTCGCGCCGCCCTGATCCAGCGCTTCTATGAATATCTGGAACCCGGCGGGTATCTCTTTCTCGGACACGCGGAGTCCGCGGCCAACGCACAGGTCAAGTTCAGCCAGGTGATGCATGACGGCGCGCGCCTGTTGCAAAAGCCGCTCGGAATGCCTGGCCCGCACGCCTTCGCCGCAACGGAGGTCACGCCATGAGCGCGCCCGGAGCGGAATTTGTCGAGCTCTTCCTGCAGGAGGCGTCTGAGCACCTTCAGTTTCTCCGCGAGTATTCGGGTATTCTTCAAGATCCTTATCCGGCCACGGAGGACATCGAACGTCTGTTTGTCGCGGCTCACGGCATCGCGGGCACGGCCGGAACATACGGATACAAGCTCTTTTCGGAAGTAGCCAGCAAGGTCGCTCATATCTTCCAGTACGCAATGAATTCGACCATCGGTCCTGAAACTTCCGGGCCTATCGTCGAATTCATTTACGAAGCGATTGCCGTGCTGGAGTCCGATCTGCTGATGGTGGCGAGCAATGCGACCGAGGCGGATGAGGACATCGCGGCCTTCAAACAGAAGTACCCGTTTGCATTTCAAGAGCAGCACGCACGCGCTGCGGTTGCCGAGCCGGAACAGACTCAGTCCGTATCCGTGGAAATTCCCGGCGCGGAAGCCGTAGCACCGGTCGCGTCAGTAGAAGTTGAGCTGCCCGTGGAAGAAGAGCCCGATCTTCCACCCGATCCCGACGTCGCTGCGGAAATTCTGGAGTTCTTTGTTCCAGAGGTAGAGGAACATCTTCAGGCCGTTACCGAATCTCTTCTACATCTGGAAGCGAGCCCGAATCCTGAAGACGTGCATCGTCTCTTCCGCGCGATGCACACCATCAAGGGCGCGGCGGCACAAGTTGGACTCCACCGCATAGCTTCCGTCGCGCATCGTGCTGAAGATCTCCTCGGTAGATTGCGCGATGGCGAACTCAGCCCGAACGGAAGCATTGTAGATGTCTGCCTCGAATCCATCGACATCCTGAAGAAGCTGCTCTATCGGCAGTGGACCGACGACGCATCGTTCCAGACGGCCGCCAAGCAGCTTTCACGCAAGATACAGCAGATGATGACGATGGCCGCCACCGTGGAGGCCGCGCCTGCTCCGCCCGAGTCCATCGTCGCAGCGGCGCCCCCGCCGGGTGTCACCGAAACACTTGTCCAGGGCGCGCCGGAAGTTATTTCCGAGTCGACTCAGCTTGTCGCCGCAGAGACTGTGGAAGAGCAACCAGCTGGATCTTCCGCGTTACGCGAACCCGGAACCGTCCCGCAGTCGAAGTCGGTACGCATCGCGCTCGAGCGCCTTGACCGCATGATGAATGCGGTTGGCGAATTGGTGATCAATCGCACTCGCATGCTCGGTCGTCTTGCGGAACTTGAACAGCTTGCCGACGTGCTGAACTTCTCCAAGGCTCGGATGATCGACAAGATCGCCGAGTTCCAGGAGAAGTACGAATTCAGCCGTATTACATCTACGAACCGCCGTGCTCCTGCTCCGCAGGATTTTGCAGATTCAATGAGTGGTGTGGATTATCCCTTCCGCACCGGATATTCAAGCTACTCCCGTTCTTTCGACCATTCGCTTGCCGAGTTCAGCGAACTCGAAATGGATCGTTACGATGACTTCGGAATCCTTTCCCGTTCGCTGACGGAAATTTCCGCGGACATCACCGAGGTTCTCACTCAGCTAGACACGTTTGTCCGGCGCGTCGACACGGACATCGACGAGTTCACCAAGCTTGCCCATCGCCTGCAGGACGAGATCACGCAGGCGCGCATGGTGCCCATCGGCAATCTCTATACCCGTATTGCACGGACCGTACGCGACGCCGCGAAAGCTGCGAACAAAAACGTCGAGCTCGTACTTGCCGGCGCGGAGACTGAACTCGACAACAACATCATTCAACAGATTGCCGATCCGCTTCTTCACCTCGTCCGTAACGCGGTCGCGCACGGCATTGAGCGCAACGACGAACGCTATGAAGCGGGCAAGCCGGACAAGGGCACCATCGCGGTCCGCGCATATCATCGCGGCAACCACATTTACATTGAGGTGGAAGACGACGGGCGCGGTGTCGATTACGAAAAGGTTCGCGCCGCCGCCGTGCAATCCGGAACCTACAGCGCCGAGGATGCAGCTCGCCTCAACGAACGTCAGCTTCTCGATCTCCTGTTCCTTCCCGGTTTCTCCACCGCGCCGCGCAAGACGGAACTCGCGGGACGCGGCGTGGGCCTTGACGTAGTCAAGGCGAATATCAGCGCTCTGAACGCCGAGATCGAAATCGAAACGCAGAAGAGCATCGGCACTCGATTTACGCTCAAGGTGCCCCTCACGCTCATCATTTCGCAAGCGCTGTTTGTGCGCTGCGGCACCGCCACGTTTGCCTTCCCGCTGGCGTTTGTCGAAGAAATCCGCCGCATCCGCGAGAGCGAGATTGAAGAAATTGGCGGCAAGTTGCTGACGAAAGTTCGTGACGTCGTCACCGAAGTCGTCCGGCTCGACGAACATCTTGGACTTGAGCGTGTGGAGCCGGTGAACGGTTGGTATCGTCTCGTGCTCGTCAACATTGCCGGCAGGCAAGTCGGCGTCGTCGTCGAAGAAGTTCTACGCAAGGACGAAATCGTCATCAAGAGTCTTGGCGGCTATCTGCGAAATTACAAGTTGTTCCCCGGCGCAACGATTGCGCCCGATGGCACGCTGATCCTTTTGATCGATCTTAACCGCCTGATCGCGGGCGAATCCATCGAGCGCCGTCCCCTGATGACCAACGCCAATGCGGCACGCATCTTCTCTCCGGGAGCGGTAGCGCTTGCCGCTGGAGAAATTCCCGGCTCCGCCATTGACGAAGTTGCAAGAGAAAAAGTTGTTGTGCTGGCCGACGATTCCATCAGCGTTCGTAAGTTCGTGGGGCGCATGCTGGAGAAGGCCGGCTATCGTGTCAAGTTGGCTTCCGACGGATTAGAGGCGCTGGAGATCATTGGGCAGGCGGGATGCGACCTGGTTGTTACCGATCTCGAAATGCCGCGTACCAACGGTTACGAATTGATGCTGCACCTTCGCCAGGCGCCTGCCACACGGCACATTCCAGTGATGGTCGTGACCTCTCGCGCCGGGGAGAAGCATCGCGACCGCGCGATGAAGGAAGGTGCCGTAGCCTTCATGGTCAAGCCCGTGCAGGAAGATCAGTTCGTGGCGGAAGTGGCGCAGTTGATCGGCGCGACGGGGAAGCATTCAGCTCCGAGCGAAGTGCAGCAGTAAAGAGGATATGGCCGAAGGTTCCAAAATTCGTGTGTTGATCGCCGACGATTCGGCGTTCATGCGGAAAGTTCTGCTCAGCATCCTCTCGGCGGATCCCCAGATCGACGTCGTGGGAGAAGCGCGCGATGGTGTCGAAGCTGTGTCGCAATCAGAAAGCCTTCGTCCCGACGTCATCACGATGGATATCAACATGCCGCACATGGACGGATTGAGGGCGACCGAAGTTATCATGTCGACGAAACCGCGGCCGGTTGTTGTCGTGAGCTCGGAGTCGCGCGACGGTGCGGAAGTGACGCTGAAGGCACTTGAACTGGGAGCGATCGATTTCGTGACGAAACCGTCCAGCGGTATAGATCTCGACATGAACACCGTGCGCGAGGAACTCGTGCGCAAAGTGAAAGTTGCCTCCAAGGTTCGTGTCGTGCGAACGGCGGCGCGCATTGCAATGTCCGCGCATCGCCCGGCCGAGCCGGCAATGCCTTTTCCTGCGCCGCAGCGCGACAATGGAGTCTCCATGTCTTCGGGAACCGACGCTCAGAAGCCAGGCGGAAAGTTTCCAATCGTAGTGCTGGTTGCTTCTACCGGCGGACCAGCCACGCTCATGCAACTCATGCCGCTATTTCCGAAGAACTTTCCGGGATCGGTGCTGATCGTTCAGCATATGCCTGGAAGCTATACTTCACAATTCAGTGAGCAGCTTGCGGGCGTGTCGTCAATTCGTATTTCAGAGGCGACTCCGGGTGAGATCGTTCAAAGCGGCAGTGCGTATGTCTGCCCCGGCTCGCATCATTTGCGACTTTCTACTACCGGGCGCATCACACTGGACGATGGGCCCCGGATCAACGGCTATCGACCTTGCGCAGATGTGACACTCGAGGCCGTCGCAGCCTACGCCGGGCCAATGGCAGTCAGCGTGGTTCTCACCGGCATGGGCAATGACGGCTCGCGCGGAGTACGGGCCATCAAGGGAGCAAACGGGCACGTCATCGCGCAGGATGAAGCGAGCTGCATTATTTTTGGCATGCCCGCTGAAGCGATAAGGACAGGCAGCGTCGACCAGGTTGTATCTCTCGACCAGGTGTATCCTGCGATTGAGAAGCGCGTTCTTTACGTTTTGGGTGCCGCTCGGGTGGGCGCACTATGAGTAACTCTGCTAAACGCGCTGCGCCGCCGCCGGGTTTGCCCGTCATACTTTTTACGGTGGGCGAATTTACGATGGGAGTGCCGGCGCGAGAGGTTGACGAAGCGTGCGATGCGCGCTCCAGTCATGCGTGGAACGGGCAGGATACGACCGTAGTCGACACGCGCGAATTTTTTCATGCCGACGTTAGTGGTCATCCAAAGTATCTTGTGTTGCACGGGGCCCCAATAGCGCTGGCGGTGGACTCCATCAGTCGCATCGCGGAGGTCGGCGAGATTATTCCGCTACCCCGCGCGTTTACCGGGCATGAGCGGAGATGGTATCGCGGACTTGCCCTGATAAACGGTGAAGTTGTGCCGGTCCTGAACACTGCGGTGTTTCACCCGGCCGGATGGAAGCGCCAGGTCGACGGTGTTTCGGTGAATCGATGAGTTCGGAAAAGCAATTCGTGGTTTTTCCAGTAGGGGTGCGAATGTTTGCGCTCCCCGCCGGAGTCGTTGCTGAATTGGCTCGCCCCGACCGCCTTCACTGTTTTCCGCACACCACACCAGCCGTTAAGGGAGTACTCGCTCGCAATGGACGCATCGTGCCCGTCTATGATTTCGGGTCGGCATTGCTTCGCAAGCATGGCGAAAGGCACCGTTACTACCTGCTGGTGAAAACTCCACGGGGATCTGCCGGAGAACTCATAGCCCTGCCGGTTAGCGGTGAATGCGAACTTGTAGAGTGCAGTCCCGAGCCGCGTTCCAGTCCGCTCCCGCCGTACGTGAGCGACGTGTTGACGGTGCATGGCAGCATGGTGGAAGTGATCGACCTGGAGAAACTTATCGCCGCCGTTTCATCCGTGCGCGATAGCAAGGAGGCGACTGCGTGAGTAGTCCCGCAATCACGGGCGTTCGTATTCTCGTTATCGATAGCAACGTATTTGTCGCCAAGCGGCTATGCGACGCTTTGAAGTTGGAAGGTTTCGACGTAATACATGCAACCCAGGCGGCGTATGCGCTCACCATGCTTGAGTGGAATCCGCCGGCGGCGATTCTCTGTGCGACCACTATGAGAGAGATGGGCGCATTCGATCTTCCGCGCATCGTCCACGGCGACGCCAAGACAGCCGGGATTCCGATTCTCGCCATGGGCGACGGCGGTGACCAGGCTCTGATGGATGCATTCCGCGCCGGCTGCGATGATTACATTGATCGGCGACTTGGGCCGGAGAGCATCGCGGCGCACGTACGAAGTTTTCTGCGTAGCCGCGCCGACGGTTTTCAACCGACGCAGATGCTCGGCAGCGAAGACACGGCACTGGAAGGCAGTCTCTCGCACCTCGACCTTCCCGGCGTCGTTCAGATGTTGGGCCATTCGCGGCAGACAGGAGCTCTGTACGTGAATGCCGGTGACCTCGATGCGATCATATTCTTCGATCATGGAGATGTGTCTCACGCCGAAAGCGGGGATTTTATCGGGGATGATGCCGTGGTGTACATCATCAAGGCGTGTAACGAAATTGACCATGGCGTCTACAAGTTTGTTCCGGGATATACCGCCACGACGCGAACTGTACTGCGGTCGGTGACGGAACTGATGCTGGAGGCTCTGCGTGAACTGGATGAAGAAGTCCACGACGGAGGACAACAATGAGCGCAATGCCAGTCGTTTACTTTATCGATGACAGCGCCACCATGCGGGAAGTTATCAAGATTGCGTTTCGTCGTGAAAATATCAACGTTGTGACCTGTCACGACGGGACGAGCGCAATCAACATGATGGAAGGGAATCCGCCAGACGTCGTGATTACCGATCTCATCATGCCTGGCAAGGATGGCTACGAAGTTTGCCAGTACATCAAGCAGACCCCGAAGTTCGCCAGGACTCCTGTCGTCTTAATGTCGGGCGTAGTCAACCGCTCCGTTGCAGAGAAGGCGTTTGCCGTCAAGGCCGACGAACTGATTCGCAAGCCATTTCAACCGCAAGACCTTATTACGCGCGTGCGGCACCTGTTGAATCCTCGCGTGGAAGCGGAAGCGACCGGCACGGCGCCCGAAGCAACCGCATCGGCTATCGCGCTCTCCAGCATTTTTGCGACGCCAACGCGGCCGCAGCGCAAGTCCATCGTGCCAATCAATGACGCACCCGCGGCGCAGCGTCCGGCAGTTCCGGCACTCGCAGCAACCGCGGCAGCCGCAATGAATCCTCCCATCCCTGCCCCGGCAATTTCCATTCCCGGAGCACAAATTACGGGGTCGGCCTCAATCCCCGTCCCCCCGGCCAATCCACAGGGAAATGGACGCGTCCCCATGCCGCCTGGGGCAGGCATATCCACGGATGCTGGGCGGTTGCGGTTTGAACTTCTCCGCCTGCAAAGCCAGGTAAAAAAACTAGAAGCTGAACTTCGAGCCGAGCGCGAATATACGCGTGCGCTTGAGGAGCATATCAAGACCCTTCAGGAGACGGAGTAACTGCTGGCCGCGCATTCGCCAGCAGAGCGGGCGCTTGCTACCCAGTCTGCCAACCGCAGGCCCTAGGTAAACATGAATTCCTTCGTGCGCAGGTCGCGAATGGTGTCGCGCAATTTCGCTGCACGCTCGAACTCGAATCTCTTCGCCGCTTCCCGCATGTCGTTTTCCAACTTTGCAATATGCATGTCAAGTTCTTCCTGCGACTTTATGTCGGGAAGACCCTCAATCTCCGCGGATACCTCTGAGTAATCGGCTTCGACCATTTGCGCCAGCGACATATCCACGGGCCGGAGAATGCTCTGCGGTGTAATGCCGTGTTCCTCGTTATAAGCGCGCTGAATCGCGCGTCGCCGGCTTGTCTCGTCAATTGCTTTGCGCATCGAATCCGTCATGTTGTCTGCGTAAAGAATGGCGCGTCCCTCGACGTGCCTGGCAGCACGGCCAACGGTTTGAATCAGAGATCCGGCCGACCGCAGAAATCCCTCTTTGTCGGCGTCGAGAATGGCTACAAGCGAAACTTCCGGAAGATCAAGGCCTTCGCGTAGAAGATTGATACCTATCAATACGTCGAATTCGCCCCTCCGCAGATCGCGGAGTATCTTGATACGTTCGAGTGTCTCGATCTCAGAGTGCAAATAGCGGCAACGTACTCCCACTTCGCTATAGTATTCCGCCAGGTCTTCCGCCATGCGCTTGGTCAAAGTGGTGACAAGCACGCGTTGTCCGTTCTCAACGCGCTTGCGAATTTCGTGCAGAAGGTCGTCAATCTGTCCGCGTACGGGGCGTACTTCCACCTCGGGATCGATGAGGCCGGTGGGACGAATAATCTGCTCTACAACCACGCCAGCAGCTTTCGTCAGCTCGTAGGGGCCGGGAGTGGCGGAGACGTAAATCGCCTGATTTACGCGATTTTCGAATTCTTCGAATTGGAGAGGACGATTGTCGAGTGCACTCGGCAGGCGGAAGCCAAACTCAATCAGGTTCTGTTTTCGCGAACGGTCACCGTGCCACATGCCGTGCAACTGCGGAACAGTCTGGTGCGATTCATCGATAAACAACAAAAAGTCGCGCGGCACGTAATCAAGCAGCGTCGGCGGCGGTTCACCGGGAAGACGGCCAGTGAAATGCCGCGAGTAATTTTCTATACCGTGACAGTAGCCCATCTCCTTGATCATTTCGAGATCGAATCGGGTGCGCTGGTGAATGCGTTGCGATTCGACAAGACGTCCCTGCTTTTCCAACTCCGCTTCCCACCATTTCAGTTCTTCCAGGATTGAATCCACTGCGTGTGATTTTGTCTCGGGCTTCATCACGTAGTGGGTCTTGGGATAGATGGGAAGGCGCGCGTATTTTTGTTTTACGGTGCTGAATAGCGGATCGATTTGCGAGAGCGATTCGATTTCGTCGCCGAACATTTCAATGCGATATGCATTGTCGTCGTAGGTGGGGAAGACTTCGATGACATCGCCACGAACGCGAAAGGTTCCACGCTTGAAATCAGTATCGGTGCGCTCGTACAGAATCTCAACGAGTTTTCGCGTAATGTCCTGGCGCTTGATTGTCTGACCTTTTTCGAGGAAGAGCAGCATACCGTAGTAAGCCTCGGGAGAGCCGAGGCCGTAGATGCAACTGACCGAAGCGACGATGATGCAGTCGCGACGCTCGAACAAGGATTTGGTGGCCGCGAGGCGAAGTTTGTCGAGCTCGTCATTTATGGTCGCTTCTTTTTCGATGTAGACGTCGGAAGCCGGAATGTATGCCTCAGGCTGGTAATAGTCGTAATACGATACAAAATACTCGACGGCATTATTGGGGAAAAAGTTCTTGAATTCGTGGTAGAGCTGCGCGGCAAGGGTTTTGTTGTGCGCAAGTATCAGAGCGGGGCGGTCCAGTTGCTCGATGATCTTGGCCATGGTGAAGGTCTTACCGGAGCCGGTGACGCCGAGCAGGACCTGATGTTTCTCGCCTTCGAGGAGGCCGCGGCATAGCTGATGTATGGCATTTGCCTGGTCTCCCTCGGGTTTGTAAGTGCTATGAACCTTGAACTGCATAAGTATCTCGCACCCGCGTAAACAGAGGCCCGACCGCGCTCCGCACCCTCACGGAAACGAATTTCGAGCGGGGGGTATCTCTCGATTATAACGCTCGTCAGTGTTTGGAATATCCGGTCAAGCCGGCATGGAAGGAACGCATGTCAAGACGCGGCAAAGACGAGGCCACGGAGCGCGAGACGAGTTTGTAATGGCGAATGTCAAGCAGCGTTTCCGCGACGAACCAAACGGGTTTCTCGGTGGTCATCCACTGAAGGCGGTCGAAGCGGGCAAGGTTGAGGATGCGTGAATAGCCGCGCAGAGTGCGCTCGCCGCGGAGGTTGTAATAGCAGTCGAAGTAGCTCATGGCGAGTTCGCGCGGGGTGCGATAGACAGGTGAGCGGAAGCGGAGTCCGGCGAAGTTGGACTTGGCGACGGCGCCCCAGCCGCCATTTACGCGGTAGAGAGCGAGCACATGATCGGTGTCGTTCACGGCTTCAAGGTCGAAGACGAGTGGAGAGTAGCTGTTGACGCGCAGCGCCGCAGCCGCGAAAACAGCGCCTTCCAGGCAATGCGCGGTGTTTTCACGCAACACGCGACGCGGCGAAAATGCAGTGTCCGCGTGATGATATGGGAGTTCGTCGAGGAACTTCTGAATCTTCGCAGGCGTGTTGAGGCGGCGCAGGAAGCGCAATTCCTGCGGCGTGAGGCCGAAATCGGGGGCATTTTTATTGGTCAAAGTGTTTCCAATATGCAGGGTTTATCAAAAAGCCACAAGTAGCGGGAAGGTAACAGAAGCTATGTACTGAACGGTCACTGGGGTGTGCCCGGGGAGTATCTAGAAAAGTGAAGACCCCGGCCGAGCAGGCCGGGGTCGGGAAAACGGTGGTTTCTAGGAGTGAGTGGTTGTCTCGACGGTGGGGATGGAGGTTTCCCAGACGCCGGTGGTGAGGTACTGGTGAACGGAAGCGGCGGCACGGCGTCCGGCACCCATGGCAAGGATGACGGTGGCTCCGCCGGTGACGATGTCTCCGCCGGCGAAGACGCCGGGCTTGGAGGTGCGCTGTGTGTTGGGGTCGGCCTGAATGTACTTCCACTTGTTGGTGGCAAGGTCAGGCGTGGTGGACTGGATGAGCGGATTGGCGGAGGTGCCGACGGCGATGATGGCCAGGTCGCAATCCATGAGGTACTCGGAGCCCTTGATGGGAACGGGGCGGCGGCGTCCGGAGGCGTCGGGTTCGCCGAGTTCCATCTTCTGGCAGCGCGCCTGACGGAGCCAGCCCTTCTCGTCGCCGATGAACTCGACGGGAGCGGTGAGCATGGTGAAGACGATGCCTTCTTCCTTGGCGTGCTTGACCTCTTCGAGACGGGCAGGCATTTCGGCTTCGGTGCGGCGATAGACGATGGTGGCCGACTTGGCACCGAGACGCTTGGAGGTGCGAACGGCGTCCATGGCGGTGTTGCCGCTGCCGACGACGATGACGTTGCGATCGCGGCAGTCGTACACGGGCTCGTCGAATTCGGGGAAGCGATAGGCGCGCATCAGGTTGTTGCGGGTGAGGAACTCATTGGCGGAGTAAACGCCGTTGAGGTGCTCACCGGGGACGTTGAGGAACTGCGGCAGTCCGGCGCCAGTAGCGACGAAGACGGCGTCGTAGCCTTCTTCCTGCATCAACTCATCGATGGTGACGGTCTTGCCGACGACGACGTCGGTTTCGAACTCGACGCCCATCTTGCGCATGTTGTCGATTTCCTGGCGGACGATGTCCTTGGGAAGACGGAATTCGGGGATGCCGTAGACGAGCACGCCGCCGAGTTCGTGGAGCGCCTCAAAGACGCGAACCCTGTGTCCGCGCTGAATGAGATCGCCAGCGCAGGTGAGTCCGGCGGGACCGCTGCCGACGATGGCGACTTTCTTGCCGGTTGGCGGATCGATTTTCGGAAGTCCGAGCTTGCCGGATTTCTGTTCGTAGTCGGCGACGAAACGCTCAAGGTGGCCGATGGCGATCGAGTCGCCTTTCTTGCCGAGAACGCATCCGCCCTCGCACTGCTCTTCCTGCGGGCAGACGCGGCCGGTGACGGCAGGGAGGACGTTGTCTTCGCGAATCTTGGCGGCGGCGCCGAGGTAGTCGCCGGCGAGGATGAGGTCGATGAACTCGCGCACTTTTACGCCGACCGGACATTCATGCATGCAAGTGGGCTTGGCGCAGGCGATGCAGCGCAGGGCTTCCTGCTTGGCAAGCTCGGACTGGAAGCCGAGATTGACTTCGGAGAAGTCGTGGTTGCGAACATCGGCGGGGCGCTCCGGCATGTGCTGCCGGAGAATCTTCATGCGTTCCTTGTTCGGCAGGGGATTGTTATTTGGCATGGGGTCCTCCGGGAACCACGGCGGCGTGTTCTTCCAGTTCGCGCAGCTTGCAGGATTCGCGAACGAGCGCGAGCTCACGTTCGGGGTTGGCGAGGAAATCGTCGAGTGACTTATGTTCGGCGTCGCGATACATGCTGTTGCGCTGGACAAGAACGTCGAAGTTGACCTGATCGGCCTCGAACTCGGGGCCATCGACACAGGCGAACTGGCTGTGGTTACCGACGAGAACACGGCAACCGCCGCACATGCCGGTGCCATCGACCATGATGGAGTTGAGACTGACGACGGTGCGGATGCCGCGGGTCTTCGTAATGTCGGCAACGGCACGCATCATGGGAATGGGGCCGACGGCGAGGACGAAATCGATCTTGCGTCCGGCGTCGAGCAACTGAAGGAGCTTGTGGGTGACGAGACCCTTTTCGAGATAGCTGCCGTCGTCGGTGAGGATGTAGGGCTCGTCGCTGATGGCGCGAATCTCGTCTTCGAGGACGACGAGGTCCTGGCGGCGCGCTCCCTCAATAAAGATGACGTGGTTGCCAGCCTGCTTGAGCGCCTTGGCGGTGGGGATGGCCATGGCAGTGCCAACGCTGCCGGCAATGATGGCGACAGTGCCGAAGTTCTTGATCTCCGAGGGCTTGCCGAGCGGCCCGACGACATCGAGCACGGAGTCACCAGGCTCGAGCAGGTTGAGCAGATGGGTAGTTTTACCGACAGACTGGACACAGATGGTGATGGTGCCGGCCTGCGGGTCGACAGCCTTGATGGTGAGTGGAATCCGTTCGCCGCGATCATAAAGACGAAGAATGACGAACTGCCCCGGCTGGTACTTATGGGAAATTCGCGGGGCTTCAATGACGAATTGCTTGATTCCGGTTGCGAGCTGACGAGTGCTTAGAATCTTGAACATAGATGTGCCGAACCCCTTTGGGAACCTTCCAGTGTCCAATGTGTGTGGGCCAGTGATCTGTGATTTCAATCACGTGGGGGAGTGAGGGGTGAACTAGGAGGAAAGCTGCTGAGCTGCTGAGCTACTAAGCTGCTGAGCCAGGAATGGCGGGAGTTTTGAGTTTCGAGAAAGAGCAAAGACAAAGACCCCACGTTATCGGCCAAAAGAGGGCCGCGAACGTGGGGCACCCGGACTACTGATACTGCTTTTCCCAGGCGACAGGAAAGAACTCGCGCGAACTCTTGCAGCCGCCGAGCTTGGCCAGGCACCACCAGTTCAATGACAACAGATGGCGACGTTCACTGATCGGCACGCTGGGAGAGAAGATTACAGTCGTCGACATCGTCGAGGTGACCGGCTTCACGCAGACCGGTACATGCCCGCAGCTAGTATCTCGTGCATTGAATTCGCGGATATTGATGTAGGCAATCTCTCCCCCATTTCCTATCGAAGCACGCACAGAAACGACTTCAACTAGACCGTTATCGAGCCCCACGTTTGTCTCGACAACCGTACGGGGAGCTAGATGAAGATATTCCAGAACGCGATTGCTTTGCGCGAACCCGAAGGCGTTTGGGAATTCGTCAATACGAACACCGTATTGCTTCGCCATCTGCCGAAATTCAGACCTTGTGGTTTGCCCAACCTGAATCGCAGCCGCCAACTGCAATCCTCTTCGGAGCTGATCCGCTGGGCGAAAGACAAAGTACCAGTAACCAGCGCCAAGAATAACCAGCGCGATCACGCTTATGAGAGCTGTTCGCGAGGTTCTCTTAAATCGTGTGAGCATAGCCGTCATCGTCGCTACCTCCGGTTACGCCATTCAGCCAAGCTCACTATTTTGCCGCCGAACGACTCAACAACAATGTTGAGCATCCGCGGGGTACCAACTTCTTCGGCGTCGATGTACCAGCGCAAATCAGCGAACGTACAGCTTTTGCACTTCGTTAAGTTGCCATATATTTCAAACTGGATTTTTTTGATTCGGAGCGGACCGTAAAATATGTCCAACTTCTTCGAAAGAACAAGTTGGAGGATTGCGGCTTTCTTCTCCGGCCCATAACGCAGCCCATATTGTCTGGCCGCTTTCAGCATCTGTGCATCGCTCCACTCCGGGTGAGCATTAATGACCTTTCGGGCTTCTTCCATTCGCTTGCCCTCTGTGCTGTTCATGAACTTTACGGGACGGCAAACTGTATCACGATCTACTGCATCATCAATGAAATCGAAGTCGAGAAATATTGGCAGCCCTGGAAAGGCGTTTTGTACGCGAGTAAACTCCTTTGTTTCGCCCGATGTCCCATTCTTTTTGGGAGGATGCCACTCTGGTTTGTCGAACTTGATCCCAAGCGTGCGTGCGTCCGTGGGGAAGCTGGTCGGACCTCCCGATGGATAGCCGAGAGAAAAGGATGTGCTGAGTTCCTTTCCCTTTAATTCGGGATATAAGGCCCTTGTTAGACGCAGCGCAACTATGATGCGGTCCAGGGAGCCGCATCTGTCAGCCCCGGATGCAAAGCTTGGCAGCAGCAAAACACAGATGAGCGCAAGCATTGCACTATGCGGTCGGAAGTAGGTAGAAATAAGCCGCAATATCATAGTCAGCCCTCAGAAAACGAATAGATCCAGTACCGTTCACTCTTCTTCAACAGCGCCTCGGGCGAATACGCGGGGCAAGATGTCGTCCGGCGTCTTGCAGCCGCCGATCTTACTGAAGCAAGAGGTATGGATGGCGAAAGCTTTGGCGTGGTCCTCTGAGGAGACGCACGAGTCCATATGGACTACCCCAACTTTCTGGCTTCCGCGTTGATTGCGATAAGAGCCGTAATGCAGGTTGCATGACTGCCGGTTTGCAGTTTGAGAGACCGTCACACCTGTTCCGGGGCCCATTACTCCGTTTATATCGGGACTATCGTTTATCACTACCCAGACATTGATATCAGACGCAATTCCGTCCTGGAATTCAATACTCGCATCCACCCATATCAAGGGAGCGAGATGTAACTTATGAAGAATTCTGTTAGTGCCAATCCAGTCAACGCCACACCGTTGTTTTTGTTGGTCGCAATTGGAAGTGACATTCGAAAGATGCGCTTGCGCTACCTGTGCGCGCCAATCCGCTAGCGTGGTCTTGCCGACCTCCGCCTTGGCGACTTCCTTCAGAAACCGTCTAAGGCTTCTTTGGGGTGACGTGATTACGAAGCACATCACCGAGAAGATACCCACAAGGACTGCGGTCGTGATCCATAGCGCTTTCTTCATGGTTGTCCGCATTAGGTATTGCGGAAGGTTATCACCGGGAGAGAAGAAGGCTCACACCGATTCTCTCGACACACGGTTGAGAGAAGCCAAATCGGGAGAAGGTGTCACCTGAAAAAAGCTTCGAGTTTCAAGTTTCAAGTTTCGAGAAAGAGCAAAGACGAAGACCCCACGTTATCGGCCAAAAGAGGGCCGCGAACGTGATGGGATAAGAACGAAGGCTTCAGCGGACTCGGTATGCTTAGGTTTGTGAGGACCAAGCCTGCTGAGTCAGGAGAAGCCTTCATGGTTATTGTAGGGTGTGAT
>Ga0307375_10002547_pt1 | contig 18569 bp, 11 predicted proteins | sample TR1MG_FD_202531 | JGI IMG/M metagenome (GOLD analysis project Ga0307375, IMG submission 202531) | Soil microbial communities from Risofladan, Vaasa, Finland - TR-1 | ecosystem: Environmental > Terrestrial > Soil > Coastal area > Acid sulfate soil | place: Finland: Risofladan, Vaasa | collected... | reverse complement strand
GTTGGCCGGATCGTAGGGGCGCCCCTGCCAGTCGATGACCGGCGTGCCGGGCAGGCCTTCCCACCATGGCTGGTTGTCGGCAGTGAGCGCGACGTTGGTGTAGATGGTGTCGCGCGCGATCGTCTCGAGCGCGTTCGGATTGCTGCTCCTGCTGGTGCCCGGGGCGACGCCGAAGAATCCGGCCTCCGGGTTGATGGCCCACAACCTGCCGTCCGGGCCGGGGCGCATCCAGCAGATGTCGTCGCCGATCGTGCGCACCTTCCAGCCATCGCGCTGATAGCTTTCGGGGGGGATCAGCATCGACAGGTTGGTCTTGCCGCAGGCGGACGGGAACGCGGCGGCGATGTAATGCGTCTCGCCCCGTGGCGTGTCGATGCCCACGATCAACATGTGTTCGGCCAGCCAGCCTTCGGCGCGGGCCTGGTTGCTGGCAATGCGTAGGGCATGGCATTTCTTGCCCAGCAGCGCGTTGCCGCCGTAGCCGGAGCCGTAGGATTTGATCGTGAGTTCGGCCGGGAAATGCATGATATAGCGGCGCTCGGGGTCGAGCTCGCCGGTGGAATGCAGGCCTTTGACGAACGTGCCGTTCGAAAGCACGCCGTTCGAAAGCGGCCCCTCGCGCTCGATGCGCGCCAGCGCCGCGGCGCCCATGCGGGTCATGATGCGCATGTTGGCGACCACGTACGGACTGTCGGTGATCTCCACGCCGCAACGGGCCAGCGGCGAATCGATCGGCCCCATGCAGTAGGGAACCACGTACATGGTGCGGCCGGTCATGCAGCCGTCGAACAGCGCGTCGATTTTCGCGTGCGCCTGCTCCGGTGCCATCCAGTGATTGTTCGGCCCGGTATCTTCGCGTTGCGGATGGCAGACGAAAGTCAGGTGCTCGACGCGGGCCACGTCGGCGGGATCGGAGCGGTGCAGATAGCAACCCGGATGCGTCTGCTGGTTCAGCTCGATCAGGTCACCGGACTGCAGCATCTGCTGTAGCAGGGTGCTGTATTCCGCATCCGAGCCGTCGCACCAGTGAATGTGTGCGGGACGGGTCAGCGCCGCCATTTCGGTTACCCAGCTCGTCAGCGCTTCCAGTCCGCTCGCCATCGTTTCCTCTCTGGTCTTGTCGCAAAAAAGAGAGGGAACGGTAGTTTGCGGAGATTGGCATTGCAAGGTTCCGCGCAGCACGGCAGGTCGCCCTGCGACCGTCTTGCCGGTGTCGGAGAACTCAGGCCGGGATCAGGGTGGCGATCATGTGTTCCACGTAGGCATCGAATTCCTCGTGGTTGATGCGCGGCAGACCCAGGGTGAAGTTGAGCTGCAGAAAACCCACGTAGGCGGCGTAAGTCAGCCGTGCCCGGTTCAGTGCCTGCGGCGGCGGCAGGCCGGCCTCGCGATACGCGGTGGTCAGGAATTCCATTCGCCGTTGTGACACGCGCGCCATCACCGGCACCACCTGCGGATGATCCAGCGCCTTCAGCAGTGCCGCATAGATGCGGTGTGCCTGCAGCTCGTGGGCCACCCGACGGAACAATTCGGGCAGGCGCTTGCGCGGGTCGGCAATCTGTTCGATCTGGCTGATGATCTCACGCTCGCCATACAGCTCCCAGCGCTCCAGCGCGGCGTTCAGCAGGGCTTCGCGGGTACGGAAATGCCAGTAGAAGCTGCCCTTGGTGACGCCCAGTTGCCGAGCCAGTGCCTCCACCGCCAACGCGCCGACGCCTTGCTCGGCGATCAGGTGCAGCGCGGCCAGCTCCCAATCCTCGGCAGACAGGCGGGTACGTTCGGGCTTGCTGGTCACATTCATGTGCGTATGGTAGCCATACCCTGCGTCTTTGTAATCCGTGGCGAGCGATATATCTGGAATTATTGAAGATCCATCGCCGCTGCCGAACGCGTGGACAGACCGGTTGACGACGCTTGCGATAGGCACCCATACTCTAGCGTATGGTTATTGATACTTTCACGTCAGCGGCGGTGAGCCGCTTCCCGGTCGCCGACATCAGTCTGGCGGTGGAGACACGCAACACCGGGGGGCGGCCCGTGCTGCTGTTTGCGCACGGTTTCGGCCAGACACGCGGTGCCTGGAACGGCACGGCCGGCACTTTGGCGGACAGCGGCTGCTGCTGCGTGACTTTCGACAGCCGCGGCCACGGCGAAAGCGACCGCTTGGCCAATGGCGACTACCACATGGATCAGTTCGCCAGCGACCTGGCCCGGTTGGCCGATGTCCAGCCGCAACCGCCGATCCTGGTCGGGGCGTCGATGGGCGGGCTGCTGGGGCTGCTGCTTGCCGGCGAGATCACTCCGTCGCCGTTTCGGGCCCTGGTGCTGGTCGATATCACGCCACGCTGGGAAACCGCCGGGGTGGAACGCATCCTCGCGTTCATGCAGGCGCATCCGGATGGCTTTGCCGATTACGCCGAAGCCGCCGAACAAATCGCCGGTTACCTGCCGCAGCGGCGCAAACGCAAGAGCGAAGAGCAGTTGCGCCCGTTGCTGCGCGAAAGTGCCGATGGCCGGTTGCGCTGGCATTGGGACCCGGCGCTGCTGTCCGGCGTGGTACGGGAGAGCGAACGCTATCAGCCGCGCCTGCAGGCAGCGGCATCGAAAATCGAAGTGCCGGTGCTGCTGCTGTCCGGTGCGCGCAGCGACGTGGTGTCGGGCGATACTGTCAGTGAATTCCTGCAACTGGTGCCGCATGCGCAACATCGGGCCTTGCCGAATGCGACCCACATGGTCGCGGGCGATGCGAACGACGCTTTCACCCGCGAAATCGCCCGCTTCGTGCAAAGTCTGAATCCATCAAAGTGATGCCCGGCTTCGTGCCGCCGCTGTCCAACCGTGTAGTGAGGTGTCGAGATGTCCATGATATTGACTCTGCTGGCGGCGCTGCTCGCTACCGGTGCCTGTGCCTACCATCGCTGCAGCCTGCGCGCATGGGCGATCGTCACGATGGCGACCACGCTGCTGGTGGGGCTGGTGGTGCATGCGCCGTGGACCATGGTGCTCCTGCTGATCGTCGAGGCGTTGATCGCCGTGCCATTGCTGCTGGTGGATTTTCGCCGCCGCACGATCAGCGCGCCGCTGCTGAAACTGTTCGCCAGCGTCACCCCGAAACTTTCCGACACCGAGCAGACCGCGCTGGAAGCGGGCACGGTCGGCTTCGAGGGCGAGTTGTTTTCCGGCAAGCCGGACTGGACCGAACTGCTGAAACAGCCCAAGCCCGAATTGAGTACCGAGGAACGGGCGTTTCTGGACGGTCCGGTGGAAGAACTGTGCGCGATGATCGACGACTGGCAGATCACCCATGAGCTGGCCGACCTGCCGCCGCCGGTGTGGGAGTTCATCAAGAAGCACAAGTTCTTCGGCATGATCATCCCCAAGCGCTACAACGGCATGGAATTCTCCGCGCTGGCGCATTCGGCCGTGCTGCAGAAACTGTCCACGATGTCGGCCACGGTGGCCTCGACGGTTGCCGTGCCGAACTCGCTGGGGCCGGCCGAGCTGCTGCTGCATTACGGCAGCGAGGAACAGAAGAACCATTACCTGCCGCGCCTGGCGGTGGGTGAGGAGATCCCGTGCTTCGCGCTCACCGGCACGTATGCCGGCTCCGATGCCACCTCGATTCCCGACTTCGGCATCGTGTGCAAACAGGTCGCCGATGGTGTCGAGACGGTCGGCATCAGGTTCACTTTCGACAAGCGCTACATCACGCTGGCGCCCGTGGCCACCGTGGTCGGCCTGGCATTTCGCATGTACGACCCGGAGCACCTGCTGGGCGAAACGGAGGACCTCGGCATCACACTGGCGCTGCTGCCGAGGTCCACGCCGGGCCTGGAGATCGGCCGCCGGCACCTGCCGTTGAACGTGCCGTTCCAGAACGGCCCGGTTCGCGGCACGGGCATCTTCGCGCCGTTGTCGGTGCTGATCGGCGGCCCGAAGATGGCCGGCCAGGGTTGGCGCATGCTGGTCGAGGTGCTGTCGGTGGGTCGCGCCATTTCGCTGCCGTCCAGCGCCACCGGCGCGGTGCGCGCCGCGGTGGCCGCGGTGGGCGCGTACGCGCGCATGCGCAAGCAGTTCGGTCTGGCGATCGCCCGCTTCGAGGGCGTGGAAGAGGCGCTGGCGCGCATCGGCGGTCTGGCCTACGCGACCGCGGCCTTGTCGCGCTCCACCGCGGCGGCGGTCGATCGCGGCGAGAAACCGGCGGTGACCTCGGCGATCGCGAAGTATCACGCCACCGAATGGGGCCGCACGGTGGCCGGCGACGCGATGGACGTGCTGGGCGGCAAGGGGGTGCAGCTGGGGCCGAAAAACTACGCCGGCCGCTCCTGGCAGGGCGTGCCGATCGCGATCACCGTGGAGGGCGCCAACATCATGACGCGCAGCCTGATGATCTTCGGTCAGGGTGCGATTCGCTGCCATCCCTACGTGCTCAAGGAAATGCAGGCGCTGTTGATCGCCGATCATGCCGAGCAACTAGAGACCTTCGACCGCCTGCTGTTCGGCCACCTGGGTTTCGGCATATCCAATGCCGTGCGCAGTTTCGCGATGGGCCTGACCGGCTCGCGTCTCGGCGAAACTGCCGGCGATGCGTATACGCGGCGCTATTACCGCAAGCTTGATCGCTACTCGGCCGCGCTGGCGCTGTGCGCCGACGTGTTCATGGGTGTGCTGGGCGGCAAATTGAAGTTCAAGGAGAAACTGTCCGCGCGCCTCGGCGACGTGCTGAGCTATCTGTACATCGCCAGCGCGATGCTGAAGAACTACGAGGACAACGGTCGCCCGGAAGCGGACCGCCCGCTGCTGGCATGGGCTTTCCACGAATGCGTCTGGCGCATGCAGATGGCGCTGGACGGTGCGGTCCGCAACTTCCCGGTGCGCCCGATCGGCTGGCTGCTGCGGGTGCTGGTATTCCCGTTCGGGCGGCGCGAGGTACCGCCGTCGGATCGCCTGGGTCGCCGCGTGGCGGCGTTGATCACCGCGCCGGGCGAGGCGCGCGATCGCCTGATCAAGGGGGTTTACCTGACGCCGACACCGAACAACACGATCGGCCGCATGAATGCGTTGCTTCCCGACGTGATCCTCGCCGAGCCGGTCGAGCGCAAGTTTCTCAAGGCGCTGAAGACCGGCCAGTTCAAGACGCACGATTACCTGGAGCAATTGGCCGAGGCGCAGCAGGCCGGCGTGGTCAGCGCGTCCGAATACGAGTTGCTCAAGCGTGTTCGCGAAGCCGTGTTCGAGTTCATTTCGGTGGACGATTTCGACTCAAGGGAGCTGTGCGCGACGGTAGTTCGGGACGCGCAGGGCATGGTGCCGTAGGCGCGCGCTTGTGGGAGCGGCTTCAGCCGCGATGCTTTTCTGCATGCAGGCCAAGAGCATCGCGACTGAAGTCGCTCCCACAAAAGCCGCTCCCACACCCCAAGAACTATCGCGCACTTCGGTGCGTTCCTACAGGGACACGGCACCACTACGAAGTCGGTCAGGGCGATTGCGCGGCGTCGGCGAGGACATAGCGGTTCTTGCCGCTTTCCTTCGCCTGATAAAGTGCGCGGTCGGCGGCCTGGATCAACGACTCCTCATCGCTGCCGGCCTTGCTGCACCACAGCGCGATGCCGATGCTGGCGCTGACGTGCACGACGGCCTCGCCATGGCGCCCTTGCAGCGGGCAGGGTTCGGTCAGCAGGTCGCAGATCCGCTGGCAGTGTTGCAGCAGCAGTGGCAGCTCGGTGAGATCCTCCAGGATCAGGGCGAATTCGTCGCCGCCGAGGCGGGCTACCGTGTCGGTGGCCCGCAGGTCGTGGCGCAGGCGTTCGCTGACCGACTTCAGCAGCGCGTCGCCGGCCGGATGGCCGAAGGTGTCATTGACGGCCTTGAAGCCATCGATGTCCAGCAAGGCAAGCGCGAAGCCGTTGTCCTGCCGGGTGGCGCGGTGCATCGCCCGCTGCAGGCGGTCATGGAACAGCACGCGGTTCGGCAGGCCGGTAAGCATGTCGTGTGTGGCCTGGTGGCGCACCTTCGCTTCGGCGCGCCCGCGCTCGGCAATTTCCACCTTGAGCTGCTCGTTGCGCTCGGCCAGTTCGTCCAGTGCCTGCTGCAACTGCATGCGCGCGGCGTAGAGCTCCAGGAATACCCGCACCTTGGATTTCAGGATGGCGTCATTGATCGGTTTGGCGATGTAATCGACTGCACCGGAGTGGTAAGCCTTGAGCCGGTTGATGTCGTCGGCATAAGCCGCCGTGACGAAGATGATCGGCGTATCCCTGAGCTGTTCGGCCTCGCCGAGCAACTGGGCCACTTCGAAGCCATCCATGTCCGGCATGTTCACATCGAGCAGGATCAGCGCGAACTTCTGGTCCAGGCACTGCGTCAACGCCTCGTTGCCGCTGCTGGCTTCGACCAGCGTGGCGCCGGAGTCGGCAAGCAGGCGGCGCATCGCCACCAGGTTGGCGTGCGTGTCGTCGACGACGAGGATCTTGGGCGGCGCGACATTCATGGCAGGCACAGGCGGTTGAGCAGCGGCGGGATGTCATCCAGTGGAACACAGTAGTCGGCACCGGCACGATCCAGCGCCGCCTGCGGCATGGCCGGAACCCGTGCACTGGCCGGCGACTGCACGATGGCGCAGCCGCCCGCGCGGCGCACCAGCTGCAATCCCTCGGCGCCGTCGGCACTTGCCCCGGTGAGCACGACGCCGATCAAGGTATCCCGCCACACCATCGCGGCGGACGCAAACAGCACGTCGATCGACGGGCGCGAATGGTTGACGCGGGGGTCGGTCGAGAGGGCGAAGCAGCGGTCCGGTTCCACCAGCAGATGGTAGCCGGTCGGCGCCAGCTGCACGTGGCCGCCGCGCACCGCATGGCGTTCGGCCGCCGCGATCACCGGCAACGGGGATACCCGGCCGAGCAGCTCGCACAGCAGCTCGATCGTCTCCGAGCCGGAGTGGCAGCACACCAGCAGCGGCTGCGACAGCCTGGGGTCCAGACCGCCAAGCAGGACCTTGAGCGCATCGAACCCACCGCTCGAGCAGCCCACCACAATGGCGGCGGCGGTTTTCATGGTGCCGCCATGACCGCGGAATTGGCGGCCAGCCGATAGATGCGCAGGTGGGCGTCGACGGCAGCGAAGTCGCCGGCGTTTCCGGCAAAATCGATGCTCTCGCACATGCCCAGGCAGAGAAAACCGCCGCGCACCAGCGAGTCGCGGAACAGCGCGAGGCAGTGGTCCTGCAACGGGTTGGAAAAATAGATCAGCACGTTGCGGCAGAGCACCAGATGCGCTTCGCAGAAAACCCGGTCCGAGGCCAGGTTGTGCTGCGCGAACGTGATGTTGCGGCGCAGCCGGTCGTCCAGCTTGAGCAGGTCGTAGCGGGCGCTGTAGTAGTCGACCAGCGAGCGGGTGCCGCCGGCCGCCTGGTAGTTGCGCGACCATTGTTGCGCCTCGCGCACCGGGTAGATGCCTTCCTCGGCCTGCCGCAGTGCATTGGCGCTGAGGTCGGTGGCGAAGATCCGGCTGCGTTCGTACAAGCCTTCCTCTTCCAGCAGGATGGCCAGCGAGTAGACCTCTTCGCCATGCGCGCAGCCCGCCTGCCAGATGTTGATCTGCGGATACGAGGCCAGCAGCGGCAGCACCTGCTCGCGCAGCGCGCGGAACACCGCAGGGTCGCGAAACATGTCCGAGACCGGCACCGACAGGCCCTCCAGCAGTTGCGGCAGCAACTTCGGTTCGTGCAGCGCACGGCCGGTCAGCACGCTGATCGAGTCGCAGCCGAGCCGCTCCGCCAACTGGCGTACGCGGCGCCGCAACGAAGCGGGCGCGTACTGGCTGAAGTCGTAGCCGTATCGTCGATGCATGGCCTGGATGAACAGCTCCAGTTCGATCGTCTCGCGCGCCAGTTCGTCGCTGAGCGGTTGTTCCATGGCCGTTCTCAACGACGCAGCCAGACCCGGATCATCGAGGCGAGCTTGTCGATGTCGATCGGTTTGGAAAGATAATCGCTGGCGCCGGCGGCCAGGCATTTCTCGCGATCGCCGCGCATCGCCTTGGCCGTCAGTGCGATGATCGGCAGTTGGGCAAAAGTCGGCTGCGCCCGGATCGCGCGCATGGTGTCGTAGCCATCCATCACCGGCATCATGATGTCCATCAGCACCAGTTCCAGCGAGGGGTTGTCTTGCAGCGCCTTGAGCGCCTTGTGGCCGTCCTGGGCCATGCTCACCGCCATGCCCCAGCCGCGCAGCACCTTGGACAGCGCAAACAGGTTGCGCATGTCGTCGTCCACCAGCAGCACGCTGTGGCCCTTCAGGTCGCCACCGTCGACGTCGCCGGCAGCAGTGCCGGCGGGCGCCCCCTGCGGCTTGTGCTGGATGCTGTGAAGGAACAGGCTGACCTCGTCCAGCAGCCGCTCCGGCGAGCGCGCACCCTTGACGACGATGGAGTCGGTGTGTGCGCGCAATTGCAGGGTTTCCTCGTTGCTGAGGTCGCGGCCGGAATACACCACGACCGGCGGTATGCCCGACTCGCTGGTCGCCAGACGTTCCAGCAGCTCCGTGCCGGACATGCCGGGCAGGCCGAGATCGAGCACCATGCAGTCGTAGCGTTGCTGCCCGATCTTCTCCAGCGCCTGCTCGGCGGAATCGGCCTCGTCGATGCTGACATCGTCGGCGCGCAGCATGCTGCGGATGGCGGTGCGCGAGGCGCTGTCGTCGTCGACGATCAGCAGGTGGCGCACGCGGCCATCGGAGAAGTGCAGCAAGCGCTCGAATGCCCGATCGATCGCCTCGCGCGTGACCGGCTTGGTCAGGAAACCCACGGCGCCCAGTCCGAGTCCGCGGCTGGCTTCGTCGACGGCCGAGATGAAATGCACCGGGATCGAGCGCGTGGCCGGCTCGCTCTTCAGCTGCTCGATCACGCTCCAGCCGTCCATGCCGGGCAGCATCACGTCCAGCAGGATGCCGGTGGGGTGGTGCGCGCGCGCCAGCGCCAGGCCCGACTCGCCATCGGCGGCGGCCAGCACGCGGTAACCCTTGCGGTGAATCATGTCGGCGAGGATGCGCGCGAACGCCAGGTCGTCCTCGATCAGCAGGATCACCGTCTGACCCGCCTCGAGCGTGTCGCGGTCGTCGGCGATGCTCTCCGGCAGCAGTGCCGGGCCGTGCGATCGCGCGGCCGGGGCGGGCTGCTGGGACGTTGCCGGGGCGGCGAATTCGGCGTTGGGCGTCGGCGGGATCAGCGGCAGCAGCACGATGAAGGTGCTGCCCTTGCCGCTCTCGCTGTGCACCACGATGTCGCCGCCGAGCAACTGGGTCATGCGGCGGGAGATCGCCAGCCCCAGGCCGGTGCCACCGTACTGCCGACTGGTGCTGCTGTCGACCTGTTCGAAGGCGGTGAACAGCCGATGGAACTTGTCTGCGGGGATGCCGATGCCGGAATCGCGCACGCTGATCGCGAGCAAGGCCTGGCCGGCCAGCGCGGCGGGCAACGCCAGTTCGCTGTCCGGACGGCCGAAGTTCACGGAGACGCTGCCCTCCTTGGTGAATTTGAAGGCATTGCCGAGCAGGTTGTTCAACACCTGCTCCAGCTTGGCGCCGTCGGTGTGCAGCGTCGGCCGCACGTTGGGGTCGATGTGCACGCTGAAGTCGAGGCCCTTTTCGCGTGCCACGTGCGCAAACGTGCGGCCGATCCGCCGCTCCAGATCGGCCAGCGGCAGTTCCTCGACCAGCAACTCCATCTTGCCCGCCTCGATCTTGGACAGGTCCAGGATGTCATTGATCAGGCGCAGCAGGTTGCTGCCCGCGTCGTGGATGATCCGGGCCGATTCGATCTGTTCGTCGTCCAGATTGCCGGTGTCGTTGTCGGCCAGGCTGCGCGAGAGGATCAGCAGGCTGTTGAGCGGCGTGCGCAATTCGTGCGACATGTTGGCGAGGAAATCGGACTTGTACTGGCTGGCGCGCTCCAGTTCGGCGGCCTTTTTCTCGGTGTCGAGCTGCAGATCCTCCAGGACGAATTTCTGCTGGTTGAGGATCTCGGTTTTTTCGCGCAGCTCTTCGTTGGAGGCCTGCAACTCGTCGGTCTGCACGCGCAGTTCCTCCTCCGAGGCAAGCAGTCGCTGGGTCTGCTCCTGCAACTCCTGCGCCTTGGCCTGCAGGGCCTCGTTGCGGTCGCGCAGCACCTCCTTCTGCTCGCGCATGACCAGTTCGGAGGAGCGCAGTGCGGCGGCCTGTTCCTGGGTCTGTTCAAGCAGTGTCTGCGTGCTGATGGTCCGGTTGAGATTCTCCTGGGTCAGGCCGATGATCGGCAGCAGTTCTTCCAGCAGTTCCCGTTGCAGCGGCGTGAGCGCGGCGAAACCGGCCAGTTCCAGCACGCCGATCAGGCAGCCGCGATAGAGCACCGGAAAAATCGCGATGTGACGGGGCGACGCCTCGCCGCTGGCGGATTCGATGCGCACGTAATTGTCCGGCACCTCATCGAGGATGATCGCCTTGCGGTCGGCGGCGCATTGGCCGACCAGACCTTCGCCGGGCACGTACTGATCCGGCGCAGGGTTGCCCAGGCGCAGGCCGTAGCTGCCCAGCAAATCCAGGCGCGAGCTGGCGTCGTCGTACCCATAGAACAGGCCGACACCGGCCTTGAACAACGGCACCAGCTCACCGGTCAGCCATTGCGCGAACTCGCGGTGGGTGGTCGCCTGCTGCAGCCGCAGGGAAATCTCCGATACCTGGGACTTCAACCAGGTTTGCGCCTGGGTGTCCATGGCCATCTGCTTGAAGACCTGCAGCGCACGGGCCATCTCGCCGATCTCGTCGCCGCGCTCCTGGCCGCGCACTTCGATGCTGTGGTCGTGCGTGGCAAGCCGGGTCATCATGTCGGTTATGCGGCGCAATGGCCGGGCGACCATGCGCGAGCTCAGCGAAATCACCAGCAGTCCGGTCAGCAGACCCAATACGGCGAACGTCGCATCGGTTGCCTGCATCAGGATCAGATAATGCTGCAGATGGAGGTCGGGTCGGTCGAGCCGCTCGTGTTCCGTCGCGGTCATCTGGTCGAGGATCGCGGAGATGTCTTCGGCGCGCACGGTACGATGCGCCAGATAGCTTGAGCGAATGTGTTTGAGCTCAAGCAGGTCTTGCTGCTCATCGGCCTGCAGCTTGTGTGCCGGTTCGATGAGCAGGCTGTCCACTTCGCGCGCCCGCCGTGCGACCAGCGTCTGGATGCGGTCGAGGCGGGATTGTTGCAGCGGATTGTCCTGGAGCAGCTTTTGCAGTTCGGCGAGATGGTTCAGCAGATCCTTCCTGCCTGCCGCCAGGCGGGCCAGTTCACCTGCGTCCTGGTTCAGCATGTAGCCGCGTGTGCCGACCTGCTCGCTCCGCACCGCCTGCCCTGCCTGACCCAGTTCGAGCAGCACGGCATAGGTCCGGACGGTTTGCAGGCGACGGTGATCCTGTTGTCGCAGCGAATTCAGGCCGACCAGGCTGGCGGCCAGGCACAGGCCGAGCAGCAAAGCGACGGCCAGCAGCATCTTGCGCTGGATCGGCTGATCGGTCAGCCAGGTGTAGTTCGATCGGATCGGGTGCATGCGCAGGCCATCGCGATTCAGGGGGTGGATTCACACGGTCGCCCGCAGGGCGGGCCGACCTCCGACAGATTAGCCGGTGTCGTGGTCAAGCCATAGTCGGGCCTTGCAGATACGCTATCGTCAGCCGAGGCGGAATTTCGAATAACCTTGTTCATTGGCACTCGTAGGAGCACCCTGTGCGCGATTGCTCTTGTCACGGCCGTTGCAAAGAGCTATCGCGCACAGGGTGCGCTCTCATCAAACACCGCGTGTCCCATTGATCGAAAGGGGCTGCAAAAGCGGCCCTGTAGGGCGGGCACCGCCTGCCGGCTTCTGCCCGGATCGTCATGGCGTAGAGCGGCGGGCAGTGCCCGCCCTACGCAGCGAGCCAATCCAGCCCATGTTTGTTGCGCGACAGCGCGCCGCCAAAGGTGGGGCGAAAACTCCTACAAATCGGGGGTTATTCGAGGAGCCCCGGGGTTCAGCGGCGCTGCCGCAACGGGACGCCCGACCCGCGGCGCAGCGCGATGCGCAGCAGCGCCAGCGAGAGCATCGAGCAGACCAGCAGCGCGACCACCGACGCTTCCGCCCCGAACGCGCCGCCGCTCAGCCAGTCCGGGCCGGTGCGGTTGGAGATCAGCCAGCCCTTGCCGGCACTGCCGGAAACCGGAATGCCGTAGACCGTGCCCTGCATGATGTTCCACGCGGCATGCAGGCCGATGCAGGCCCATAGCGAGCGGGTGACGTGATAGACCATGGCGAGCAGCAGGCCGGCTTCGATCGCGATCGAGGCCGAACTCCACAGCGTGGCGCCGGGATTGAAGATGTGCGCGGCGCCAAAGAACAGCGCCGAAATCGCCAATGCCCACCAGGTACCGAGGCCTTCCTCGACAATGCGGAACAGCACGCCACGGGCGATGATCTCCTCGCCGATGCCGGCACCGATACCGGCCACCAATACGCCGGGTAACCAATCCACCTGCGGGTCGCTACCGGTGACGTGGTAGCTGCCGGCCAGCCACAGCACGCCGACCACCACGCTGAACAGCACGGCGCCGGTTGCGAGACCGGCGAGGCCGTAGGTTGGAATGGTTCGCAGTGACAGCTCATGCAATCGCCGTTGCTCGATCAGACGGACCAGGATCAGGTAGCCGAGCAGCGCCGGCAGCAGTTGCATGCCGAGGGTCGCCAGCGCGTGATGCAGCGGGTCGGCGGCTTGTGCGGTCCAGCCCAGCGCGACGACGGCCGTGTGCGTGAGCATGCTGAAGACGACCAGCATTGCTGCGAAGAAAGCGATGCGTGCCACGGGCGAAAATACCAGCCAGCGTTGCCAGCGTGGGGCCAGGGGTGGCGTGGTGAAGGCGATCTGTCCGGTCTGCATGGGAATCTCGAATAACCTGGATCTCGGCACTTGGTAGGAGCGCACCCTGTGCGCGATGCTCTTGTCGATGAACATCCGCAAAGAGCATCGCGCACAGGGTGCGCTCCTACAAATCGGAGCTGTTCGAGGCGCCCTCAGGCTTCGACCGCGGCCGCATGCTCGCGCGTGTTGGCGAAACGCACCTGCGGCCAGCGCTCCTGCGCCAGTTGCAGGTTGACCCGGGTCGGCGCGATATAGACCAGCTCGCCGGCGCCGTCGATCGCCAGGTTCATCGCGTTCTTCTCGCGGAACTCGGCCAGCTTCTTGTCGTCGTCGCAGTGCACCCAGCGCGCGGTGGTCACCGGCACCGGCTCGAAGCTGGCGTCGACGTTGTATTCGTCCTTCAGCCGATACGCCACCACGTCGAACTGCAGCACGCCGACCGCGCCCAGGATCAGGTCGTTCGACATCAGCGGGCGGAAGAACTGCGTGGCGCCTTCCTCGCTCAGCTGCGCCAGGCCCTTCTGCAGCGCCTTCATCTTCAGCGGGTCGCGCAGCCGGGCGCGGCGGAACAGTTCGGGCGCGAAGTTCGGGATGCCGGTGAAGTTGATCGGCTCGCCTTCGGTGAAGGTGTCGCCGATGGTGATGGTGCCGTGGTTGTGCAGGCCGATCACGTCGCCGGGATACGCCGTCTCGACGATCTCGCGATCGCTGGCCATGAAGGTCAGCGCGTTGGCGATGCGGATGTCCTTGCCGGTGCGGGTCTGGATCATCTTCATGCCGGCGCTGTAGGTGCCCGAGCACACCCGCATGAACGCCACGCGGTCGCGGTGGGACGGATCCATGTTGGCCTGGATCTTGAACACGAAGCCGGTGAGCTTTTCCTCCTCCGGCTGCACCGTGCGGGTGAGCGTGGCGCGTGGACGCGGCGATGGTGCGTGCTCGACGAAGAAATCCAGCAGCAGCTGCACGCCGAAGTTGTTCACCGCCGAGCCGAAGAACACCGGCGTCTGCCGGCCGGCCAGGTATTCGTCCATGTCGAACGCGGGCGCGGCGCCCTGCACCAGTTCGAGCTCGTCGCGCAGCTCGCGCATGGCTTCCTCGCCCACGCGCTCGGGCAGGCCCGGCGCGTCCAGGCCCTTGAAGATGGTCGAATCCTGCCGCGTGAAATTCCTGCCCGGCTCGAAGATATGCACCTCGTCCAGCACCAGGTGGTACACGCCCTTCAGCCGCTTGCCCATGCCGATCGGCCAGGTCATCGGCGCGCAGGCGATGCCGAGCACCGACTCCACTTCGTCCATCAGCTCGATCGGCGAGCGGCCCTCGCGGTCGAGCTTGTTGATGAAGGTCATGATCGGGGTGTCGCGCAGGCGGCACACCTCCATCAGCTTGATCGTGCGCTCCTCCACGCCCTTGGCGCAGTCGATCACCATCAGCGCCGAATCCACCGCGGTGAGCACGCGGTAGGTATCCTCGGAGAAGTCCGCATGGCCCGGCGTGTCGAGCAGGTTGACGATCTTGCCCTCGTACGGAAACTGCATCACCGAGGACGTCACCGAGATGCCGCGCTCCTTCTCCAGTGCCATCCAGTCGGAGGTGGCGTGGCGCGCCGCCTTGCGGCCCTTCACCGATCCCGCCATCTGGATCGCCCCGCCGAACAGCAGCAGCTTCTCGGTCAGCGTGGTCTTGCCCGCGTCGGGATGGCTGACGATGGCGAACGTGCGGCGGCGGCGGGTTTCTTGCAGATGGGTGGACATGGATAGCGGGTCGGCTGGAGCGCGAACCGGCAATTGTAGCGTGGATCGGGGGTGGGGCTTGGGTTGGCGGGTGTGGCCCCGGTTTTGCGGAGTGAGGCTGAAGGGCAGGAGCTTTCGTGCGCCTGCGGCGCCCGAGTCACTTTCTCTTTGCGTGCTCAAAGAGAAAGTAACCAAAGAGAAAGAGCACCCCGCTTGGCGCTTGCCGGGCCTCCTGCCCGGCAAGTCCGTGAGGCGGGGCCGGGCTTTTCGAACGGGCATCCTGCCCGTGCGAAAAGGAGTCGACCTCCTGTCGACTCCCGCTGTGCGGCCTGTCGTCCCCACCTCACCGCCGCACAGGGGCCCCGGGTAGAGCAGCGTGCCATCCTGGCCCGCACTCGGTGCGCCACCGCTGTGCGGTGACGGAAGAGCCGATTGCCAGAACTCGTGTTTTGAGAGCCATTCCCGAGTGTGCGGATGTCTCAGTTCGGCAGAAGCTGCCGCTCGTCCGAAGCGGGACCGACCGATTGCGCCAGATCCATCGCTCACCGAATCCTGTCCTCTCGTCAACCCGTGATCGACGTGGCTTAAGTGAACCCGACCCTGTTCCTGGACCCCAAACCGGAGAACGAGGGGCCCCATAGGAGCCCCTCGGGTGCTGGCTTAGCTCGAATACTCACCTTGCGCCACGGGCCACGGTAACCGGTAGAGGGGCGCCCTCGACCACCTTGCCGTAAACGCTGAGTGGTTGGCTTGGAAGAACAAGTCCATGGTTACCTTTGGCGAGGTAGCGACGACTCCGAACCAACCGATACAGCGTGCCTACCACCGCCTCAACCCAAGCCCGTCACCTAGATGGAAACTTGAGTTGAGGCGTTTCTTTTTCGACCGCCTACTTCGGTAGGATGAAAGTGGCGACCCGATTCCCTCCTCACGACGGTACCTCCGCAGGTTGATGAGTCATTCGGCGTCTCCCACTTTGAAGTCGTCGTAGGTTCCTAGGTCTAAGCCAAGCTTGAGTTGAGCCACCAGTGCTTCGATGCTTTTTCGTGAGTAAGGACCGGTTGCCATAAGTCGAATCGTGCAATCACGAGCCACACGAATGTTGGCAATTTCCTCACCGGTTGCAGTACTGCTTTGTGTGAAGACCTTGGTCTTTGTCGCGACTTCGGGTGACGCTTCCTTCGGTTCCGATTCTTCGTGCTCCGTACCCACAACCGGTTCGCTTTCGTCGAGCCGGGCGAAGGCGGCATTGTCTTTGTAAATCTTGATCACGTCGCCCACGGACTTTGGATTGAAGTCGCGCTCGGTCTTTAAGTAGTGCGCCAGTGTGTCGTCCGAAGGTAGATCAACGCCATATTTCTCCCAGAGACCTGCCATCGTTTTCGGCAGAAGAGCTGCTTCGCGAATTTTCGCTTCGCGCTCGGGTGAAATTTGACGTTCATCTTGGACGATCGCCAGACCGAGCGGAGAAATCGCAACCATGCGATCTAATCCGTCGCCGCTGTCTACCATAAGTCCATAGGACTTCAGTGCTGCGATCGTGGTTAGGCGAGTGCTGCTGGTTTCGCTGTACCACTTCCACGCCGGGGAAGCGGTGGTGCACGGCACCGGTGACGGCGGCGATCACGTCCTGGCGCAGCGGCGAGGCGGGGCTGGCCACGGGCGGGGGCGGCAGCACGGTGATGCTGGCGGATTTGTCGTCGATCACGTTGCCTGCCGGGCCAGCTGGGCCACTGTGCTAATCTTGCCGCCGCGCTGACGGTGTCGCTGGCAGCGCGATACCCCTTGGGGAGTAGCCGGCCTCGTTTCGGCGAGGCGTTTTCGTCAACATGCTCGGCAGGCCTGCCGTGGCGAAGACACCGATCCTGGTTGGCGAGACCAACGGCTGACGGCGCCACGGCGGTGGGGCGCGCCGTCGTGCCGTTGCGCCTGGCCCGACCGTTTCGGCAGCTCATGAATCCACTTTCCATCCTTCTGCTCGGCTTCGCCATGTCCACCGACGCATTCGCGGCGGCGATCGGCAAGGGGGCGGCGATGACCCGGCCCCGGTTCGGCCAGGCGTTGCGAGCCGGCCTGATTTTCGGCGTGATCGAGGCCATCACGCCGGTGCTCGGCTGGCTGCTGGGCAGGAGCGCCTCGCGCTATATCGAAGCCTGGGACCACTGGATCGCATTCGGTCTGCTGTTGCTGCTGGGCCTGCACATGATCTGGAATGGCCTGAAGCCGGACTCGGACGAGCCGGTCGACGAGGCGAGGAAACACGGCGTCGTCGCGCTCGCGATCACCGGCCTGTCCACCAGCATCGACGCGCTGGCCGTGGGCGTGGGGCTGGCCTTCGTCGACATCCCGATCGCCGTGGTGGCCGTGGTCATCGGCCTGTGCACGTTCAGCATGGTGACGCTAGGCATCATGCTTGGCCGCGTACTCGGTGCGATGGTCGGCAAGCGCGCCGAGGTGGTCGGCGGCATCATCCTGATCGGTGTGGGCGCGGCGATCTTGTACGGGCATCTGCGGGCGTAATGCGCGCAACGAAAAAAACCGGGGATCGCTCCCCGGGTTTTCCTGATCCGCGCGAGCCAGCGAGGCTGGCGCGATGTCGAGGGCGAAGGCTTACTTCGCCTCCTTCTCCATCAGCTTCTCGACCATGCTGGCCGGCACATCTTCGTAATGATCGAAGATCATGGTGAAGTTGCCGCGGCCGCTGGTGGCCGAGCGCAGGAAGTTGATGTAGCCGAACATCTCGGACAGCGGCACGAAGCCCTGCACGAATGCCGACGTGCCCTTCTGGCCCTGGTCGCTGATGCTGCCGCGACGACGGTTGATGTCGCCGATGACGTCGCCCAGGTAGGTGGCCTCGGTGACCACTTCCAGGCTCATGATCGGTTCGAGCAGCTTCGGCTTGGACAGCTTCTGCGCCTCGCGGAAGCACTGGCGGCCGGCGATTTCGAAGGCCAGCGCCGAGGAGTCGACGTCGTGGTACTTGCCGTCCACCAGACGCGCCTTGAAGTCCAGCACTTCGTAGCCGGCCACCTGGCCCTGGCGCGACTCGACCTCGATCGCGTGCTGCACCGCCGGGATGTATTCGCGCGGCACGCGGCCGCCGACCACTTCGTCGGAGAACACCACGCCTGAGCCCGGTTCGCCCGGTTCGAAGATGATCTTCACTTCGGCGAACTGGCCCGAACCGCCGGACTGCTTCTTGTGCGTGTAGGTGTGCTCGACGGTCTTGCCGAACGCCTCGCGGAAGCTGACCTTGGGCTTGCCCATGTTCGCGTCCACGCCCAGCTCGGTGCGCATGCGATCGATGGTGATTTCCAGATGCAGTTCGCCCATGCCCTTGAGCACGGTCTGGCCGGTTTCCTGGTCCACTTCCATCCGCAGCGACGGATCGGCCTTGACCATCTTGTAGAGCGCGGTGGACAGCTTGTCGACGTCGTTGCGGGTCTTCGGCTCGACCGACACGCTGATCACCGGATCGGGGAAGCGCATGCGCTCGAGCAGGGCCGGGTGCGCCGGGTCGGACAGCGAATCGCCGGTCTCGGTATCCTTCATCGAGACGAAGGCGCAGATGTCGCCGGCGCGCACTTCGTCGATTTCCCTGGTGGCGTTGGCCTGCACTTCCACGATGCGGCCCACGCGCTCCTTCTTGCCGCGGGTGACGTTCTGCAGGGTGTCGCCCTTCTTGATCACGCCCGAATAGATGCGGCAGAAGGTCAGCGTGCCGAACTGGTCGTTGATCACCTTGAACGCCAGCGCACGCGCGGGCGCGTCGTCGGTCACCACCTGTTCGCCGATGATGTTGCCGTCCTCGTCCACCATCGAGATGCCGCCGTTCTCGCCGGGGTAGGGCAGGTAGTCGACCACCGCATCCAGCAGTTGCTGCACGCCCTTGTTCTTGTACGACGAACCGCACAGCACCGGTACC
>Ga0307375_10002546_pt1 | contig 18580 bp, 21 predicted proteins | sample TR1MG_FD_202531 | JGI IMG/M metagenome (GOLD analysis project Ga0307375, IMG submission 202531) | Soil microbial communities from Risofladan, Vaasa, Finland - TR-1 | ecosystem: Environmental > Terrestrial > Soil > Coastal area > Acid sulfate soil | place: Finland: Risofladan, Vaasa | collected... | reverse complement strand
GGGTAACTTGAATAATTTTAGCAGCAGTATCAATAGCTGTTACAACTCCATAATAAACTCGCCAAGACCCGATAGGGGTTACTAATCCCACAGCGCCTAAGTTATACCAAGTATTCTGTGTTGGAGTAGCTTGACTTCGTGATGTTGTATCGCTTGTTTTTACTGTCCATTTATTTGGACTGAGTGGAAATCCCAAAGGTGCTTTTACTACACTGTAATACGGGAGTGTAATTGCGGTATCAGCCAAAGTGTAATCAGTTCCCCCGTAAAGAGTTAAAACTGTTGCTGCAACTTTAGTAATAATGAAATATTTTACTGAACCATTATGTTTTAGTTTTATCCTCATACCTGCCGAATATTTTGTAGTTGCATCTGTTGGAACGGTAATTGTATAAGTCGGAGCATCAGCAGAAGCATAAATCCAGGTTTCACCTGCTGCAATCCAACCATCTATTGTGCCGGTAAATAATGGAGATGCTACTGTTGGAGTATTAATTATTGGTGATGTTAAAATTTTATTAGTTAAAGTTTCAGTACCTGTTAAAGAAACTTCCGCTAATTGCTTTAGCGTTCTAAAATCCTCCAGTTCATCATCTTCAAATTCAAGTTTATCTTCATTAACCCTTATTTCAGTAACCATTTATTTATTCTCCTATGCTTAATTTTTTAATCTTAACATTCACAGTATCGCCAAGTTGCAGATATGGTCTTGATGGGCTTTCAATTTCAATTTCTAATGCTTCAGGGTCTTTATAATCTGCAAGTAGGTCATCTGCTAACTCCTGCGCATAATCCATATCCTGTATAAATTCTGAATCTATTAAATACTCTGATTTGCCATATATAAATATTAAATCAGCATCTTGGGAAATTACTTCATTTGCGCCAGTTGCCTCCAGTGGTTGCGCTAAAATAGAAATTGATGTAACGTCCACATCAGCCCCAGTAGAGTTTGTAAAAGTAAGAAAGGTTACAAAACTATATTTATTTTGAGTTGTTATTGTTATACCCACACCCATAGGTGCGTAAGTTGCATTAGCAATATTTACAACACGGCAGGGTTTTTTATTAAAATAACAAGCTATGTCTCTTGTACCGTTTGCTGGAATTGTTATATTTTGAGTTAAGCTATAAACTTCCTGCTGAACCTGCTCATATAATGGGTTTGATTTAATCCTTATATAATTTTTCATACTGGACGACATTACTGGAGATGATGCAGAATTCTTTTTTATGTTGCTGTCATCATAATAAGCAGCTACTCCCCCCTCAGTCCAACCTCGAGTCTTTGAATTAAATAATCCAAGCTCATCAAAAAATGCTACTCCCCCATCGGATAATTCTAATCTCTTAATATTTTCAGCATATTTTCTCGGTATAAAATAAGCATAAGGAATATGAGTATGAGGTGTAACTAAATCAATACTGTACTCGGTTGAACCTAATCCAAAATCTTCAACTAACATTTTAACAAGTTCGTCCTTTGAATAATCCTCATAAACTAGCGAGCTTTCAAAATCTTCCTCATTCATAAGAATCATTTTATCTACAGCATAAAATTCTACTGTCATATCAGATTTTGGGTCTATCTCTTTAAGATAGTATTTACCCTGTGCAAACCATTCAATACTATCTCCTAAGTCAATTCCTATATATGAATAAATTATTTTGTTATATTTTAGGAATGGATATAGATATGAATCTATGTTTTCAGGATTATATTTTTGGCTGGTATTATTAAGTCTAAGCGTTAAAGTATTTGCTGATATATTACCTAAAGATACAGATGCGCCAGAATATTCAAGTTCCTTACTTATCTCCATTGGTTCAGCAGTTAAATCAGACGATACATCTTCTCTAAATCCTGTCATAACCTCTACAATACAAGCAGGCATATCAGCAAGACTAATTTTACTTATTTCAACTTTCCAGCCCTTAATAGTAGTAACCGCTGGGAATGTATAATAAGTAATATAGCTTGTAAGTCCTATATAACCTGAGCATAGAACCCAGTTTGTATTTGTTGAATCCCTATAGTATAAATCCATATTAACCGGGAAGTTATATTGACTGCCAAATACTGTTAAATGAGTTGTTTGTATGGTAGATGTATAAATTTCCGATATATCTTCAGTAACACCAGAACCATAGATATAGACATAAAAAATAAAGTCATAATTAGGATATAAGTCCCAGTTCCCATAACTATAATCAGCTATATTCCCCGAATGCGTAGGAGAAGTTCTATCAGCTCCAACCTTTAAACAATTATAAGTATCTCCTCCAGAAAATTCTATTACTAAACAATAATAAGTCCCATTAACTAATAGATACTGCTCTGCACCTTCAAAACTAAAAGTTGTTAACTGAAGAGATGTAGATAATGTGGTAATATCAATAGTATTTGATGTAGCCAAAGGCTCGCCAGTTGGGATACTGCTTACTCCATAAGTCCCGGAATGAGCATATAATTTAGCAACGATATTACCTGTGGGACTGCCATATTTTCTTAAATACCATTTACAAGAGACAAGATTTCCTGCTTTTCCAGTAAAAGATTGAGAACCTTTTTCAGTCCCAGAACAATAATAAAGCTGAGTACTATAATTACTCTCACTATAACTATCTGCAATTTCAATATCTGCAAATTCCCCATTCACATCTGAACGATTAGCGCCAAGCCAACCATTTTCATACTTATTGGAAACCAGCCTTACGTTATCACCGAGTCGCATAGAATCAGAAAGAATCAAAGATTTAAATCTTGCATAAGTTTCATCATTGACTGCATTCTCTTTAGCAAAATAAGTTGAATCCCATTCACCTGCGGTAACAACTCCAGGAGTGTCACCTTTTGTAATCCAATCTATAAAGCATTTATATTTACGCTTAATTGGTGAAGTATCAAATGCTGTTCTTGCTGGTAGTGTTACGGTTTGCACTTATGTCTCCTTTAATGAAAAACTTATATTATATCGCCAATCTTTATCACCGGTTAAAGGTCTTAATCTTTTTTCTTTATAACTATTTGTAACAAACCGGACAGTATAATTTGAAATTGCTCCATCTTCATCATATAAAACCATAGCCAGAGATGTGTGTTTATCATATTCAGCTTTTAATTCATTCCTGCCAGCTTTTAAGTCCAAAGTATTTACACCATTTGCAGGGAGCATGCTAAAAGATATATTAAATAAATTTTTTATGCCTACATAATATTGAGTTTCAGAACCGTCTTCACATTCAACAATTTCCTCTATTGGCAAAGGCTGCATATCAAATTCTATCTCCACTATTGAAAGTTCTATATCACCAAGTAATATTTTTTGTGGGTTCATACTCATTTGACCTTCCTTGCCCCTTCTCTTAAATCATACTTTTCCCATATGTCATATAAAACTTTACCATCTACGCTCAAAGGAATATGTAATGTAACTTCACCGCCACCTTTTATATCCGGTGGATTATTTATAAAGTTCCAGAACCAATCGGCTACGTTTTTCTGTTGTGAAGTATTTGCTACTACTTCATATTCGTGTGCCATTATGGGTATTGGTCTACCTGTTTGTGGAATATTAAGTCCACTTGCTGCGGTCATTATCGGTTGGTATGCGCCATCATTACCTACTACCCCGCCACCTGCCATTGCTTTTACTATACCGCCACCTGCATAAGTAGTAATCATACGAGTTATAATTTCTACAGATTTACCTTGTACGCTATTAATCTTTCTTTGTATTTTTTCAATATTGGCTTCAGCTTCGCTGATATCAACATCAATATTAACTAATCTGTCTTTGGTAGCTTCATCAAGTTTAATTCCTAATTCTTGAGCCTTTAGGATTATCTCATTACCAGAAAGTCCAAATTGCTGTGCCATTTCTATAAAAGCATCTTCTCCCCACTGTCCAGAAGTAACTAACTGTGCGCCATATTCCAATGCCTTTTTTCGTGCTGCTTCCTGCTCTTCTTTTGTGGTATAAACTGATGTATATACTCCATAAAAAGAAGCAATAACTTTTTGGTTTGCTCTATCTAAATCATTTTGTGCTGATTCTGCTTCTCTTGAACCTGCACCATATTTTTTTATTGCTTCCTCTACTGCTTTAGCTGCTTCTTCTACTGCCCATTCTGCTTCCTGTAACTCATTATTAGCATCTATACCGTCAAATAAAGTACCGATTAATGAATTAAAACTGTTTCGTAAGTCATCAACTGATTGTACTTGTCCGTCTATTGCGCCGGTAGAATCTTCAGTTGCGGTTTTTAGTAATCCCTGTTCTTTAGCATATTTTTGAGCTTCTTCTCTTGTAAGGTCATATTGAACCATAAGTCCTTGCAAGACTTCCTCATTATCTTGGGTTGCAATTTTAGCTTCAACCGAAGTACCTATATAATCCCCCAAACCCTTATCAAGCCTATCAAGTTTATCAGTAAATCGTTCAAGGCTTGTTGGCATTTTAGAATATTCCCCTGATAAATCTATTACTGCCCGTCTTGCTTCATCTTGAGTTATTATTCCATCTTCAAAATTCTTATTTATTTCTACTATTTTGGGATTTAATTCATCAAATATTGCGGGAGATTTGGCAAGTTCTGTAAATAATGCTGCCGTTGATGCTGTAAATTCATCTTGTACATTTTTCCCTTTGCCAAGAGTTTTTTCAGCTATTGCAATAGTATCGCTAAAATCATAAATTTGTTTTTTTGCTTCTTCTGTTTTATCCCCATATTTTTCAATGCTATCTCCAGTTTGAACCAATGCTAAAGCAATCGAACTAAGAATACCTAAAAATGTTGCACCGCTAATTCCAATTCCAGCAAGAGCATATTCTAATTTAGCAAATGCTGCCTGAAGTGCTAATACTCCCAATCTTGTTTTACCGACAACTCCACCTAGAAGCATCAGCCCACCTATTGTACCTATAATGGCTAGACTAGAATTAATTATTGCTACAGTTGCTTTCTGATGTTCTTGTATAAATTTTGATAATTCAGTAGTTGCACTAGTTACCTTTGGTATATATTGAGTACCTAATTGTATAGCTACTGCACTTATGTTATTTTTTAATACTTGAAGTTGAAAATTAAGTCCTTTTTCCTGTTCGGCGAGTGCTGAATTTGTTTCTCCCGTGGTATCTTTAAAATCTTCCATAAAACCATTTAGTTCATCTATACCACTACCAGTAAGAGCAGCAGCAGCCCTTATCGCTCTTATTTCAGGAATCATCTCTTGTAACTTGGTTATACTTCCACCACTTGCTTTGGTAAGTAATTCCATAACTCCCGTAAGACCAATTTGTTTTAGTGCCATTTCTCCGGATTCATAACCGGCATTTCTTAAAACTTCTGCAAATTTTTCCGAAGGGTCAATAATGGAGAAGATTAATCTATTTAACGAAGTGGTTGCAGTTGCAGCATCAATACCCTTGGTAGTCATATAGGCAATAGAACCGGAAAGTTCATTAAAACCAATATCCGCTATACTTGCCACACCAATTACCGTTCCAATATTAGACGATAAATCTTCGAAGGTTAGAATACCCTTTTTTACGGTCATAAACATTGTGTCGGATATATCCCCAGCTCTATCTGCTTCATATCCATAGGCTCGAAGTGTGGCAATTATCCCTTTTGCTGCTACTTCGGTATTAGTAAGACCAGCACTTGCAGCCTTAGCCGAAGCTTCCAGAACTTTCATTCCTTCTGCACCCTGAAAACCACCTGAAGCAACCTGATACAATCCATCAGCTAAATTTTTTGCCGATTGGGGCATCCTGGTGGACAACTTTAAGACCTCATTGCTTATATCAGTAAACTGCTGTTCTGATAACTTTGAAATTGAGTTTACATTACGCATACTCTTTTCATAATCAGCAGCCATCTTTATTGCTACAATACCAACTCCAGCTACGGCACCGACCATAAGACCGCCGGCCATAATCAGTTTTGTAGAAGCATTGGTTAATCTCTGGCCAAAAGAAGTTATGGTTCTGTCAGCAGTAGCAAGTTTTAAATTTGCGGCCATAAGACCAGCATCTAATTTTCGAATATCGAGGCCAATTTCACTCCAAATTGTGCCTAAGTTTCCAAAAGGCATTATTTCTTTCTCCTTATCTTTACAGCCAGTTTATGCAATAAGTTTCTGGCATTATTTTCTTTAGGTTCTTGAGGTTTTTTATTTTCCACCAGTTTTGAGTAGACGTAGCAAGCTGCCTCATCTATACAGAAAGCGACATAGTCATCTTTTATACCGAGCATATCTGAAACAGCCTTGCTACTACTTTTTGCTACGCCCACCAATCTTTGAAAGTTCTTCGATTTTACGAAAGGGTTGGAGACCCATCACCCCATTCTGCGTATAGGAAAATATAGCTAATCTCTGAACATCAGTCAGCAGTTCCGCAACCTCTTCATACTTCGGTTCTACAAGCGCAACTTCCAGTACCTTATCCAGCACATCAGCATAATTTTTTATATTACCTTTCTGCCTTCCTTCAAATATTTCCTGTGCAGCAGCAAGCAGTTCATTTGGTATTGCGCCTGATTTACACAAATAAAGAAGTGAAGGTCTGCGCAGTTTTGCTACAAATGGAGTGCCATCATCAAATTTAGGAAGCTCTATAATCTCACCATCTTTTAATTTTTTTAAGTCGCTAGTTTTTGTTACTTCCATATATCACCTATGCTATAGCAGCAACTTCTTCTTCAGTTATTGCTGGTTCAATTAATGACGGATCTGATTCGTTCCTTCTTGCACGGATAACAAACTGGTCAACTGCAAATACCTGGTCTGCTGGTCCCTGAGAACCAAGTCTTCCCTTACAGAACGCAAATTCGTACAGTATAAATCCATCCTCTGTTGATTCGCTATCGGATTCGGTGTAGTTTGAAACCCACACTTCTAATCTAAACGGATATGGATTTTCAAGACTACTTGCAGGTGCAAGCCATTTTTCGCTACCCGGCGCTCCTGTTACTGTTCCACCAGCTATAGCTGCTTTTAAATTTGCGTCAAAGATTGCATTAGAGATAGTAATATCTACACCCCTAAAAGTGTCTTCTTCTTTTACTATTGCTTTGATACCATCTCCACCTCTTAATGTAGCTTCATTTCCCTCAATATAAACTGGTGTGATATCCATAGATTGAATATCATCACTTACTATTGGAACTGCACTACCATCAGGGCCTCCACCTTCGAGTTCTGGTGTTACCCTAAATTGTCTTATTCCGTATAATACTGCCATTTCTTATTTCCTCCTTTTTGTTTGCAATAAAAAAACACCTCCGAATGGAAGTGTCCAGTTAATTAAATTTTATGTTAAACTCTACCTGGAGAGCGGAATTGTAAAGTCTACACGTTTCATAAAAGTATTATCAATCTCGTTATGCCAGTCCTGTAATGTTTTAACATATTCAGGTCTAAAATATCTTTCAGGACTACCATCAATGGTTAAGGTTACTTTATCTAATTTGTTTCTTACTTCTATGGCTAAAGCATCTAAAGTTGTAAAACTTGAAGGACTGTTATATATAAAAATCTGTAAATCAAGAAATGCACCAAGTTTATTTCCCATTGATGGATTATCTTCCCCTAATTTAAAAGTGCAGTAAGGTTTTTCCACTCCTATGGGAGCCGTAAAGGCTTGGTAAACCCTATCTTCAAAATCATCAATTGTTTTAAGTTGTGTTGTTATTGCTGTTCTCATGCGTTCATTATCCTTTTTGCATTTTCATGTACTTCTTTAGAATATTTATTTGCTGTTTCTTCCAGTATTGCGTATTTACCATCATGGGCTAATTCCAAAAATATCCCATATTCCATAGCGTGTGCTATAAAGATTATAAGCATAAATGGATTTTGCCAGAATGAACCACCGTGAAGTCCAGCCCTTGCATTACCGGTTCTATCCTGCCATCTTTTATTCTGTCTGGCATAATTGGTCATATTGATATCTGCCACTCTTCCGAGTCCTTCAAGTCCAATCTTCTTCTCAACTGCCCACTTGTTTAAATTTCCTAAAACTATTGGAAGTCCACTCATGTTGTCTCCTCAATATATACCTCTTTAAAAACGATGTAGCCTTGCGTATAAGTATCCTTAACATCTGCAACTTTATAATTTTTGCCACCATAGCTAAAGGTATCAAGATTGGTTGCACTCTCACTTAAAATATTAGCATCATATTTTGCTATTAATTTTTTAACCCTATTGGCATGATATCCGCCATCATCTACTGATAATACTCTTATACCCCTAACTGAAGAAGCATAAATCCTGACTGTTTGAGCAGGTATTATTGATGGTGTTTCAACCACTCCCCCATCCGTCCCTTGTGTTCTGGTTGTCCTTGATATAAATATTAAAGCAGGATTTTGATTGATTAAATTTTCCTGTCTTGCTCTTATTGATTCGTAAAGCATTATCTCTCCAATTGTCCTGAACTTGACTGCCTAAAATCCCAGTATTTTTTTATGCAATATTCCCTACTGTTTTTATCTTCAGGTAAATCCTCGTCTCCAAGTTTTGCCCTGCCACTAAATCTTGATTTGGCTGCCCGATATAACCATAACTGTGCTACTGCCTCAAAGAAGTTGTGATAATTAAAAGTAGCATAAACTGCATTAGGTACTACAACCGGTGGTGAAGCGTCAAAAGTAACTATTCCGTTGAATACATCAATTTCATAATCTTCACTAGATATAATATTACCACCACCATCTTTTAAGATAACACCGGTTAAATACTTATAGTCTATGTGATAGATAAGACTTTCATTATCGTAATAGTAATCTTCAGAATATATCTGCATACTATCTACGTAATGCCTATCATCATTTAACCATCTTTCGATTATGCCATCACTAACAGAATAGGGTATGGCCTCATCTTCTATATAATTTCTAACTATTTCAATTAAAGGTTCTGTCATCTTTTAAACCCCGCTTCATTTTTAATTAATTTTTTATAATAAATACTCTTATTGTGTTTGCGTAAATCTATGCGATTGTGCCAATTATGAACCAAATGGAAATCTTTAATATATTCAAAAGTAAAATCCTTATTTATAATCTGTTGCAATTTATTTATCATCTGTCCGTTATGATACAAAGTATAATGTACGTGTTCATATCTCATGCCGGTTCTAAACTTAAAGAACCTTGTTGCACGTCTTTGTATATGCTTACTATGTCCGTCCTTTAAGTCTATTATACCAAAATCAGACCCTAATTTTGAGATACTGCCAATTAGCACTTCGTCAGCATCCAGATTTAAGACTGTATCGCCATCATCAAGACAACCTATATAAACATTTCTTTTTTCTACTTCATTTAAATCTGTTGTAATTATTAATTCAACATTATCCAACTCCGATAAATACTGTATTGTTCTATCTGTAGAAACCTTATCATCACCGGGGAAGTCCTTAAATTTGCCATCTACTATTATGATTTTATCGACTTTGCCGATTAAGGACTCTACACATTCTTTTATAAGTGGCCAGTCGTTATAAGTTATTATGCAACCGATTATCATACTATTTATTCATAACTAGCTTTTTTATATTGTGCTTCACGTGGCCCTGAAGTCTTATAAAACTGGGATTTATAATATTTTCTTGATTTATCCCTAAGTATCGCAAGATGAATTATTTTCATTCCGCTTACTTTTTCAGATGTAAATCCATTTTCTGCGCTGCGCCGTTTGTTAAATAATTTACCATTCACTTCAAGTATAAAATGCACTCCACCATATTTCATACCTTCATGATATTTAAATAATCTTGTAGCAAGCCATTTTTCATATCTATTATTTAATTCACTAAATTTAACTAATCCAATATCGGAATTTAATTCAGGAATATTGCCTTCCACTATTTCATCGGCATCTATCATTAAAACAGTCTGTCCTCTCCTTAAGTCTCTCAAATATTCATTTCTCTTATCGCTTTGGTAAATGTTTGCCACAAATCTCAATTCTACCTTATTAAGCGAACGCAGATATTCTATTGTCCCATCGGTTGAATAAAGATGCCCTGTAAAATCAGGGAAATCTTTATAACGACCATCAACACATATTATCTTGTCAACCTTACCATAAATACTTTTGATTGCCCTTTGCAAAAGTGGCATATCATTAAAAGTTACCATTAATGCTGTTATCATATTTTCCTGAATATAACACGGGGACATTTTTTGTCATTTAATTCTTTTTTAAGTTCTTCTAAATTTCTTATTTTACTGGAAATATTTTGAGTTGCTCCCATTTTAAATCCATAAGCCTTTATAATATCAATCATCTTTTTTGCTAATTTCATATTCTGCATGTGTTTAGGGTGAATTTCTATAAACATCATTGCACCCTTAGGCATAAGTTTTACAGCTTTACCCATTCCTTTAATTATTTCTGCCTCATATCCCTCAACATCCATTCTTAAGAGGTCAATTCGATTTATATTTTCAATTTTACAGAAACTATCAAGTGTTAGAATTTTAGTTTTTGATATTCCTATGTTTCCATCACGTTCTTTTAGTTTCGGAGAATTTATCATACACAAATTAGATTTAGAATGTATAAATATTTCACCATCGCAATTATCCGAACCTATGGCAAGTTGATATACTTTTATATTCTTAAATTTGTTAATCTTTATGCTTTTTTCTAAAGTCTCTGCATTTTTTTTAACTGGTTCGATTGCATATACATAACCAGTATCCTCAACTTTCCTTGCTTCAAGTAATGCGTAATATCCCAAATTTGCACCTATATCAATACAAATCATTCCCTTTCTAAGATAATCAATAACCGCAAGCGTTGCCCTACCTTCCCTTATTATTGGTTCTTGAATACTAAAATGCTTAGAACCATAAAGAAGTTCCTTTGATATGCCCCCATCTTCGGGGATAAAATACATCTTGCTTCCAAGTACTGTTCTTAGTTTAAATTTTTCCACCAATTCTCCATATCTTTTTTTATGTTTTCAAGTCTACCTATATTAATATTACTGTGTCCAAGACCACCGGGACGCATTTTTTTTATCATCAAATCATATTCGGGATAATCGCTTATTTCTCTATACTTGTTGGTATCTATCTGGTCAAGTCTATCAATCCAGACCCCCACATAGAAAGCCGATGGCCATTTTTTATATTTTTCCTGTTGACGACTGCACCAGCCGGAAAGACTACCCTTATTTTCCGGTATTGGCTTGTCTATAATTGCTCTTCTTATTAATTGTCCTGTACCACCACTATTTATATAAAAATAAATCTTGCCATTATTAAAATCTACACTAAATAAATGCCTATAAAAATCATCATTGGTTTTAATTTTAAAAGGCATAGCCAGATAGTGATCGGCCTGTACTGTAAAAAGTGGGTAAATATCCATTACCTCTTTTAGCTTACTCAACCAATCCCGCGTAACAACTGTATCATTGTCTACTTTGGCAACATACTTGCTGTTTTTAAATTTATCAAAAAACATATTCATTGGAGATGCAAGTCCAAGATTTACTTTGCTATGGTGTATCTCTATCCGACTGTCATTTAAACTTTCAAGATATTCTGTTGTTTGCTTATCTGAACCATTATTAAATATAAATAGTCTAAATGGATAAAGGGTATTTTTAAGTATTGCCTCAATAGCTTTTTGGGTATATTCCAATCTATTTAAAACTATCATCAGTATTGGTATTGCCTCGACCTGATTATCAATAAAATTATCAATTTGTACCGTATTCTCTACATATATATTATTATTAGATTTTCTTCTACTAAAAGCCTTATCGTTTTTTACTCTTACAGTTTGGGGTTTTACTCCTATTTCATCAAAGGTTTTGCTTCCGAAGTGGTGGACATATGAGTTCTTAACATGATAGCTTTTATATCCAGCCTTACCAGCACGCCAACTAAAATCTCTTTCTTCGGCTGATCCTACGGGATAACGTTTATAATCAAATACCCCAATATCATTAATTACTTTTCTTGCCACCAAATAACAAAAACCGTATATTTCAGTTTCAACTATTCCAGTCCTGGTTCTCACTGCAATCATATCATTCAAGGTCATACGCATTCTTTTATTTACAAGTTCTCTCATACACTGCTTACCGGCACACCAACAAGTAGAAGGCCCCACTATCCCAGCTTTAGGTTGACCAAAACCTTTCATTAATTTATCAAGCCAATTAGGTGTCAACATTGTATCTGAATTTAAGAAACATATATAATCGCAGGTTGCTATTTTAATCCCCTGGTTACAAGCATAACTAAAACCCATATTCTTTTCATTGGTCTGGAGTTTAAACCCAACCTCTTTTTTACGCTCTGCTAAATATTCTTTAGTTATTTTGCTTGAACCATTATCAATAATTACAAGCTCGTAGTTTTGGGTAAATTTAACCAATGAATAAAAGCATTTTTTAAAATATCCCAAAGCATCAAGAACTGGAATTACTATTGTTACCCGCTTATGTTTTATATAATTAACAGATTCTAAATATTTTACAGTTTTGACATCTGATTGTACTTTATTTATATCGGATTTGGGGGATTCGATAATTTCAAGGGGAACGCCCCTCTCGATCCAATATCTTAAAACATTATCAGAAACTTCGACTATTCTCCCAGTCGGGTAATTCAGTAACTTTATCTTCATCTTTTTTTTTCCTTCTTGCCTTTCTGGTTTTCTCTATTGGCTCTGCAAGTTCTTCTAATTCCCCGATTTCAATTTTTATTTCTTCAGGTGGTTCGATTATAGGTTCTCCTATTTTTTCAATATATTTTTCTAATTTAATTTCTTCTTTTACAATATGGGCAATACCTTTATTGATTTTCCTTTGAGCAATATTTAATGGTATATCTTCAATTTTACCGGTTGCATTAATTTGTATCTTCATAAACTACCTTTCTAGTTTTATTGAGAGGGAATTTCACCCTCTCAATTTGTGCTATTATAAGCCCAATCCTGTAACTTTTGCGATTGCGTTTACATCTCTTATTGCGAATGCACGTCTTATCCAAGCTTTTACTGCTGTCTTATTTTCAGTAAATGTATTATGGTCACCAATAACAGCATCATTTGACTTTTTGAGTCTTAATTCATTTCTGACTCCTTCAAATAGATATTTCCAGTCGGCTACAATAAGTTCGTAACCTGCGGGTGAATCTTGTGTAACCATGTTTCTGGTAAACCTTATGGGATAACCAAATAAGGTTGCTGGTTCTACAGCATTGGCAGGCTGGAATATTGGTACCACATCAGTTGCTGACCTTAAATTCCTCAACTGTGCCTTTACTGCCGGATGTGTAACGAAACCAATATTATCAGTAAATCCATGTACCTCAATTGCACTTAAAGCATTTGAAATATCTATAAGTAGGTCTACGCCTGTAGGAAAATTTATTGTATGCGTAACAGGGCAACTCCCCGAGATTGTCTGTGTAAATGGAGTTGCAGCAAAATAACCTAAATAAGATTGTTCCAATGCCTGAAGCAACGCAGTTTCTATCTCTTCCCTGATTAATGAATCCATTGCAATATTAGCATCTTCAATCAGTATATCGGATGCCAGCACTATTACAGCAAGCTCATAAGCTGTCAGTGTTATTTGCCCGTGTGATTCATTGCTTACGGTCTTTTTTCCACCTTCACCATCAACCCATGTCATTACAATATCATCGGCAAGAGCGTTCATTCGTAGTGTTGCACTTGTCATGGGTATTTGCTGTAGAAACGGAATTACAGCCGATTTATTTGCTATATTCATAAATATCGTATCTGCCAACGGTGCCGGTACCAAATAACCACCGGCCTCATCTTGCATAGTGTTTTTAAAACCTAAATCTGGACTAGGCATTTTAATTTTCCTTCCTTTTTTTTATTTACCGTGCAAAAATTCTCCCATCATCTGGTTGACATCTTTTGCAGGTTCTTTGTCAGTTTTGGGAAAATTCCCAGAAGAAGGATTAGCTGGACTACCTGAAGAAACTAAATATGGTTTATCCTTGATAAGTTTTTCTACTATCTTTTCTATGGTTTTCTTGTCTGGTTCTTCTTCGTTTTCAAGTTCTTTTTTTACTACCATCATTACTACTTCTATATCATTGAAATTCTTACCGTTTGCTACAGTTAGGATAAGATTGTCAATATCCTTGTCTTTTTGTTCGGTCTGTAAATCTACATACTGCTTCTCTAGGTCTGCAATCTTCTTATCTTTTTTCTCGCCTTCGGTAAGTTTCTCGTCCTCAAAGATTTTTAGTTTCTTCTCTAATTCGTTAATCTTCTTCTTTCGCAATATTGATTCGGTCTGTAGTGATTTAACAAAACCTTCATCATACTGCCCTGTTTTTTTGTCTCCCTCACCATCAGGTTCGGGTTTGTCTTTTGGTTCATCAGAACCGACATCTTTATTTAAGTCTTTGTCCTCTGCCATCTCGGCACACTCCTTTTAGTGTCTTGCATAAAAAAAGCACCCCATCAGGAGTGCTTAGATATGCGGTTATGTTAAAATTATTTATCCTGCTTTATGAAAACTTCCCTTATGTTCTTCACAGTGCTTTTTTGCTTCATCGGCATCCCACTTACCTTTAGGATATCTAAAAGCCTGTGTAGTCGTAGTGGTTTGCCCTTTTAGTCTTCCTATAATTATAGAAATTTTACCCTGACTTATACGCCTGAAACTACCTTCTTCAAACAGTTCGGGTTCTTTTATTCTACAGGAATGTTCATTGGGGTACGGCATAATATCACCTACTTGATAAATAAAATTTTCCCATTTGGGTTAAACTCGTATTGAGTACAAACTTATTAAAAAACTTCTTACATTTTGTGGTGTTCTTAAACTTCTTAAATAGTTTATAAAACTTATCTTCAACTTTTTTAAAGTAAACCCTGTTACCTATTCTTGTAAAAACTCTTTTTGTATATTCGCTATTTGGTATAAAATCTTCTATTAATTTCATTATTCCTTCAATAAATTATTATCTTTTAATATTAACCATAAATCCCAAGCAAATCTTTCAACCATTGGTTCTTTTAATTCTTTAGCTATAATATGCATTATTTCGTGTATTAGTGTTACTTCTTGATAACTTTTACAGGATTTTGTATTTAACCTAATTGTCTTTTTTAATTCATTAAAATCACCAAAGTAATCATTTCCCAAATCTTCAAATTTTATATCAAATTCAATTCCCTTAATTTTAATTTTATTGGGTATTTTCATTAAGCTGCTTTCTCATAAACTTCCTTATACCATTCAGCCAATTCCGGTTGGCTTGCTGGATTTTCCATATATGCAATCCAGTTAGAGGTAAATTGCTCTACCGATATAATATCTTCAGTAGTAGAACATCTACAATTCGGATGTGCAGGTGGTATTCCCGTTTCATTTGTATTCTTACCATCATTCTCATCACAAATCTCACAACAACCGGAAGCAGAAAGCCACATTAATCCCTTTGAGCCTGGATTAAGATTTGAACTTAACCGGTCAGCTTCATTAAAAGAAATCGCCATCTCTGTACGCAGTAACCTTGACGCTTCATAGCTTACTTTCCTTCCGTGTAGGCTAGTTAATTTAGCCGGTGTGTATTTTGGATTAAGCAAGTTTTCCAGTGCCGATAATGTCAATCTATCTGAAGCAGATCCCCCAGCAACTACATTCTGCATTACAATACGTTCAATTTCCTGCTTTGTGCGCCTATTAAGTAGCCATACCCTGTCTGAAAGTTTTAGCCCATCATTCCAGATTTTACTGTAGGTATAAGTTACTGCCTCTTTTGAAGTCTTATTTAAAATCCTGGTAAGCTTCAGGTCATATCCTGCATTGGTTAGGCTTCTCTGATATTGGCTAAGTGCAATTTTATTTACTTCTTTACCTAAATCTGCTGAACTTATCAGTGCCTTATCCAGTATCCCTTCAAAATTATTGGATAGCCTTGAAGCTTCTCTAAGCAGTGAATTTATCCTTATCTTTACCTGTGCTGATGTAAGGGTTTTATTTGCCAGGATATCTTGGAATCTAATTTTTAGTTCTGCTGCGGTTTCAATATATAGCCTTGCAAGTTCCCTATCCTGCAATTCTGTTAAGGTTATAAATTTAGTTCTCTGTGCTTCAAGGTATTTTTTAAATTCATCACTCATTTTCGGTATCACCAGTATTATGTGAACTTCTTAAATTATCTAAATTTAAAGATTTATCATATTGATTCTTTTCTTCAAGTATTTGTGCAAGTTCTCTTTCCGGGTCTTCCACGCCTAACTCATTCATTGCAGTTGTTACACTTATTAAACCTGCTGTAATCTTCTGTGTTATTACCTGTATATTTTCAAGTTCGTTTTGTGGTAGTGGATTGTGGGTAATTATTTCAATATCCAAATCATCGGGTAAATCGTATCCTTCGTAAATCTGCTTCATCTTTAAAATACCCATATACATTTCCCTAAGCCTTGCTCCCCATATCGCATTTTTTCTTGTAGTCTTGGAAAGTATTGCAGCAAAGAGTAACTTTAGCGCAACTCCTGAAAGATTGCCTACTTTTGAAATCCTATCTACTGAAACGTTTACAACTTCTGAAAATTCATAGAGTGCAGCAACTAGGCTATCTATGTGATATTTTAGGCTTTCGATATAATGGAATTGCCCTTCAAGTTTAAATACATCTGACTTAGGACTATCCGGTCCGCCACCCATAAGTTCCCATACTGCGCCAGGTTTTGCCTTCAGTCCCTTTTCTGGATTCTTACCAGTCGGCTTTACATTCATAAGTATCGTTATTGCAAATAAATCAAATCTTAAGCTATCTGATAAGTCGGAGTATTTTCTATTTATTTCATCGATAATGGGTATTAAATCTTCAAGTTCACTCATTCCCCATATTTCACCGATTTGCGGAGTATTGGGGATAATATAGACAGGAATAAAATCTAGGTATTTTTTACCTATTCCGAGAGGTTGTCTTGGGATTATTACTTCTTTAGGCTTCTCTATCATCTTTGCGTCATAGATAGCTTCTTCAATATAGCAGATACCATTTTCAAGTTCATAGGTCTGCTTCCAGATTGTATCTTCATCTCTAAATGCTACAAAATGGATTTTAGTTATATTCTCATAGTCATCAAAATCATAAATAGGGAAACACTCTATACGGTTTCTTACAAATATCCTGATATCCTCTTTGTCTATATCGTACTTTAATTTAAATACCACACCGCCAGATACATTACATTCCACTGCTGCCTGAAGTAGCTTTACATCCATTAAATTTCTCTTATGCGTTTCGTAAATATCTACCTCAATCTCATCTGAACGCATTGGCTTTATTTCTTTTTTAGCAGCTTTCTTTTTTACTTTTAGCACTTCTTCGCTATCTGAGGTGCAGTTAAAGTCAACCGGTATTTCAAACTGCCAGGAAGCGAGTTTGTTTATAATGTAGCGTGAATAATTTAAGGGTACTTGTGTCGGATAATAATTTTTGCCACCACTTACCCTTGTACCATATTCAGGATATTTTTCTACAATATATTTAAAAACATCATTATCATAGTAATCCTGATACTTAATTAACTGATTCAGCACTTCTATTTGTTTATCCTTAAATATTGTCGGGTAAGTTGGAAGTGCTACGTCTATTAATTTTTGAAGTTCTAATCTCATAATTTATTCCTATCTAAATGCTATTCCTAAAGTAGTTCCTTCGGCTAACTGTCCTTTTACCCTGCTATAAGTTCCATACCGGCCAGCATCCATTCCGTGATCCATAAACTTAACCGGCTCTTCAAGTACGTTCCCGTCCTTATCTTCTTTGCGCTTATATCCCTGCGCTTCCTTGATTAGATTAGCTCCTATAATTCCAATAAGATGAGCCTTGCACCAGTTAATACCGTCTCTTACATCTGTCTTTGCTTTATGGATATTAAAGCCGGCTTCGTAAAACAATTGAATTGAACCGGGTTCATCTGTGCCGCCATAGAATTCTTTTTGCCTTTCAGCTTCGGGTATTTTCTCTTTTGCGAGTTCTATAAATTCAGGAGTGGTTAATCCTTTCTTATAGATTATCTCTTCCCAGATTACCTTATCACCATCGAACCAGTGAATTTTAATTAGTGCCGCTGGTTTAGCATATCCCCAGTCAATTCCATAACTTATTTCCTGTGATTCTTTACCACATTCAGATATTTTGTTGTATGCTTTCCAACCGACATAGATAATATGTTTTAATATTCCCCATAGCCCAAGCCGATAAATATTATAAAGATTCTCATCCTGTTCTTTTAACTCTTCAAGTTCCTCTATATCTTCTTTTTGTGCGAATGGATTATCTTCTACGGTAGAATAATCAAAAGCCATATTATTTTTTGGCTTATCTACAATATCTGTTTTTATCCAAATGTTTGCATCTATGGGATTTAAGCTACAGATAATTTGATTTACGGTATCTGTTTTTCTTCTACATCTTCTTACAAGTTCCAGATATTCTTCAAAGGTTATTTCCGGGGTTTCTTCGGGCCATATATAATTATATTCTTTACTCTTGTATTTATTCCGATCATCTGTACCTCTAAAAAGTA
>Ga0307375_10002545_pt1 | contig 18584 bp, 16 predicted proteins | sample TR1MG_FD_202531 | JGI IMG/M metagenome (GOLD analysis project Ga0307375, IMG submission 202531) | Soil microbial communities from Risofladan, Vaasa, Finland - TR-1 | ecosystem: Environmental > Terrestrial > Soil > Coastal area > Acid sulfate soil | place: Finland: Risofladan, Vaasa | collected... | reverse complement strand
AGATTTGCGCCGGCATCGCCGCCACCTTCGGCACCGAGGCTAAAGTTCGCTACGAGCGCCGCTACCCGCCGCTCATCAACGCCGCCGCTGAAACCGAAGTCTGCGCGTCGGTGTTGCGTGCGACGGTCGGATCTGAAAACGTCGTGAACGTCCCGCCGGTAATGGGCTCGGAAGACTTCGCCTTCATGCTGCAGGCAAAGGCAGGGTGCTACGTTTTCATCGGCAACGGGCCGGGCGAGGGCGGCTGCATGCTGCACAATCCGCACTACGATTTCAACGACCAGATACTGCCCTTAGGGGCGAGCTACTGGACGAACTTGGTGCAACACGTTCTGGCCGCGCGTCGCTGACGCCTGATCGCGCCGAGCCGATTTTCCATTTCGCATCAGCCCCACAGGAGCACCACTCATGCTTTACATAGACCACGGTAAAGGCGGCGCCGCCGACGTGATGAACATCGCCGAAGGGCGCGTGCCACAAGCGCAAGCGGGCGAGGTCGTGATCGAGGTGCACTACGCCGGCGTCAATCGCCCGGACGTATTGCAGCGTTCCGGTAGTTATCCGCCGCCCCCAGGTGCCTCCCCGGTACTCGGCCTCGAGGTCGCCGGGCGCATCAGCGCCGTCGCAGCGGACGTTAAGCAGTGGAAAGCCGGCGACATGGTGTGCGCGCTGACGCCGGGCGGCGGCTACGCCGAATACTGCGCGGTACCGGCATCGCATTGCCTGCCTATCCCCAAGGGCCTCTCATTGCAGGACGCTGCAGCCTTGCCAGAGAATTTTTTCACTGTCTGGACCAATGTGTTCGACCGCGGCCGGCTGAAAACAGGGGAGACCTTCCTCGTTCACGGCGGCTCCAGCGGCATCGGCCTCACCGCCATCCAGTTGGCCAAGGCTTTCGGTGCGACCGTCTATACTACCGTGGGCAACAAGGAGAAGGCGGATTTCTGCCGCAGCATCGGTGCGGATGCCGCCATCGATTACCGCGAGCAGGACTTCGTCGCGGAAATCGCGCAGCTTACGAACAAGAAAGGGGTGGACCTCATCCTGGACATGGTGGGCGGCCCGTATATAGAGAAGAACCTGAAATCGCTGGCGCTGGAGGGGCGCTTGGTTCAGATCGCGTTCCTGCAAGGGAGCAAAGTCGCGCTGGACGTACTGCCGATCATGATCAAGCGCATCACCTTCACCGGCTCCACCCTGCGACCGCGCACCGTGGCGCAGAAAGCCGCGATCGCGCAGGACTTGCATAAACAGGTTTGGCCGCTGCTCGAGTCGGGCGAGGTGAAACCGGTAATCCACGCCACCTTTCCGCTGAAAGATGCAAAGCGCGCGCACGAACTCATGGAGTCGAGCAAGCACATCGGCAAGATCATGCTGGAAGTGAAAAGCTAGCCTGCTTTCCCCTGCTGATCCGCCCGGGGGAGGAACCTCCATAAGAGGCGAAAAATGATCAGCTTCCGCCGCCCATCGGTTCAGACCCGCCGGGGGATTTCATGCAATCACTGCGCGACGGCGCGGTCGAGCGTGGGAAGGAAAGCGTCCGCCGACTGGTAACCGACTACCCGCAGCCCCTCGATCTCCCTGCCTTGCCGGTCGAAAAAAATGATACCAGGCGGCCCGAACAGGCTGAAACGCTTGAGCAAGGCCTTGTCTTCGGACGTATTGGCGGTGACGTCCGCCTGCAACAGCAACATCTGCCCCATTTTCGCCCTCACCCGCGCATCGGTGAACGTGAAGGCTTCCATTTCCTTGCACGATACGCACCAGTCGGCGTAGAAATCGAGCATGACCGGTCTGCCGGGAGCCTGAAGTCTCGCTCCGAGCTCGTCCAGGTTTTTTACACGGGTGAAGCGCACCGCCTGCGCCCCGCCCTGACTGCCTGCGGTGAGGCCGGACAGCGGCCGCAACACGTCGCGGCTGCCGGCAAACGCGCCGATCGCCAGCGCCGCGCCGGCAAGCAGCGCCAGGAAACCCGCGCCTTTCCACAGGCGCGCGGCGGGGCCAGCCTCGGGCGGCAGCGGATCGATCGCACGCAGCACCATGGCCGTTCCGATAAGCAGCGCCGCCCACGCAAGCATCTGCACCGCCGGCGGGAGCACCGGAGACACGATCCAGATCGCCACTGCGAGCAGCAGCACGCCGAAAAAATGCTTCACTGAGCGCATCCAATGGCCGGACTTCGGCAGAAAAGCCCCCTCGAATACACCGACGAGTATCAACGGTACGCCCATGCCGATGGACATCGCGAACAGAGCGAAACCGCCCAGTATCACGTCGTGGGACTGGCTGATATAGAGCAGCGCACCTGCCAGCGGCGCGGCCACGCATGGGCTGACGATGGCTGCGGACAATATGCCCATCAGCACCACCGCGCCCAGATGTCCACCCTTGAGCCGGCTGCTGGTTTCGGTGATCTTCGCGTGAAACCCGGAAGGCAACTGCAGTTCGTAGAAGCCGAACATCGATAGCGACAGCAGGACGAACACCGCCGCAAATGCGGACAATACCCAGGCGTTCTGCAAGGCTGCGGAGAGAAGGTTGCCGGACAGCGCCGCGGCGATGCCGATCCCTGTGTAAGTAAGCGACATGCCCAGCACATAGGCGCTGGACAGCGTGAACGCGCGCGTACGGGTCGCCTTACGGCCTTCGCCCACGATGATGCCTGAAAGTATCGGTATCATCGGCAACACGCAGGGCGTGAATGTCAGCAGAACGCCAGCGCCGAAAAACGCCGCGGCGATCAGCCAAAAACTGCCCGAGGCGAGCAGACCTTGAAATCGCGCCTCGTCGCCGGTCACAGCGGACGAGCCGGGCGCGCCTGCGCCCCCGCCCGAGGACACAGCCGAGGCGTTGCCGGCGGCGGGGAGGTCGATCTCGGTCGTTTGCGTTTGCGGCGGGTAGCACACGCCCGCGTCGGCGCAACCCTGCGAAGTGACCGCCAGCTTGAGTCTGTGCGTGGCTGGGTCGCGCGTGAAAGGCAAGCGGATGCGCAGATCCTTGCGATAAGTCTCGACCTTGCCGAAAAATTCGTCGTTGTGAACATCGCCATGGGGGAATTGCGCCGTGCCCAGCTTTACCGTTGCGGGTTCGGCGGAGAATTTGAATCTGCTGCGGTACAGATAGTATCCGTCGGCGATTTTATAGCGCACCTCGAGCGTGTTCGCGTCGAGCGCGTGCGCCGAAAACCTGAACGCGACCTCGGGTTGAAGCAGATCCTGCGCAGCGGCGAACCCGTTCAGCGACAGGGCGAGCAACAACGCGACAATTCGAAACAGGTTTGATTTCATACGCGGAATGTGTGGTCAGGCCGGGGCGCCGGCGCGCGTTTCGGATACGATCCACTGCAAATAGGCCGGCAGGCCATGAACGATGTTGACCGCAACGATCTCGGGAAGTTCATATGGATGGTTGGCGCGGATCAGCGCTTCCAGGTCAGCATAGCGATCCTGCGCGGTTTTGATCAGCAGCGGATGCTCCTCGTCGCGCTGGACCTCCCCCTGCCAGCGATAGACCGAGCTGCAGGGGGCGAGCACGTTGACGCAGGCGGCCAGCTGCCGCTCGACGAGCAGCGCCGCGAGTTTTTCCGCGCTCACGCGATCCGGCAGGTTGGTGATTACGAGCAGGCTGTCCATGGCTTTGGCTGCGGTTCAGCCCGCGGCGGGCTTGGGCACGCCGTCGTAGACGCTGGGATAGCGCAGGCGCACGCCGAGCTCGGCTTTCATGCGCGTATTGACCAGACGGCGCGATTCGCGCATGAACGACAGCAGTCCCGCGGAAATTGCGCCCGCCTCGGCAGCCGCGCGCGACACACGTGGCGGGCGCGGCAGACCAGCGCGGTCGGCGACCAGATCAAAGTAATCGCCCATTTTGATTTCACTGTCGTCACTCGCGTTGTATGCGCGGCCCGGCGCGGCGCTGTCGAGCGCTCTTGCGCAGATCGCGGCGAGGTCGTCGGCGTGGATGTGATTGGTATAGACGTCATCCTCCTCGCGCAATACCGGCGCGCCGCGCTGCAACTGCGCCAACGGCAGTCGCTGCGCCGCATAGATCCCGGGCACGCGCAGCACCGCTACTGCGACGCCGCGCTGCTCACCCCAGGCGAGCAGCGCGCGTTCCGCATCGGCGCGCCGCGCCCCGCGCGGACTCTGCGGCGCCAGCGGCCGGTCCTCGTCCACCCAGGCGCCGCCGCAATCGCCGTAGACGCCGCTGGTGCTGATGTAGACCAGGCGTTCGGGCGGGCGCGGCGAGAGCGCAGCGATCAGATTGGCGCTGCGCTGGTCGCGTTCACCGCTGTCGCCCGGCGGCGCCAGATGCAATACCAGCTCGGCCATCCCGGCCAAGGGCGTCAGCGTTGACGGGGCATCGAGATCACCCTCGACCAGCTTCGCGCCGAGGGCGGCCAGGCGCTCGGCCTGTCCCGCCGCGCGCACCAGGCCGAAGACCTGGTAACTGCGCGCGAGCTGCGGCAATGCGCGCAGCGCGATATCCCCACATCCAACGATGAGCAGCCGCTTCATAGTAAAATTGTACCCGTTATCATTACTTTAGTATTAAAACGCGTTGCAAAGTCCGGTTTCAACGGACCTATCCAACGAAGCACGAGGAACGCGGCGGCACGGGAAAGGCACCCGGCCTCAGCCTCTCCCCCCATAGAAGCAGGAATTGTCCATGTCCCACTTAGTCACCATCCGGCCCAGCGGCCACAGCTTCCATGTCCAGCCCGACGAGACTGTGCTTGTCGCCGCTCTGCGCGAGGGTTTCAGCCTCGCCTACGGCTGCCGTAACGGCGCCTGCGGCAGCTGCAAAGGCAAGCTGCTGGAGGGCAAGATCGACTACGGCAAGCATTCGGATACCGCGCTCACCGCCGCTGAGCAAAAAAGCGGTCTGGCGCTGTTCTGCGTCGCCCGCCCGCTGGGCGACATCGTCATCGAATGCCGCGAGGTCAGCGCGATCAAGGGTCAGCAAATCAAGATACTGCCCTGCCGCGTTCAGGCCATAAGCAAGCCGGCGCCGGACGTGGCGGTGATTTCCCTCAAGCTTCCCGCGAACGAGCGCCTGCAGTACCTGGCCGGGCAGTATATCGAGTTTCTGCTCAAGGACGGCAAACGGCGCAGCTACTCCATGGCCAACGCTCCCCACGACGACGAACTGCTGCAGATCCATGTGCGCCACATGCCGGGCGGCCTGTTCACCGACCATGTGTTCGAAAAAATGAAAGCGCGCGACATTCTGCGCTTCGAGGGGCCGCGCGGCACGTTCTTCCTGCGCGAGGACAGCGAAAAGCCGATCGTGCTGCTCGCCAGCGGCACCGGTTTCGCGCCGATCAAGGCGATTATCGAGCACGCCCTGTACATCGGTATAAGGCGGCCCATGACGCTCTATTGGGGCGGTCGCCGACCGCGCGATTTGTACATGGACGATCTGGGCAGGGACTGGGCGCAGAAGCACGCAAATTTCAAGTACGTGCCGGTGGTGTCCGACGCCTTGCCGGAGGACGCCTGGACCGGGCGCAACGGGTTTGTCCACCACGCGGTGATGAAGGATTTTCCCGATCTCTCCAGCCACCAGGTCTATGCCTGCGGCGCGCCGGTGGTGATCGAAGCGGCGCGGCGCGACTTCAGCGCCCTGTGCGGACTGCCGCCGGAGGAGTTCTACGCCGACGCGTTTACCACCGAGGCCGATCTGGCTAAGGTGAAGTGAGAGCGGGCGAGCCACGCGAGGCTACAGCGTCGCACCCTGCCCAGTTTCAGTTAACTTAAGCACTTCGAGCAGCGTTTCCAGCTTATCCATGGGCGGCAGGCAAGTAAGGCCTTGACATACCCAGGCGTTGACCGCCTCGGATTCCACGGGCTTGGCCAGCAGCGGCGGCAGGTCCGCCGTCCCCGGTGCAAGCGCGAGGATTACGGTAGTCGGAAGATAGGCGGAGTCCAGGGACCGCCGCCATTGGCGCATTTGCTCCGGCGCCCCGCGCAATACGACCACCCGCGGCGGCTCCATCGCCTCCTCCAGCGCCAGCAGCAGGCTGGTGTAGCCGTTCGGATGCTGCGCGAGCGCCGGATAGAACAGCTGCAGCGTGCGCTCCGCGGCATCGAGGTAGCGCGATTCGCCGGTGATATGCCCCAGGCGTTGCAATGCCAGCGCCGCCACGCCGTTGCCCGAGGGCGTGGCGCTGTCGTAGCCCGGTTTTGGCCTGTAGATCAGTTTTTCGTGGTCGTGGCTCGTGAAAAAGAACCCGCCCAAGGCCGGATCGTAGAACTGCTCCAACAGTAAATCGGCCAAATCCTCGGCGAACGCGAGATCGCCGCTGTGAAAATCGGTCTGCATGAGTTCGATCAGCGCAGCAAGCAGGAACGCGTAATCGTCCAGATAGGCGTTGACATGCGCGCGGCCGTCCTTGTAGGTGGCGAGCAGACGCGCGCGCTCCGGACCCTGTTCTGCGCGCCATAGCGTGCTGCGGATGAAATCGAGCGCGGCGCGCGCCGAGGCCAGCCACTCGGGCCTGCCGAACACGCGGGCGGCGCGCGCCATGCCCGCTATCATCAGCGCATTCCAGCTGGTCAGGATTTTCTCGTCGCGCCCGGGCCGGATGCGGCGCTCACGCGCCGCGAACAGCTTGGCGCGCGCGCGCGCGAGCAGCACGCCGCATTGCTGCGCCGACTGGCCTAGGGTTTCGGCGATTTCTTCCAATCCCCGCGCCACGTGCAGATGCCACTGCGTGCCCTCGAAATTGGCCGCCCCATCCAGGCCGTAGAACGGCGCGCACACGGCGTATTCTTCCTCGCTTAGCAGCGCGCGTGCCTGCTGCGGCGTCCATACATAGAATTTCCCTTCTTCGTGCTCCGAATCGGCGTCCAGGCTGGAATAATAGCCGCCTTGCGGCGACTGCATCTCGCGCAGGGCCCAGGCGACGGTTTCCTCCACCACTTCAGCGAACAGCGGATCGCGCGTCAGCGCCCAGGCGTCGCTGTAGCGCGCGAGCAGCGGACCGTTGTCGTAGAGCATCTTTTCGAAGTGCGGGATCAGCCAGTACGCGTCGACGCTATAGCGGCAGAAGCCACCCCCGAGCTGATCGTAGATTCCGCCCACCGCCATGCGGCCCAGGGTATATACCGCCATCTTCAGCGGGTCGCCTTCCTCGGGCCTGCCGCTGCCGGCGCCCTCGGCGGCCGCGCTCGCCGCGTGGCGCCGCAGGCACAGTTCGAGGTCGGTCGGATGCGGAAACTTGGGCGCCGCGCCGAAGCCGCCGAAATGCGCGTCGTAGCTCGCCGCCAGGTTCTTCAGCGCCAGCTCCAGGGGCTCGCCGGAAAAATCCGACTGGTGTGCCGGCTGCGCCGGCTGCAAGCGCTCGAAGCTGGAAACTATGGCCTCGCCCTGGCGCGCGACCTGCGCGCGCTCGGCGCGGTAGAACTGCGCCACGCGCTCCAGCATTTCGGCGAACCCGGGCAGGCCGTAGCGCGGCGTCTTGGGGAAATAGGTGCCGCCGAAGAACGGCTCCTCCCCGGGCGTGAGAAACATGGTGAGCGGCCAGCCGCCGGAACGCTGGCTCATCATCTGATGCGCCAGCTGGTAGATCTGATCCAGGTCGGGACGCTCTTCGCGGTCGACCTTGATGTTGATGAAATGCCGGTTCATCAGCGCCGCGACCTCGGGGTCCTCGAAAGACTCCTGCGCCATCACGTGGCACCAATGACAGGCGGAATAGCCGATCGAAAGCAGGATAGGCCTATCCTGCGCACGCGCTGCCTGCAGCGCTTCCTCGCCCCAGGCGTACCAATCTACAGGATTGCCGGCATGTTGCTGCAGATAGGGGCTGGTCTCTTTGGCGAGGCGGTTAGGCATGGTATCCAGGAACCCGCCGCAAAATGATTCTTGCAGCGACCAATTTAGGGGAGCATGAGGGGAGGTATCCCCTCATAGCAAAGCATGGTGGCGCAGCGGGGCGCCGCTATAGATCCCCGTCGGTGATGGCGCCCAGGCTCGCCGTCGAGACCAGCTTCATGTACTTGGCCATCGCGCCGCGCGTATAGCGCGGCTTGGGCGCTTTCCATTTCTTGCGCCGCGCGGCGAGTTCCTTGGCCGTAACGTTAAGCTGAATCAAGTGCTTTTTCGCGTCGATGGTGATGGAGTCACCTTCCTTGACCAGCGCAATCGGCCCGCCGACAAAGGCTTCCGGAGCGACGTGGCCCACCACCATGCCCCAGGTGCCGCCGGAAAAGCGCCCGTCGGTGATCAGGCCCACCGATTCGCCCAGCCCCTGGCCGGTCAGCGCAGAGGTCGGCGCCAGCATTTCCTGCATGCCCGGTCCGCCTTTCGGGCCCTCGTAACGGATCACCAGCACGTCGCCGGGCTTGATGCGTTTCGCCATGATCGCGTCCATGCACTTGGGCTCGGAGTCGAACACGCGCGCAGGGCCGGTGATGGACGTCTTTTTGAGCCCGGTGATCTTGGCCACGCAGCCCTCGGGAGCGAGGTTGCCCTTGAGGATGGCGAGATGACCCTGGGCATACATCGGTTGGTCCCATTGGCGAATCACATCTTGATCGCGACGCGGCGCGTCCGGTATCGCAGCCAGTTCCTGCGCGATGGTGCGGCCAGTGACGGTCATGCACTCCCCGTGCAGCAAGCCGTGCACGAGCAGCATCTTGAGCACCTGCGGCACGCCGCCGGCGCGGTGAAAATCCACGGCGACATAGCGCCCCGATGGCTTGAGGTCGCACAGCACGGGTACTTTGCGCCGCACGCGCTCGAAGTCGTCGATGGTCCACTTTACGCCGGCCGCCGACGCGATCGCCAGGTAATGCAACACGGCATTGGTGGATCCGCCGGTGGCCATCACCAGGCTGATCGCATTCTCGATCGACTTGCGCGTGATGATCTGCCGCGGCAGGATCTGCTTGCGAATGGCGTTGACCAGCACCGCAGCCGAGTCGGCGGCCGATACGGCTTTTTCCGCGTCGGGCGAGGCCATCTGCGAGGAGCCGAGCAGGCTCATGCCCAGCGCCTCGAACGAGGACGACATGGTGTTGGCGGTGAACATGCCGCCGCAGGCGCCTACCGTGGGACAGGCGTTCTTCTCGATGCCGACGAAATCCTCCTTGCTCATCTTCCCTGCGTTATAGGCGCCGACGGCCTCGAACGCGCTCACGATGGTCAGGTCCTGGCCTTTCCACTTGCCCGGTTTGATGGTTCCGGCGTAGACGTAGATGCCGGGGACGTTCATGCGCGCCATGGCCATCATGCCGCCGGGCATGTTCTTGTCGCAGCCGCCGCAGACCAGCACACCGTCCATGGCCTGGCCGTTGACGGCGGTCTCGATGCAGTCGGCGATCACCTCGCGCGAAACCAGGCTGTATTTCATCGCCTCGGTGCCCATGCCGATGCCGTCGGTGATAGTGGGCACGCCGAACACCTGCGGTTTGGCCCCGGCCGCCTCGAGCGCCGCCATGGCGCGATCCACCAGCGGCTGGATACCCGCATTGCAGGGATTCATGGTCGAATGGCCATTGGCCACGCCGACGATGGGCTTGCTGAAATCGCCGTCTCGAAAACCCACGGCGCGCAGCATTGCACGGTTGGGCGAGCGGGCCACGCCCTGGGTGATGAGGCTGCTTCTGCGGTTATCCGCCATGATTTTCTCCTTATGGATGCGAATTGCTAGATTCTCTTCGGGGCCTGAGACGATATCACCGGCTCCGGCTTGAGACAACTGAGTATGGCGCCGCCGGCGACCAGGACGAAGCCCGCGGCGTGATAGATGTACAGCCGCTCGCCTATGAACAGCGTGGCGAACACGCTGGAAAACACCGGCATCAGGTGGATCAGGATGCCGGCGCGCACCGCGCCGACGCGCTCGACCCCGTAGCTGAACAGCGCGGTCGAAATCAGGGTGGCGAGCGCGCCGATGTAGAGCAGCCCAAGCAGGTCGCGCAGGTCGAGATGGACCGCGCCCGCATGCAGCCACTGAAACGCGGCGAAAGGCAGGATCAGCAGTTCGCCCATCAGCGCCATGACGAACACGAAGGCGAACAGGGACAGCGACTGCGGCCGGTCCTGCAGGCCCAAAGTGTATATCGCCCACACCAGCATCGCGCCCAGCATAATCACGTCGCCGGCGTTGAACTGCAGATGCAGCAGCGCGCGCAAGTCGCCATGCGCCAGTACCAGCAGCACGCCGGCGAACGAGATGGCAAGCCCGAAGCCTTCCAGCCGGCGCGGCCGGCGCGCGTGCCAGCCCCAGCTGATGAGAATGATCAGCACCGGAATGGTCGAGTTGAGCAATCCCAGATTGATGGCCGTGCTCTGCGCCAGGCCGGTGTAGACCAGTGCGCTCTGCGGTGCGCCCCCGACCAGCGTCAGGAACAGAAAGCGCCTCCAGTCGCGCGCTATTGCGCGCGCAATCGCGCGCCGCTCCGGCCATACCAGCGGCAGCAGCACGACAAATGCCACCCCCCAGCGCGCGCCCGCCATGACCACCGGCGGAATCGTTTCCATGAGCGCGCGCGACACGACACCGATGCTGCCCCACAGGGCAGTGGTGCAGATCAGCGCCAGATAAGCGGGAACACGCGTGGAAGGACGGGCGAGAGGCATGCTTTGGTCCGCTGGCGGTAATGCGCCGGGAATGAACTAGTAGTCACATCTTACGACTAATCGACTAATACGCCTTACAATAAGGCCTGTATTCTAACCTCCCGCAAACACTGAAATTGAGCCTGCGCCATGTTGGTTGCTCCGCACTTTGATCCCGTCGCGTTCTCAATAGGGCCGCTGGCTGTGCGCTGGTACGGTCTGATGTACCTGCTCGGCTTCGGTATCGCCTTCCTCCTCGCCCGCAGCCGTATCAAGCGCGGCATGAGCGGAAAAATCTCTTACGACGTATTCGACGACCTGTTTTTTTTCAGCGTCCTCGGCGTGGTGTTCGGCGGGCGGCTGGGCTACGTGCTGTTCTACAAGCCAGCCTACTATTTCGCACACCCGCTGGATATCCTGGCCGTTTGGCACGGCGGCATGTCTTTTCACGGCGGATTTCTTGGAGTGCTGTTCGCGATGCTGTACATCGCACGCAAATACCAGATCCACTGGCTTGCGATCACCGATTTCATCGCGCCGCTGGTTCCGCCGGCGCTCGGCGCCGGGCGCATCGGCAATTTCATCAACGGCGAATTATGGGGGCGGGTCACCGACGTGCCCTGGGGCATGGTGTTCCGCGGCGCAGGCCCGCTGCCGCGGCATCCCTCGCAGCTGTATGAATTTGCGCTCGAGGGCGTGCTGTTGTTTGTCATCATGTGGCGGTATTCCGCGAGACCGCGCCCGCGGGGCGCGGTCTCGGCCATGTTTTTGATCGGCTACGGCGTGCTGCGCTTCATCGCCGAATTCTTTCGCCAACCCGACAATTTTCTCGGCCTGCTGGCGTTCAACCTGACCATGGGGCAGTGGCTCTCCCTGCCGATGATCATTGTCGGCCTCGTGATGCTCGCCTGGGCCTTGCGAAAGGTGTAGTCTATTTGCAAAGGAGGTTGCCATGGACGATGATGAAGCGCTACAGGCGGCCCTGCGACAGCGCATCAACGAGCTTCGGACGGAGCATGACGATCTCGACGACGCCATTGCGCGCCTGTCGGAAAACCTTCTGCCCGACCAGCTCCGCGTGCAGCGGCTGAAAAAGCGCAAACTGCTGCTTAAAGACCAGCTCACGTATCTCGAGCGCCAACTCGACCCGGACGTCTTGGCTTAGGGGCCTTTTGAAGCCGAAGGCCGGCTGGGGCGCAAACCGTCGCGCCAAGACCCCTTATTGCTCCCAAACTTCAATTGCGCTTGCCCGACAGCAGTCCGGACTTGAGCCCGGTCGCCACAACGGCATTTTCCAGCCGCAGAAAGCTCGCATAGCCTTCGGTCGCGAGTGCAAAACCGTAGGACAACCGGCCCCTCAGGCGCACCGCCTGCGGGCTGAACAGGCCGCTGCCGGGGGTAAAGCCGGGCAGGTGCAGGTAGGGCACCGGATCTTCGGCGCAGTCCGGACATACACCGGCCTCGGCCGACAGCGTAATCTGCCTCGCGTCGGCGTGCATGGCGACGAGATAGCCGCGCACTTCGACCTCTGCGCCTGACAAGGCCTCGGCGCGCTTGCTGAAAGTCATGCGCCGGGTGCCGATGTGATCGAACAGGTCGCGGAAAGAGATGTTTTGCATGCGCGATTCTACCCCTGCCTGCGGCGCTTCAGCCCAGCGCGCGCAGGACCAGAGAGCCGCCCGTCGCGAGCAGCAGCAGCGCCACCAAGCGCAACAACAGTTCGTGCGAGATGTGCCGAAACAGGCGCGATGCGACGCTGACGCCGACAAACGCCGCGGGCAGCACCGCGAGCGCCGCGAGCAGCACTTCACGCTTCAGCAGCAGGCCGGTGAGCGCAAATGCCACCACGCGCATGCCTATGCTGAACACCGTGGTCAGCGTGAGCGTGGCGCGGAACTGCTCCTTGGCGAGCGGTCGGTGCGAAAGATAGATTGCATAGGGCGGACCGCCGGCACCGAACAGGGTGCTGGTAACGCCGCCGACGAATCCGGCGACATACGCCCAGCCGGTGCCCACGATCGCGCCACCCGGCCGGCGCAGCAGGCTGTAGCCGGCGTACAGCACGACGAACACGCCGAGCGCGAGCATCGCGCCGGCGCGCGGCAGATTGACCAGGGCGGTCACGCCGACGACCGTGCCGGCCAGCACCAGCGGCACCATGCGCACGAGCTCGTCCTTTTGCGCGTCCTGCGGGCGCTGCAGGCCGATGCGCAGCGCATTGCCGAGATCCATCAGGGCGAACACCGACAGCGCGAAGGGCAGCGGCACGAAATGGGTCGCCAAGGGAATGGTCACCAGCGCGGCGCCGAAACCGGTGATGCCGTAGACCAGCGAGCCGAGAAAGGCGATCCCCGCGATCAGCAGCAGCATGCCCGCGTCAAGCGGCATAGGCGCCTAGCGGCCGGAAGGCGCGCGCAGCGCCCGCGCCAGCACCTGAGCAACGTGCACCGCCCCGCGCGCGGCGACGCCGGGATCCGCATCGCCCTTGAGGCCGTCGTGTATCTGATGGCGGCAGCTGGTGCCGTCGGCCACGAGCAGCGTATCGGCGCCGGCCGAGCGCAGCGCCGGCAGCAGCGATGCTTCGGCCATTTTCATGGAAACGTCGTAGTGCTCGACCTCGTAGCCGAAGGCGCCGGCCATGCCGCAGCAGCTGGACTCCACGGTTTCCACCTGCAGCTCCGGGACCAGGCGCAGCACCTGCTCCACCGACGACATCGCGCCAAACGCTTTCTGATGGCAATGGCCGTGCAGCAGCGCTTTTTTTTCCGGCAAGGCCTGCAGTTCCAGCTTCAGCCGGCCGGCTTTGTGCTCCGCCGCGAGGAATTCCTCGAACAATAGCGCGTGTGCCGCAAGCGCATCTGTCTCGGCGCCGGGCAGCATGGATTTGAATTCGTCGCGCAGGGTGTATAGACAGGAAGGCTCCAGCCCTATGACGGGAATGCCGCGCGCCACATAGGGGGCAAGCGCTGCGATGGTGCGCCGCGCCTCTGCCCTGGCCTCGTCGACGAGGCCGCTGGCAAGGAAGGTGCGGCCGCAGCATAGCGGACGCGCATTTCCGCTAGGGTCGTCAGCCGCGCGCGCAAGGTGTACGCGATAGCCGGCCGCCTCCAGCACCGCCAGCGCTGCGCACGCATTGTCGGGCTCGAAGTAGTTGTTGAAGGTGTCGACCAGCAGCGCCACTTCACGCTGGCCCGTCTGCGTTTCCCCGGCTGCACCACCGGGCCGCGACAGGAATGCATCGCTGCGCCACCGGGGCAGGGAGCGCTTAGCCGACAGGCCGAGCAGCGACTCGCCCAGGCCGGCAAGGCCGGGAATGGCATCGCGCAGATTGGCAAGCGCTGGCAGGCGCGCGGCCCAAGGCGCGTAGCGCGGCAGCCAGGCGACCAGCCTGTCCTTCAGCGAACGCCCGTGGCGCTTGCCGTAGTGGTACAGGAACTCGATTTTCATCTTCGCCATGTCGACGCCGGTCGGGCATTCGCGCTTGCAGCCTTTGCAGCTCACGCACAGGTCCATGGCCTCGCGCATCGCCTCGGATGTGAAAGCCGCGGGACCCAGCTGTCCGGAAAGCGCCAGGCGCAGGGTATTGGCGCGGCCGCGGGTAAGGTCGCGCTCGTTGCCAGTGGCGCGGTAGGACGGGCACATGGTGCCGGCGTCGAACTTGCGGCAGTGGCCGTTGTTGTTGCACATCTCGACGGCCGCAACGAACCCGCGGCCGGACGCCGCACCCGCGGCTTCTCCCGGCGCGGCGGCTCCCGGCGCATTCCATTCGCTCCAGTCCAGGGCGGTATCGAGTTGATGCGCAGCATAAGCCGGCTTGAAGCGGAACAGGCTACGATCGTCCTGCCTGGTGCCGCGCACGATCTTGCCCGGATTCATCAGACCGCGCGGATCGAACAGGTCCTTGATTTCTTCCAGCGCGCGCATCAGTCGAGTACCGATGATGGGCTCGATCCACTCGGTCCGTACCAGGCCATCGCCGTGCTCGCCCGAATAGGCGGCGCCCTTGTAGCTGCGCACCAGCTCGCATGCCTCTTCTGCAATGGCGCGCATCTGCTTCGCGCCGCCTTCCTTCATGTTGAGCACCGGGCGCACGTGCAGGGTGCCGACCGAGGCATGCGCATACCAGGTGCCGCGGGTGCCGTGCTTGGCGAACACCTGTGTCAGCTTGTCGGTGTATTCGGCGAGGTGCTCCAGCGGCACCGCGCAGTCCTCGATGAAGGACACCGGTTTGCCGTCGCCCTTCATCGACATCATGATGTTGAGACCCGCCTTGCGCACCCCCCACACCTGCTTCTGCAGGCCTGAATCGGTGATCTCGACCACGCCGCCGGGATAGCCGAGCTCGGCCATCAGTTCCACCAACTGCGCAAGTTTTGCCAGCTGCTCGTCGCGATCGTCGCCGGCGAATTCGACCAGCAGGATCGCGTCCGGGTCGCCCTTGAGGAAGCGGTTGACGATGGGCTTGAACTCGGCGTTGCCGCGTGCGAGCTCTATCATCGTGCGGTCCACCAGTTCCACCGCAGCCGGACCGAGCTTGACGATATGCTGCGGCGCCAGCATCGATTGGCGGAACGTCGGGAAGTGGCACACCCCGAGAGTCTTGTGTTGCGGCAGCGGCGCGAGGTCCAGAAGAATGCGCCGCGTATACGCGAGCGTGCCCTCCGATCCGACCAGCAGGTGAGCCAGATTGTGCGCGAGCGGCGCCTCTTCGGCGCCGGGCTGCACCATGTCGATGTTGTAGCCCTGCACCCGGCGCAACACCTTGGGCCAGCGCGCCTCGATTTCCGCGGCCTCGCGCCGCACCACGGCATGCACCTTCGCCACCAGTTCCCGATAGGCCGGGGATGCGGCGGCGAGCTGATCGCTGGCGCCGAAATGGAATTCGGAGCCGTCGGCGAGCAGCGCATCGATACCGCGCACGTTGTGCACCATGTTGCCGTAACGTATCGAGCGCGAGCCGCAGGAGTTGTTGCCGGCCATGCCGCCCAAGGTAGCCTGCGCGCTGGTGGAAACATCCACCGGAAACCACAGGCCATGCGGCTTCAGATAGGCGTTGAGCTGATCCAGCACCATGCCTGGCTGCACTAGCGCAGTGCGCGCCTGCGCGTCGAAGGCGAGGACGCGGTTCAGGTATTTGGAATTGTCTATCACCAGCGCGGCGCCCACGGTCTGGCCGCACTGGGAGGTGCCGCCGCCGCGCGCCAGAATGGGCACGCTCTCATCCGCGGCGATCTGAATGGCGATGCGCGCATCCTCTTCGGTCTGCGGCACTACCACGCCTACCGGCTCGATCTGGTAAATCGACGCGTCTGTGGAATAACGGCCGCGGCTCGCGGTGTCGAACAAAACCTCGCCGCGGATCTCGCGCCGCAGCCGCGCGGCCAGCGCCCCGTCGCCCGCGCGCGGAGGCGGCTTGACTGCGACAACCTGCCTGGGCGCTCGATCCACCTGGGTCCTGGACGCGGACGAATCGTGCCGCTTACGCGACTGCGGTTTCCGCCTGGCGCATGGCGTCGAGCAATGCCGCGGAACCCTGCGCGCCGGATACGGCCAGCCTGCCGTTGAAAATGAAAAAAGGCACGCCTTCGACGCCGATGGTGCGCGCGCGCTGGTCTTCCTGTTCCACCGCCTGCCGGGATTTCGGATCGGCGAGGCATTGTTCCGCCATGGCTGGGTCCAGACCCGCGGCGGCGGCGATAGCGAGCAGGTTTTCGGTCCTGCTCAGATCGACGCCTTCGAGAAAGTACGCCTTCAGGAAAGCCTCCTTGACCCTGCTTTGCAGGCCGTCGACCGGCTGTCCCGCCGCACCCGCGAGCGCAATCAGGCTATGCGCGGCGACCGTGTTGGGCTGGCGCGCAATCCGGTCGAACGCGAACGCGATGCCGTGTTCTGCGCCGACCGCGGCCACACGCGCATAGATGTCCTTGCTGCGCGCGGCGCCGAATTTCTGTACCACATAGTCCTGCCGGCTCATGCCCTCCGCGGGTAGTTGCGGATTGAGCTGGAACGGCCGCCAGACGAGGCTGGGCCTGTCCGCCTCGGGGTTTTGCTGGGCGTACAGTGCGAGCGCCGCCTCGATCTGCCGCTTGCCGACGTAGCACCAGGGGCAGACCACGTCCGAAATGATGTCGATGTTCATGTTTTCTCCTTGCGCATGCGCGCAATTCTGCCCTTGGCGACCGAAGGCGAGCTCGTCCTCTAGGCATACGGGCCTACCTTACTACATTCCTCAGCCTGCTTGCTCGCCTAGCTCCTCCAGCACCACCAGCATCTTGTTGCGCAGGTGGCTGCGCAGCAGCGCCGGCAGCAATGCACCGTCGCGCCGGATTAAGGCATCGAGGATTTTCTCATGCTCCTCCACCGCGTGATCCCAGCGCTCGGGCGACAGATTTGCCATGTAACGGGCGCGGCGCACATGGCCGTTCAAGGCACGGTAGGTGTTGGCGAGGGCGGCATTGCCGCCGCTCTCGACCAGGCGCAGGTGAATCTGCTGATTGCAGCGGAAATACGGCGCGAGTTCGCCGCGTGCGTGGTGCGCCAGCATTTCGTAATGCAGAGCCCGAATCTCGGCGATGTCGGCGTCGCTGGCGTTGGCGCAGGCAAGCTCGCCGGCGAGCGCCTCGAGCGCGCCGAGGAGCACGAACATTTCCCGCACAGTTGTGACCGTTATGGGCGTGACGATCGCGCCACGGTTGGGCAGCAGTTCGACCAGGCCTTCGGACGCGAGATACTTGATTGCCTCGCGCACAGGCGTGCGCGAAGTGCGCAGTCGCTCGCACAGGACACGCTCGTTCAGTTTTACCCCCGGCGCGAGTTCGCCCTGGATGATCAGGTCGCGCATGCGCTCGAGCACCTCTTCCGCCAGCAGGCGCGGCTCGGCTGCAGTTTCGGCGTTCAGGCTCGGCGAAGGACTTGCGGCGTTACGATCCATTTCATGTAGGCATCATTTTGTATGCATAATATACCGTCTTCTAAAGCACGGCAATCGCCATATAGTATATAAGACATAGTGTTATAAATGTTGTTGACGAATAATAAGTGACTGTGGTTAGATTGCATACAAAATATGCGGCCGTAAGCATAAACGCGCAAGTCTGTACATGCACATATCAGGAGCATCGCCGTGGCTTTCAACAGTGGTCGTCATTTCCTACAAATCCCGGGGCCGACCAACGTGCCCGACCGCATCCTGCGGGCTATCGACCATCCGACCATGGATCACCGCGGGCCGGAGTTCGGTAAGCTGGGCATGGAGATCATCGCGGGGCTCAAACAGGTGTTTCAGACGCAGCAACCGGTGGTGATCTACCCCGCGTCGGGCACCGGCGCCTGGGAAGCGGCACTGGTGAACTGTTGCTCACCCGGAGACAGCGTGTTGATGGTCGAAACCGGGCAGTTCGCCAGCCTGTGGCAGAAAATGGCGGGTAAGCTCGGTTTGCAGGTGGAACTGATCGCCACCGACTGGCGCCGCGGGGCAGACCCGGCGGCGGTCGAGGCCAAATTGAAGCAGGACAAGGCGCACGCCATTAAGGCGGTATGCGTGGTGCACAACGAAACCTCCACCGGCGTCACCAGCCGCATCGCGGCTGTGCGCAAAGCGATTGATGCGGCGGCTCATCCGGCGCTGTTCATGGTGGACACGATTTCCTCGCTCGCATCGATTGACTACCGTCATGACGAGTGGGGCGTGGACGTGACCGTGGCCGGGTCGCAGAAGGGACTGATGCTGCCGCCGGGCTTGTCTTTCAACGCGGTGAGCGAGAAGGCGCGCAAGGCGTCGCAGTCCGCCAGGCTGCCAAAGTCCTACTGGGCCTGGGACGAGATGATCGCCGCTAACAAGTCGGGATATTTTCCCTATACGCCGGCGACCAATCTGCTCTATGGACTTCGCGAGTCGATCGAAATGCTGCGCGAAGAAGGCCTGCAGCAGGTGTTCGCGCGCCATGCGCGCCATGCCGAGGCGACACGGCGCGCGGTGCGCGCCTGGGGTCTGGAGATTCTCTGCGCCAACGCCG
>Ga0307375_10002542_pt1 | contig 18608 bp, 9 predicted proteins | sample TR1MG_FD_202531 | JGI IMG/M metagenome (GOLD analysis project Ga0307375, IMG submission 202531) | Soil microbial communities from Risofladan, Vaasa, Finland - TR-1 | ecosystem: Environmental > Terrestrial > Soil > Coastal area > Acid sulfate soil | place: Finland: Risofladan, Vaasa | collected... | reverse complement strand
GCGCGTACGACGCGCACCCCGACAGCATCATCCGCATCCTCGAGCGGCGCGACAGCTTCACGCCCTCGGACATGATCTGGGTGTTCATCGACTCGTACCACGACAAGCGCAACGGGTACGAATTCGGCGTCAACGCCGCCGGCGTGAAGATCGACCAGGCCGTGTACAACGGCGGCAACGAGGACGGCGCCTGGGACGCGGTGTGGGACGTGGCCACGCGCATCGACTCCCTGGGGTGGACGGCCGAATTCCGCATCCCGATGTCGCAGATGCACTACAGCACGAGTCGCGACCACACGTTCGGGTTCACGATCGACCGCGACATCTATAGGTACGCCGAGCGCGTCAGCTGGCCGATGTTCAGCCAGTCCAAGGCCGGCATGGTGGAGCAACTCGGCAGCCTCTCGGGGCTGGACGACCTCGAGACCCCGCGCCGCTTGGAAGCGCTGCCCTACGTGGTCACCAAGGACGCGTCGGTGATCGCGAACAACCGGTTCACCACCCGGTCGAACGTCACCGCAGGCGGCGATCTCAAGTACCGCGTGGCGTCGAACCTCACGCTGGACGCCACGGTCAATCCGGATTTCGGCCAGGTGGAGTCGGATCCGGCCGTGCTCAACCTCACCGCGTACGAGTCGTTCTTCGACGAACGCCGCCCGTTTTTCGTGGCCGGACGCGGACAGTTCCAGTTCGACGTGAACTGCAGCGACGTGAACTGCGACAACGAAGGGCTGTACTACAGCCGTCGCATCGGGCGCACGCCCGAGTTGGCGGGCACGTACGGCGACACGGTGCCGTTGCAGCCCACGACGATCCTGGGCGCGGCCAAATTGCTCGGACGGTTCCGCGGCGGCATGACGCTGGGCGTGCTCGATGCGGTCACGCAGCGCGCGGCCGGGCCCGGCGGCCAGACGTACGAACCGGCCACCAACTTCACCGTGGCGCGGCTGAAGCAGGACTCGCGCGACGGGACGAGCAGTGTGGGCGCCATGCTCACGGCGGTGAACCGCCACATGGACGCCTGGTCGTCGCCCTACCTGCCGTCGGCGGCGTACGTGGGCGCCGTGGACTTTCGTCAGCGGCTGTTCCAGAACATGTACGAGGTGTCGGGCTCGCTCGACCGGAGCCACGTGCAGGGCAGCCGGGCCGCGATCCTGGGTCTGCAGACCAACGCCGTGCACTACTTCCAGCGGCCCGACGGCGCGCTCACGCTCGACTCCAATCGCACGGCGCTCACCGGCGACGCCGAGGAATTCAAGTTCGGCAAGGTGGGTGGGCAGCACCTCATGTTCCAGACGGCGTACCAGCGCCGGTCGGCCGGGTTCGAGATCAACGACCTGGGCTACCTGCGCCGCGCCGACCAGCAGTCGTGGAACACGTGGGCGGGCTTCTTCGATCGCACGCAGCGCGCGCTGTACGACCAGTTGCAGTGGAACAACAACTGGTCGCAGTACTGGAGCACCAACGGGCTGGCGCTGGAGGCGGCGTACAACACGAACCTGCACATCACGCTCCGAAACCATTGGTCGTGGAACATGGGCGCCACGCTCGGCCAGTTGGGCACCACGTACGACGATCGGAGCGCGCGGGGCGGACCCGCGGTGCGGCAGGATCCCTACTTCTCGCCGTGGATCTACGTGAGTGGCAACGACCGGCGCGCGATCGTGCCGAACCTGCAGGCCAACTACTTCCGCGGCGACGCCGGCCGTAACTCGTCGTGGGGCCTGAACCCGGAACTGGACTTCAAGATGTTCCGCCGGTTCAGTTCGGCGCTCGGGTTCGGGTGGTCGCACAACATCGCCGACAACCAGTGGTACGGCAATTTCGCCGACGCGCAGGGCGCGCAGCACTACACCTTCGCGCACCTGGACCAGACCACGACGTCGCTGACGCTGCGGCTGAACTACACCTTCTCGCCGAGCGTGTCGCTGCAGGCGTACGCGGAACCGTTCGTGTCCAAGGGGCAGTACAGCGACGTGCGGCAGCTGTCGGCCACGCCGCGTGCCGCCGCGTACGACGCCCGGTACGCGCCGTACGACAACCCGGCCGTGACCGCCGACCCCGGCGGCTTCAACTTCAAGCAGTTCCAGTCGAACGTGGTGTTCCGGTGGGAGTACCGGCCGGGCTCGACGCTGTTCGTGGTGTGGAACGAAGGGCGACAGGGCTACCTGCCGGCGCTGGGCACGCAGGATTTCCAGGGCGACGTGCGCGAACTGATGCGGCTGCACCCGGCGAACACGTTCCTGGTGAAGATGTCGTACTGGCTCAACCGGTAGCGGGTAAGGCCGGACTGGCGGCCTCGCGTGCGCGCTGACAGCTTGCAGTTGGGGCGGCAGCAACCCGTCATGCGAGGACGCCACCTATGGGACCGGACTTCAGGCAGGTGATGACGTTCACGGGCAACACGCTCGATCTGGTGGGCGTGTTCATCGTGGCGCTGGGCTCGCTGCTCTCCGTGGCGCGGTTTCTCCTGCGCCGCGGCGTCGTCTTCACGCAGTCGTACCGCCAGCTGCGCGAGGAGATCGGACGCGCCATCCTGCTGGGGCTCGAGTTCCTGATTGCCGGTGACATCATCCGCAGCGTGGTGGTGGACGTCACGCTGATGAACATTCTCACGCTGGGGCTGATCGTGCTCATCCGCACGTTCCTCAGCATGACGCTGCAGTTGGAAGTGGAAGGGCGCTGGCCGTGGCAGCGGCATCGCGCGGCCGCAGCCGAGCACGCCTCCCGCTAGTCCGCGCGCAGGGCGATCACGGGATCCACCCTCGCCGCCCGCAACGCCGGAATGCCGGTGGCGGCGAGCGCGATGACCACCATCGCGGTCGCGGCGCCGGCGAACACGGTCACGTTGCCGGGACTCACCGCGAACAGCATGGCCGACACGATGCGCGCGAGCGCCGCCGCGCCGCCGAGTCCAACGGCAAGCCCGCCCACGAGCAACCCCACGGCCTGCGACGCAACCCCACGGAGCACGTCGGAGCGCTGCGCGCCGAGCGCGATGCGGACGCCGATCTCCTTGGTGCGCTGAGCCACCGAATAGGCGATCACGCCGTACAGCCCGATGGCCGCGAGAAACAGCGCCACGCCGGCGAGAATGCCGAGCATCTGCGCCGCCACCTGCTGGCCGCGCAGGGGGCCGGCGATGTAGTCGGCCAGCGACATGGTGTTGAACACGGGCACGGTGGGGTCGGCGGCCTTCACCGCCTGCGCGATGACGCCGGCCGCCTGTTGCACGGGCGCGGCCGACCGGGCCACGAACGTGTAGCCGTACTCGGGACGGTACACCTGGCGCACCGGCACGTAGAAATACGGCGTGGGCGGATCAGTGAGCCGGTAGTTCTTCACGTCGCGCGCCACGCCCACGATGGTGAACCACTTGCCCCAGCCGTGCACCTTGATGCCCAGCGGGGCGCGGCCGTGCAGGAAGTGCTGCACGAACGCATCGTTGACGATCATCACCGGCGCGTGCGCCGAGTCGTCGTCCAGCCGGAAATCGCGGCCGGCGAGCAGCGGGATGCGGAGCGTCTTGAAATAGTCGGGTCCGATGGCCGCGCGGTGCACCTTCATGTTCTCCCCGCTCTGCGGGGCGTAGCCCTCCACGCGCAGCTCCTCCCACGACCCTTCGCCCACGCTGAGCGGCACGTAATCGGTGTAGCTCACCGCCGACACGCCGGGCTGGCGCCGGATCCGGCCGGCCACGGTGCGCAGGAAGTTGTCGGCGTTGGCCGAATCGTAGCCGGCAAGGGTGAGGCTCACCGACCCGATGGTCACGTGCCCGGCGTCGAAGCCGGGCGACACGGCGCGGGTGGCTCGAAAACTCGTATAGAACAGCCCGGCGCCGACCAGCGAGATCACGGCCAGCGCCATCTCGGCACCGACGAGCACGCCGCGCAGACGCGTGGCGTGCACGCCGCCCACGGCGGCCCGTCCGCCGTCGTTGAGCGCCGAGCCGAGGCTCTCGCGCGAGCCGTGCAGGGCGGGCGCGATGCCGGCGATGAGCGTGACGGCGCCGGCCAGCGCCGCCGTGAACGCCAGCACCCCGGCGTCCACATGCGGGTCGGCCAGCGACGGCACGGCGAACGACGGCACCAGCCAGCGAAGCGACCGCGCCATCCAGACCGTGGCGAGCAAGCCCAGCGCCGAGCCGCCAATGGCGAGCAGCGATGCCTCGGTGAGCAGTTGCCGCACGAGACGCCGACGCGGCGCGCCGAGCGCCAGCCGCAGTCCGAATTCGCGGCGGCGGCCCGTGGCCCGGGCCAGCAGCAGGTTGGCCATGTTGGCGCAGACGATGAGCAGCACCAGCCCGCACGCGCCGAGCAGCACGACGAGCGGCGCGCGCAGCGAACTCTGCACGCCAAAGTGCGATTGCCAGAGCGGCAGGAGCGTGCCACCCATGCCTTCGCTCTCGGCGCCGTTGGCCCGCGCCATGAACGAGCCGAACCACTGGACTTCCTTGCGCGCCACGGCCACGTCCACGCCAGGCGCGACGCGCGCGAGCACGCGGAACATGCGCGTGGCGCGATCGCGCAGCATCCAGCCGCCCGTGGGCACGATCTGGCCGAGGTCCGTGGCCGGAATCCAGAGCTGGAATTTCTCGCCCGCCATGGATCCATGGAACGCCGGCGGCGCCACGCCGATGACGGTGAACGGGTACCGGTTGATCTGCACGACGGTGCCGATGGCCGACGCCTCGCCGTGCCAGCGTGTCTTCCAGAGGTCGTAGCTGATGACGGCCACGGGCTGCGCGCCCTCGGCGTCGTCGGTGCCGGCGGGGAAGAACCGGCCGAGCGCGGGATGCACCTGGAGCACGTCGAAGAAGTTGCCCGACACGAGTTCGCCCCAGCGGCGCTCGGTGTGCGCGGCGTCGCCGAGCGCGAGCGATGTGGGATACGCGGCGGCCAGTCCGTCGAACGACTTGAGGTACTTGCGGTAGTCGCGAAAGTCGAGCCACGACGTGGGCACCGAAGTGCCGGACGCCGTGGTGGATTCGAGTGCCAGCACCCGTCCGGGATTGCCGGCGCCGGGCAGCGGGTCGAGCAGAATGGCGCGCGTCCAGCTGAACACCGTGGTCGTGGCGGCGATGCCCACGGCGAGCGTGAGTACGATGACCGTGGTGAGCGCCGGTGCGCGGCGCAGCTGGCGGAGCGCGTAGCGCGCATCCATGAGGAACGACTCGAACGTGGGCCACTGCCATGCGTCCCGTCCCTCTTCGCGCAGGCGCGTGACGTTGCCGAAGGCGCGACGCGCGGCGGCCTCCGCATGGGCGCGCGACATGCCGCCCGCGATCAGCGCGTCGGTCTTCTCGTCGAGGTGGGCCTGCATCTCTTCGGACAGCTCGTCGTACAGGCGGCGGCGGCCGAGGATTCGCGTGAACCAGGTCATGCGTTCCCCACCGCGAGCACGAGGTTGATGCCTTCGAACATGCGCGTGAAGCTCGACACCTGTTGCGTGAGGTGCCGGGCGCCGGCCGCGGTGAGGCGGTAGACGCGCACGCGGCGGTTGGTGGACGACACGCCCCACTCGGCGGCCACCAGTCCGTCTTTGAGGAGGCGCTGGAGCGCGGGATAGAGCGATCCCTCTTCCACCTGCAGCAGGTGGTTGGAGGCCTGCTGGATGCGTTGCACGAGCGCGTAGCCGTGCATCGGTTCCTGCCGGAGCAGGCGGAGCACCATCATCTCGATGGCGCCGGGAAAGAGGTCGCGCGCCTTGGTGTTGGGCATGACGTGATCCAGGCCGGAAGTGTTGACAGGGGCGCGAAGATGCCCCCTAGTTTCCTCAATGCCTAGACCAAACTAGTATCGGCCTGAGCCGGCGTCAAGCGGTCGTCGGGCCGTCTACACGGGCCGGCAGAGCGGCGCTACAATTGGGAGATGTACGTGCCGCGGCAGTTCGACGAGACGCGCGTGGACACGCTCCACGCGCTCATCCACGCCCACCCGCTGGGCACGCTGGTGACGCTCACGCCCGACGGCCTCGAGGCGAATCACACGCCGTTCGAGATCGACGCCGGACCCGGCGAGTTCGGGACGCTGCGCGGCCATCTGGCGCGCGCCAACACGCAGTGGCGCGATTCGGTGGCCGGGGTCGAGGCGCTGGCCGTGTTTCACGGGCCCGAGCGTTACATCACGCCGTCGTGGTACGCCACCAAGCAGGAGACGGGCAAGGTGGTGCCCACGTGGAACTACGCGGTGGTGCACGCGCGCGGCCCGCTGCGCGTGATCGAGGATCGGGCCTGGCTGCGCGCGTTCGTGGAGCGGCTGACCACACGCTATGAGGCCGGTCGCGCCGACGCGTGGGCGGTGGCCGACGCGCCGGCCGACTTCATCGAGAGTCTGCTCGGCGCGATTGTCGGCATCGAAATCCCGATCACGCGGCTCACCGGCAAGTGGAAGGCGAGCCAGAACCGTCCCGAGGGGGATCGGGACGGTGTGGTGGAGGGATTGCGGCGCGAACCCGGCGACGCCGCCGCGGCGATGGCCGAACTCGTGCGGAACGCGCGGCGCGACTAGGCCGCGTTACCGCTCGTAGAACGGCGGCGGCTCGATGCCGAGGGCGCGCAGATACACGTAGCCCTGGGCGCGGTGGTGCACCTCGTTGTCGATCACGTACATGACCAGGTCGCACGCACGCCCCTCGTACTGGCCGAAGGCCTTGATCGCTTCCTGGAAGCGGGCCGCCGGGATCCTGGGCCAGAGGTCGTTCATGATGGTCGTGGTGTCGTCCCAGTGACGGAGCACGTCGGCCTTGGACGCGATCTCGGTTTCGACGTACCGCTTCCATTCGTTGGTGAGCACGCCCTGCACCATGGGGGCCGCCATGTTCACCATCTCCGAGGCCATGGCGAGAAACGGCCGCATGCCACCGATACTGAAGGTGCGGAACTGTTCGTCGGGAAAGGCCTCGATCACGCGGCGGGTGAGCTTGCGGTGTCCCTGCCAGTGCGTGAGGAGGGCGGCCGGGGTGAGGAAGACGTCAGTGGCGGGCGACGCGGCGGGCATGGTGGGCCTCCAGGAGGATGACGGGGAGATCCTGCAATGTTCGGTGTTTATTCGGTTATTGGGCTAAGCTAGGGGGGACGTCGCATAGGCGCAACCTGTGGGCGGGGCATTATCGGACTCATGGCGGGCGTGTCGCCCGACACCATGATGTGCTCTATTCGCACATTGATCAGAGCGCGAATTGTGCAGTGGAGCGGCGATGGCGCTGTTGCCTGCCGTCGTTCTGCGTCCGTACCCACCCCCGAGGGCGTTGTGGTCACATCGAAGCCGCGCGAAGGTTGGCGTGTGCGCGTGATGGCGTTTCTGGCGGTCACGGCGGTGCTCATGGCCGCGGGCTACTGGTACTATCGCGTGGAGGCGGACGGCATCCACGAGGCGCAGTACCGCGCCGTCGCCGCGGTGGGGCGGCTGAAGGTTGCCGAGATCCAGCAGTGGCGCAAGGAGCGGCTGGAGGACGTCGCGGTCCTCGCGGCGAGCCCGTCGATCACCGTGGCGGTGGCTGAACCCTCGGGGCACGCCGTCCGCCCGGACATCCGGACGCAGGTGCGGCAGTTTCTGCAGACCGTGATCGCGACGTACAGTTATACGAACGCACTGCTTGTGGATGCGGATGGACGCGTCGTGCTCTCGGCGCGCGACGCGCCCGCTCCGCCGGACACGGAGGCGTTGCTCGCCATCGCCCACGCTCACGCCGGCGAGTCGGCCGTGCTGTCGGATCTGTATCGCGCGGCCGACAGCGCGGTGTACATCGATGCGGTGGCCGTGGTCCGCGACCCGGTGGGCCGTGCGCGCGGCACGTTGATCCTGCGTACCAACGCGCGCGAGTACCTCTACCCGCTCATCCAGACGTGGCCCACGCCGAGTCGTAGCGCCGAGACGGTGCTGGTGGAGCGTGCGGGCGATGAGGTCGTGTCGCTCAGCGACCTGCGATACGAGGCGAACACGGCGCTCACGTGGCGGCGGCCGCTGACCCAGACCAGCCTCCCCGCGGTGCGGGCGGTGCTCGGCGCGCGCGGGCTGGTGGAAGGGACGGACTACCGGGGCGTGCGGGTGCTGGCGGATCTGCATCCCGTGACCGGGTCGCCCTGGTACCTGGTGTCCAAGGTGGATGCCAACGAACTGTTGGCGGAGGCGCGCTACCGGGCCGGGCTCATCGGGCTCGTGGTCGCGTCGCTCGTGCTGCTGGCGGCCGCGGTCACGGCGTCGAGCTACCGGCGCCGGCAGGCGGGCATGTACCGTGCCCTGTACGAGTCGGAACGCGAAGCGCAGGCGGCGGTACGGGCGAGCGAGGCGCGGTACCACGCGCTGTTCGAGCACATGCTCGACGGGTTCGCCTACTGCCGGATGGTGTACGACGACGCGGGGCACGCGGTGGACTTCGTGTACCTGGACGTGAACGCGGCGTTCACGCAGATGACCGGACTGCACGACGTGGTCGGCAAGCGGATCACGGAGGTGATGCACGGGCAGCGGGGCGTGAGCGCCGACCTGTTCGCCAGGTACGAGCGGGTGGCCGCGACCGGCGTGCCCGAGGAGACGGAGTTCGAACTCACGTCGAACCACCGGTGGTTGACGCTGGCGGTGTACAGCGCGGAGCGCGGGTATTTCGCGGTGGTGTTCGACGACACCACCGAGCGGAAGCGGGCCGAAGAGGCGCTGCGGCTGAGTCTGGAGCGGTTCGAACTGGCGAACCGGGCGACGTTCAACGTGATCTGGGATTTCGATCCCCTCACGAACACGCTCTGGCACAACGACAACTATGAGATGTTGTTCGGCGAGGATCCCGGGGCGCCCGGGTCGGGGCTGGAGTCGTGGACCGCCCGGGTCCATCCCGACGACCGGACACGGGTGGTCGTCGGCCTCGACCGGGCGATGGCGTCGTCGGTGACGTCGTGGACCGACACCTATCGCTTCCGGCGGCGCGACGGCACCTACGCGATCGTGGAAGATCGCGGCAATCTGGCCCGGGATGCGGAGGGGCGCGCCATCCGCGTGATCGGCGCGATGCAGGACGTGACCGAGGTGCGGCGGGCCGAAGCGCGGGTGCGGCGGCTCAACCGCGTGTATGCCGTGCTCAGCGAGATCAACGAGGCCATCGTGCGCATCCGCGACCCGCGGGCGTTGTACGAGCGGGCCTGCGAGATCGCCGTGGAGCGGGGGCAGTTCCGCATGGCGTGGGTGGGGCTGATGGGCAGGGACATGCAGGCGGTCCACGTCGCGGCGTCGGCCGGGATCTCGGGCGATTATCTCAAGAAGCTCGATATCGATTTGCGCGATCGGGACCGCTCGGCCGGTCCCACGGGCACGGCGTTGCGCGGGGGGCGCCACGACGTGTGTCTGGACATCGCCGCGGATCCGCGGATGGCCCCCTGGCGCGTCGCGGCGCTGGGGCTGGGCTACCGCTCGTCGGCGGCGTTCCCGCTCATGGTGAACGGCGAGACGCGCGGAGCGTTCACGCTCTACTCCACCGAACCGGAGTTCTTCGACGGCGACGAACTGGCGTTGCTCGACGACCTGGCCATGAACATCGGGTTCGCGATGGAGCTGGCCGAGCAGGAGACGGAGCGGCGCGAGCTGGAGGCGCAGTTCCTGCAGGCCCAGAAGATGGAGACGGTGGGCCGTCTGGCGGGCGGCATCGCGCACGACTTCAACAATCTGCTCACGGTGATCAACGGCACCGCGAGCCTGGCCATGGAGCAGCAGCCCGCCGGCGGCCCGCTCGTCCACGATCTGCAGGAGATCAAGGACGCCGGCGAGCGGGCCGCCGATCTCACGCGGCAGCTGCTGGCCTTCAGCCGCCAGCAGATCCTCAAGCCCACGGTGCTCGATCTGAACGCCCTGGTGGGCGGCATGCGCAACATGGTGCAGCGCCTGATCGGCGAGGACATCCACCTGGTGGTGGTGTCGGGTCCGGGGCTGGGGAACGTGCGGGCCGACCCCGGGCAGGTCGAACAGGTGTTGCTCAACCTGGTGGTGAACGCGCGCGACGCGATGCCCACGGGCGGCACGCTGACCATCGAGACGCAGAACGTGGAACTCGACGCGGCGCATGCCGAGCTGCATCCGTCGGTACGGCCGGGGTCGCACGTGATGCTGGCGGTGAGCGACACGGGCGTGGGGATGGACGAGATGACGCGCCAGCGGGTATTCGAGCCGTTCTTCACGACCAAGGAAGCGGGCAAGGGCACGGGGCTGGGCCTGGCCACGGTGTACGGGATCGTGAAGCAGAGCGAGGGGAGCATCTGGGTGTACAGCGAGCCCGGACTCGGCACGACGTTCAAGATCTACCTGCCGCGGGTGGCGGAATCGGTGGCGACGCGGGCCCGGGTCCGGGCGGCAGGGGTGGTGCCCGGCACCGAGACGATCCTGCTGGTGGAGGACGAGGCCACGGTGCGCCGCCTGGCCGAGCGCATCCTGAAGTCGGCGGGATACACGGTGCTCCCGGCGGCCGACGGGGTGGCGGCGGTGCAGGTCCTGTCGGCGCACCCCGGGCCGGTGCACCTGCTGCTCACCGACGTGGTATTGCCGGGCATGAGTGGACGGGAGGTGGCCGAGCGCGTGGCGGTCACGCATCCGCATGTGCGCGTGCTGTTCACGTCCGGCTACACCGACGACACGATGTTCCGGCACGCGGTGATCGACGCGACGACGGCGTTCATCGGCAAGCCGTACACCGTGGCGGACCTGACGCGGCGGGTGCGCGAGGTGCTGGATGCGCCGCCGAAATCGCCGTAGGGTCTGGAGTCCCCGCCAGCACCCGCGGGCGGGCGGGCCGCGCTAGAACGCGGCGACCGCCCGGGCGATCACCGCCGCCCAGAGGTCGCGGTTGGCGTCCCACCGCACGCGCTCCTCGGGAAAGTTGATGCTGGCCACGTTCGTGGTGAGCGTCTCGAGCACCGGCTTGAGCCGGGCGGCGGCGGTTCCGGACATCACGCCCTCGCCGTCGATGAGGGCGGTCCACAGCTCGATGTTCGCGGTCCAGCGCTCCTTCTCGGGCTCGCTGCGGATGCGCGCCACGTTGTAGCGCACGCGCTCGAGCAGTGCCGCCATGCGTTGGTGGTCGGCGGTGGACATCGAGCCCTTCTGGGCGAGCTGGATCTCCCACAGATCCACGTTCGCCACCCAACGGTCCTTCTCGGCGATGTTGCGAATGCTGGCGACGTTGGCCTTCATCACATCGAGCGGCGCGTTGGCGGCCGGCTGGTCCTGCGCCGCCAACAGGGCGGGGGCGACGAGCAGCGCGAGCAACGGCCACAGCTTCTTGATTGACATGGGGTCTCCTCGGTGAACTCGATCGGCGGCCGGGTCCGGCCGAGCGATCGAGTAGAATCTCTGTCGCGACCCGCGGGCGGACTGTCGGTGATTCGAACGACGCGGCGTAGGGGATCGGCGAAGCGGGGCAAATCACCCGCGCGGCTTGCGAGAATCGCCCTGATGCGAAGCGCGGCGCCCCCGGGTGGGACGCCGCGCTTCGTATTGCCTGCCGTGCGGGTGCCGCCGTTACGTGGTCACGGCACGATGCCGCACACCTGGCCCGGCGCGCACTTGGGGTTCACCGGCGGAAGGCCGAGTTTCTTGGCCTGGGCGTTGAACGCGGCGAGGTCGGTGGCCCAGACCCGGGCCAGCGCGTCGGTCTGCACCTTGAGCTTTCCGGTGAGGTAGTCGAAGATCGGCGCGGCGTTGGCGATGGGGCGGCCGTCGCCGCTGTTCACCGTACTGAGCAGCGTGCCGATGCGGTTGTTGATCTTGATGGGGAAGTTGAGCGGATCCTGCCCGCTCTGGTTCTTCACCTGGTAGATGTTCTGTTCCACGGCGCCGGCGTGCTCGGTGAGCCGGTCGCCCAGCTGCTTGAGCGTGGCGTCGTCGGACTGCTTGAGCCGGTCGTCCACCTGCGCCTTGGTGTTGCGCACGGCGATCACGGCCTCGTTGGCCTCGGAGAGCTTGTCTCGGATCTTGATGCCGAGGGCGAACTGCGCGCGGAGGTCGGCGTCGCTGACGTCGGTGAACAGCGGGTTCCGTTCGACGCGCACCGGCTGCGACAGCGTGTGCCCATCGACGATGAGGCGCACGGTGTACGTGCCCGGCGGGGCGGCCGGCCCCTGCGTGCTCGCGCCCCAGAGGATCATGCCGGGGAAGCTCTTGGCCGGCGCGTAGTTGAGGTCCCAGGTGAAGTGGTCGACGCCGGCGGTCATCGGCGGGGCGGCGTTGCCGTTGCCGAACCGGCCGTAGCCGCTGCGCCCGCGGGCCGGCGTCTTGGCGGTATCGGGCTCGTACTCACGGATCACGTGCCCCGCGGCGTCGAGGATGTTGATGTTCACCTTCTTGGCGGGGTGCTTGAGCCAGTAGGTGATGGTGGCGCCGTTGGTGGAGCGGATGGCGGCCGGCGGCGCGAACAGGTAGGCGTCGCTCGCCGCCTCGACGGCGGGGGTGTACTGCTCGAGCGGCACGATGTTGTCCATCACGTAGAAGCCGCGTCCGTTGGTGGAGATGAGCAGGTCGTGGCGCCAGACGACGAGGTCCGAGACCGGCACGTCGGGCAGGTTGCGCGACAGCGACGCCCAGTGGTCGCCGTCGTCATACGACAGGTACACGCCGTGCTGGGCGGCGGCGAACAGCAGGCCCTTGCGATCGGGGTCCTCGCGCACGGCGTGCACGTAGTCATCGGCGCGGATGCCGTCCACGATCTTGGTCCACGTCTTGCCGTAGTCGTGGGTGCGGAAGATGTACGGGGCCTGGTCGTCGAGCAGGGGGCGCTTGACGGCCACGTAGGCGGCGCCGCCGTCGAACGCCGAGGCGTCGATCTGGCTCACGCGCCCGAAGTCGGGCATGCCCTTGGGGGTGACGTTGGTCCATGTCGTGCCGCCGTCGCGCGTGAGGTACACGAGCCCGTCGTCCGAACCCGTCCAGATGACGTTGACGTCCTTCTTGGAGGGCGCGATGGCGAAGATCGTGGCGTACACCTCGGGGGCGTTCATGTCGTGCGTGATCGGACCACCCGAGGGACCCATGGTGCTGGGGTCGTGGCGGGTGAGATCGGGGCTGATGCGCGTCCAGCTCTGGCCGCCGTTGGTGGTCTTCCACAGGTGCTGCGAGCTGACGAACAGCAGCCGCGGGTTGAGCGGCGAGAAGATGATGGGGTACGTCCACTGCCAGCGCTCGACGAGAGCGCTGGACGGCTCGCCCGAGAACATGAGCGGATACGGATTGACCTCGCGCGACTGCCCGGTGCGACGGTTGAGGCGCTCCAGGAATCCGCCGTTGTTGGAGCCCGAGAAGAAGATGTCAGGATCGAGGGGATCGGGCGCGATGTAGCCGGGCTCGGCGCCGCCGGGGCTGAACTCCGCCGCCGCCTGGCCGCCGCCGCCGCGTCCGCCCCGCCCGCCGCGATCGAGGCCCGTGGTGCTGGACACGCAGAGCGTGCCGTCGTCCTGCTGGGCGCCGCAGACGTCATACGGATAATTGTATGTGCCGATGACGTGGTACATCTGCGCCGTGGAGTAGTCCTCGGCGGTCCAGGTCTGCCCGCCGTCGGTGGTCACGGCGGCGCCGCCGTCGTTGCCCACCACCATGTGGGCGCCGTGGTCGGGGTCGATCCACAGATCGTGGAAGTCGCCGTGCGTGCCGCGCAGCGTGGTGAGGGTCTTGCCGCCGTCCACGGACTTGAACAGGCTCGTGTTCTGCATGTACACGAGGTTCTCGTCCTTGGGATCGGCGTATACGTGCGTGTAGTAGAAGGCGCGCTGGCGGATGTCATGGCTGTCGTTCACCAGCGTCCACGTGGCGCCGGCGTCGTCGGAGCGGAACAGGCCGCCGTTGGCGTTCTCGATGAGCGCATACACGCGGTTGGAGTTGGCGGGCGAGATGGCGATGCCGATCTTGCCCACCACGCCCGAAGGCAGCCCCGGGTTGCGCGTGATCTCGGTCCAGGTCTCGCCGCCGTCGGTGGACTTGAACAGGCCGCAGCCGGGGCCGCCCGACGAGGCGGTGTATTCCTTGCGGAACGCCTCCCACATGGCGGCGTACACCACCTTGGGATTGTTGCGGTCAATCTCGACGTCCACGGCGCCCGTTTTGTCGTCGCGGAACAGCACCTTGCGCCAGGTGGCGCCGCCGTCGGTGCTCTTGAACACGCCGCGCTCGGCGCTGGGCACGCCGTACTCGCCGAACACGGCCGCGAACACGATGTTGGCGTCGGTGGGATCGATGCGGATCTTGGAGATCGCGTCCACATGCTCGAAGCCGGCGTGCGTCCACGTCTTGCCGGCGTCCATGGAGCGGTAGATGCCGTCGCCGGGCATGATGTTGCCGCGGATCTCCGACTCCCCCGTGCCGATGATGACCTCGTTGGGGTTGGTTTCCGACACGGCCACCGCGCCCACCGAGGCGCTGGTGATCTGGCCGTCGGTGACCGGGGCCCACGTGTGGCCGCCGTCGGTGGTCTTCCAGAGCCCGCCGCCGGTGGCGCCGAAGTAGGCCACCTTGGGTTGGTTACGCACGCCGGTCACGGCGATGGAGCGGCCGCCGCGTTCGGGGCCGATGTTGCGCCACTTGAACGAGTTAAGGATTGTGGTATCCACCGGGGCGGCGACCGGCGTGGCGGGCCGGGGCGTCAGCTGGTGATCGAGCGTCCAGCCGGCGGCCGCGAACATGAGCGCGGCGGGGAGGGCGGCGGCGCCGAGGAATTTCTGGAAACGGGGCATGTCGAGTTCCTTAACGGATGTACGTAGGGGATCAGGTCTGAATTACGCGCCCGGGACGCGGGCTTGTCCAGAGCGGGGCGGGGCGAATGCGGGCGAGTCTTGGTATCCGGGGGGCTTTCGTGCCATGTTACAAAGGCCATGACCCTACCTTTCGATCGCTCCGCCCGCCGGGTGAGTCCTCCCATGCGGCAAGACGTGCGCCGGCTGATCATCGCCGTGGTCGCCCTGACGTTCCTCGCCCTGTTCATCGTGCCCTGGCTGGCAACCTTCGCCACCGACTGGCTCTGGTTCCGCCAGGTAGGGTTCTCGACGGTGTTCCTCACCTCGCTCGCGTGGCGGGTGGCGCTGTTCGTGATCGGTGGGCTGGTGGCATACGGCATCCTGGGCGGCAACATCCACCTCGCCACGGCGCACAAGGGCAAGTTGCCGGCGCTGTTCATCAATCGGGTGAATCAGCCGCCGCTGGACGTGTCGCTGCTGCTGCCGCGCATGCTGCGCCTGGGGGCGCTGTTCGTGTCGTTCCTGGTGGCGGTGTCGATGTCCGCGCTGTGGATGACGTTCGTGCAGGCGTTCCACGGCGTGTCGGTGGGGCAGACGGACGCGCTGTTCGGACGCGACCTCGGATTCTACCTGTTCCAGTTGCCGGCCGTGTCGGTGGTCCTGGGTGTGCTGCTGGCGCTCACGGGCGTTGCGGTGGCGGCGTCGGCGCTGATGTACGTGTTGCGCGGGCAGCTGCCGCTGGGTCCCAACCGGCCGCCGGCCGACCGGGGCGCCGAGGTGCACGTGGGCACGCTGGTCGCGGTGCTGTTCGTGCTCACGGCGGCGCGCCTGTGGATCGTGCGCGCGGCGGAACTGCTGTATTCCACCACCGGTCCGCTGGTGGGGGCGAGCTACACCGACGTGCACGTGATGCTGCCGGGCATCCGGGTGTCGGCGGTGGTGGCGCTGATCGGGGCGGTGCTGGTGGCGTATGGGGCGGCGCGCGGGCGGCTGCTGCGCTGGGGAATGATCGCCGTGGGGGCGTACGCGGTGGTCGGGTTCGTGGGACGCGGGCTGTTGCCGCTGGCCGTGCAGAAGCTCAGCGTTCTGCCCAACGAACTCGTGAAGGAGGCGCCGTTCCTCAAGGATCACATCGTGGCCACGCGTGCGGCGTGGGGCATCGACCACGTGCAGACGGGCTCCCTGAGCGGCGAGGCCACGCTCACGATGGCGGACATCAAGGCCAACTCGGGTACGATCGACAACGTCCGGTTGTGGGAGCGGGATCTGCTGCAGCAGACGTTCAAGCAGCTGCAGGAGATCCGGACGTATTACGATTTCGTCTCCGTGAATGACGACCGGTACATGATCCAAGGACAGTACCGGCAGGTGAATCTGGCGGCACGCGAGTTGAATACGGCCTCGCTTCCCACCCAGACGTTCATCAACAACCGCCTCACGTTCACGCACGGGATGGGGGTGACGTTGGCGCCGGTGAATCAGGTGACCACCGAAGGGTTGCCGGTGCTGTTCGTCAAGAATTTGCCGCCATCGTCGCCGGTGGGGCTCTCGCTCACCCGCCCGGAGATCTACTACGGGCAGTTGACCGACAGCTACGTGTTCGTGGACACGAAGCAGAAGGAGTTCGACTATCCCGCAGGCGACAGCGGCGATGTGTACACGTCGTACGCCGGGGCCGGCGGGGTGCCGGTCGGGTCGTTGGTCCGGCGGGGGCTCTACGCCTGGGAGTTCGGGTCGGCGAAGATCCTGTTCTCCGACGACATCACGGGTTCGGCGCGGATCATGTATCACCGGAACATCATGGATCGGGCGACGACGGCGCTTCCCTTTCTCACGTTCGATCCAGATCCGTACCCCGTGATCACGGATGCCGGGGGCCTGGAATGGGTGCTCGACGGCTACACGACGAGCGATGCCTATCCGTACTCGGAGCCGGTGAACGGCATCAACTACATGCGCAACAGCGTGAAGGTGACGATCAACGCATACAACGGGGCGATCACGGCGTACGTGATGGATCCGAACGATCCGGTCATCCGCACCGATGAGGCGATCTTTCCGGGAATCTTCAAGCCGCTGGCCGACATGCCGGCCGACATCCGGCGGCACCTGCGCTACCCCGGGCGGCTGTTCCGGATTCAGGCCACGCTGCAGGCCACCTACCATATGGACGAGCCCTCGGCGTTCTACCACCGCGAAGACCAGTGGCAGATCCCGACGCCGAGCGACCAGAGTGGCACGGCGGTGCCGTTCATGCGCCACATCATCATGCGGCTGCCCGGGGAGTCCAAGGAAGAATTCATCTACATGACGCCGTTCACACCCCGCGGCAAGGACAACCTCGCGGCGTGGATGGTGGCGCGGATGGACGGCGCCCACTACGGGCAACTGATGGTGTACCGGTTCCCCAAGCAGAGCCTGGTGTACGGGCCAAAACAGATCGTGAATCGGATCAACCAGAACACCGATATCTCGCGCCAGATCACGCTCTGGGATCAGCGCGGTTCGGAGGTCATTCGCGGTGAATTGCTGGTGATCCCGATCGAGGAGTCGCTGATCTACGTGCAGCCGTTGTTCCTGCGAGCGTCGGGCGGCTCGATTCCCGAGATGAAGCGGGTGATCGTGGCGAGCGGCGACCGCGTGGTGATGGGCACGACGCTGGACCAGGCGCTGGAGGCGATGTTCGGCAACGGCCAGCCGGCCCCGGTCACGGGTGACGTGGCCGACACCTCGGGGGTGGGGGCGCTGACGACGGAGGTTGGCGCGGCGCCCGCGCCCGGCGGCACCGCGGCGGCGCTGCTGAGCCAGGCGCAGGACCACTACGACCGCGCCCTGGCGGCCCAGCGGGCCGGCAACTGGGCGGAGTACGGCAAGCAGATCGACGCGCTGGGCGCGGTGATCCGCCAGCTGCGCTCGCGGCAACGTTAGCAAACACTCATAGGACGACCCATGACCGCACGATCGCTGCTGCTCGCCGTCGGCCTCCTGTTCCCGGCCGCGGCGGCGGCGCAGGGCGCGCCGGCGCCGGCGCGCGCCGAGCGCCTGCCCGTGGACAGCGCCGTCACCATCGGCACGCTGCCCAACGGGCTGCGCTACTACATCCGCGTGAACCACAAACCCGAGAAGCGCGCCGAACTGCGCCTGGTGGTGAACGCCGGCTCGATTCTCGAGACCGACCAGCAGCGCGGGCTGGCGCACGTGATCGAGCACATGGAGTTCGAGAGCACGGCGCACTTCCCGCACAATTCGCTGGTGAGCTACCTGCAGTCCGTGGGCATGCAGTTCGGCGCCGACCTCAACGCGTCCACGGGGTTCGACGAGACGATCTACCAGTTGACCATCCCCACCGACACGGCGCGGGTCGTGGACAGGGCGTTCGAGATCCTCGGCGACTGGGCGCACGGACAGCTGTTCGATTCGACGCGGGTGATGACCGAGCGCGACGTGGTGCTGGAGGAGTGGCGCGGCGACCGGGGGGCCGAGGACCGGATGATGCGGCAGTGGCTGCCCATCGCGTTCAAGGGGTCGCGCTACGCCGACCGCCTGCCGATCGGCACGGAGCACAGCATCATGACGGCCACGCCGTCGCGGTTGCGGCCGTTCTACGACACGTGGTACCGGCCCGACCTGATGGCGGTGGTCGCGGTCGGCGATTTCGATCCGGCGGCCGTCGAGCGGCTGATCACGCGTGATTTCTCGGCGATTCCGAATCCCAAGCCGGAGGTGCCGCGTCCCGTGGCGGGGATCCCGGGCAACGCCGCGCCGCTGGTGGCGATCACGACGGACAAGGAGGCGACGGGGTCGAACGTGGACCTCATCTTCAAGGCGAAGCGCCGGCCGACGGTGACGGTGGCCGACTACCGGCGCGATCTGATGGCCGACCTGTACCTGTCCATGCTCAACAACCGGT
>Ga0307375_10002540_pt1 | contig 18614 bp, 11 predicted proteins | sample TR1MG_FD_202531 | JGI IMG/M metagenome (GOLD analysis project Ga0307375, IMG submission 202531) | Soil microbial communities from Risofladan, Vaasa, Finland - TR-1 | ecosystem: Environmental > Terrestrial > Soil > Coastal area > Acid sulfate soil | place: Finland: Risofladan, Vaasa | collected... | reverse complement strand
TTCAACTCGTTCAGGAAGACTCGGAACTTGTCCGCGTTCAGTTCAAACGACACTGATTCGTCCTTACTCTCGCCATCCGAGCTCTTCTGGATGTCTAGTTTCAATTGGACCGAAGGGGCATTCAAATCTTGAAGAGAGCTGGAGGCGAGGATGTAGTCGACGCGCCAACCGACGGACTGCAACTTGTCCACTTCAGGATTTGATGAGGAGGAGGTCAGCGAAAGAGAGAGAGAGATAAGCATCAGATGAAGGCGGACAATACAAAGAACGTACACTGCAAACTAGACTGATCAAACTTCGCGCGCATCTCGTTCTTCGACTTGGAGTAGACCTTTCCAATGCCCTCCGAGTGTTCTTGATTGGCCCATCAACACGAGCATTAGCAGAGACATGTGTTAGAGAAGTTGAATTCTATAGAATGTACCAAAAAAGGTCTACGGCGGGCTACATGGTGGACATACCCTTGGGCAGACCAAGTTGGGTCAGTTCGTTCGCCAGTGTCTCCTCTGCAACGGCGTATTTTGCGGCATTGTTGATAATGTAGTGCAGAGAAGCAATAACGGCCTTGACCTCACCGGAATCTGAAGAAGGAGAGACGAAAACGGCTCGTTAGCGAGGACGAAATCCCAAATGGATGCAGCTAGAGCAGACACGTACCAAAGTTGTTCACAGCCAAATGGCCAAGCACCTTTTCATACTGTTACACAATCAACGGGGCAAAGAGCAACAGATATGCGTCAGAAGCTGGAAAAGGAAGGGACATCGTTTCGAAACAACGAAGGCAAACGTACGTTGAGCTCATCTCCAGTGATCAAATGGACAACGATTTCAGATGCTACCAATCGAATCTTAACTGCTGACTATATGGAAGGCAAAAGCGGTATGTTAGGACAGTTCCATGGACACTGCAAGTATGAGGATCAATTTGTGGGGAAATACTCAGACCAGCTAGGCAGAAAACACCACTGATTGATCATTTGTCAAGGGGTGGAACAAATTTTGTCTGAGAGTGTGTCCTTTTCAGAAGATAGACGTACGATTTTCGAGAGCAAAGTGATTTCCTTCAAAATCCAGTCTGGGACATCAAGATCACCACAGAATCTGAATCTCATCTTCGAAGTAGATGCTCTAGTTGATTTAGATTCGGGGTATGGAATGAATACAAGTGGCAAACAGACTGGCAACGAACACGAGGGCAACGAAGTCCATTTGCCATTTGGGGGAAGAGGAACGTCGAAGAAGTAGAAGAGTTTCCCATTTGGAACTTTCCAACAGTGCCGCGCAGCACTTGCTGCTGTCGCAGTCGCATCCCCATCCACCATGAAGGCACATTCCCTTCTTGGCATCTTGGGTGCCATTTTGATCGTCACCTCTGCAGTGGCGGTCAATGCTAAGCGCCTGACCAAGCACGAGGAGTGCATGAAGATTCGCGGTTCCGGTGCGTCTCTCTCCCTTATCCTTCCCTTCATCTCCTCCTCATGCCTCAATCTTTGTGTGCATCTGTGTCGTCTTGTCATTTTGAGTGATTTGCAGTGACTGGTGACTGACTGTTGGCAACAATTTGGCTTCTATCGTTTCTCGTTTCGCAGAGATCAAGAGATTCGCACCGCAGGCTTTGACGTACTCTCAGCGCTTGGATCATTATAACCATCAGGATGACCGTAAGTGGACTCAGCGTTATTGGGTGGAAGATTCCTTCTGGAGTGGCGCCGCAGCTGGTGGTCCCATTTTCTTGCAACTCGGAGGTGAAGGTCCCGAGAATAGCCGTATTGTGACTTCTATGCAGATGAGTGTGTACGCGCAGACTCACCGTGCCTTGCAAGTAGGAGTGGAGCACCGTTACTATGGAGATTCTCAACCTCGTCCTGATTTGAGCACGGCGAACCTTCAGTGGCTCTCTTCCGAGCAAGCCCTCGCCGATGCTGCCGAACTGATCTTGCACGTCCGTGAGCAGTATAAGGCGTACAATTCTCCCATCATTACCTTTGGTTGCAGTTATTCAGGCGCCTTGGCTGCCTTCTTCCGTCTCAAGTATCCGCACGTCACGGTCGGTTCGGTCGCTTCTTCTGCCCCCGTTGAGGCCACTCTTGACTTTTATGAGTATTTGGATGTGGTTGATCAGTCCCTTAGCTATTTTGTGGGTCCTCAGTGCGACGCTGCGATCTCGTCCGCGTCGCAAGCGATCCAGCAGCTTCTCCAGACCCCCTCCGGCAAGGCGCAGCTCCAGAACAAGTTCCAGATCTGCCAACCCTTGAGGACGCAGCAAGACGTCTCCACGTTCATGCAGAACTTGATGGGCAACTGGCAAGGCCAAGTGCAGTACAACCAAGAGACGCCGTCCTACAACGTCACCACGCTCTGCAACAAGCTCACTGGCGCGATTGCCAACGGCATGTCCGCTCTCGATGCGTACGCCATGGTCTCCAACACCTTCATCGCGCCCGCACCGTGCTTGGACTGCAGCTATCAGAGCATGGTCGCCCAGATGAAGATGACCACCACCGACCAATCCATGCGCCAGTGGACCTACCAAACGTGCACTGAGTTCGGCTACTTCCAGACCACCGATTCCTCCTCTTCAGCCCAGCCCTTCGGAAACCTCGTGCCCGTCGAATACTGGATTAACTTCTGCACTGACGCGTTCGGAGCGGACTTCGACCCGGCCTCCAAGGTCAAGCAATCCAACCAGCACTACGGCGGCAACAAGCTCCCCACGTCCATCCCCAACAACATCCTCTTCGTCAACGGAAATATCGATCCCTGGCACTCACTCTCCATCTACCAGCCAGTCCCCAACTCACCACTCGAGACCGTCTTCATCCAGGGAACCGCGCACTGCGCCGACGTCTCGCTCGTTGGTCCTTCTCGCGCTCCCCCGCAACTCCTCGCCGCTCAACAACGCATCAGCGACATCATCGGAAAGTGGATCAAGAACTTCAAGCCTCTTCCTCCTTCAAAGTAAGTTTGCTGCAGCAAAGAATCTCACCAGAATATAATGTGAATGTCTCCAAATGAGCATGGCTATTTCTGACATAGGGCTCTCAATCATGCAGACTTCGCAGTCTCCTCTAGGCTAAGAAGACGAAGATCGAGATAAGACGATGTTGCAGTGCAGCACCTTTAGCGAAGAGGTTCTAGAGCATGTCACGCTCTCTGCGGCAGTCTCCCGTAGACAGCGAACTCTCCAACGCTGTGCCCACGCTTGTTTGAAATAGGATGGATACTACCTCGGAGTCCGTTCCTCTTCTCACAGGAGACTCTCACACGGCCAAAGAAGGGTACGATGAACTTTCGCCTCCTGCCAACCCGCCCACGCCCCTCTTGATTCTCTCCGTTTCGATCCTCTTCTTCACTCTGCACCTCTCTACTGACGCTTTTCTCATTCTAAATGCAGCGAAAAATCCAATGGAGTCCATTTATATAGTGCAGCGGTTGGTTGTACGTTGGAATCCCGATCTCAACGATGACCTGCCCGTTTCTAACCTCCATCCTTCATTAAGACTGCTTCACGGCGAACTACATCATTGGTGTAGGACTGTTGGGTGTCCCTAATGCGTTTTCCAAGGCTGGATTGGTCTTCTCGCCGCTGATTTTGCTGTTTGGCACGCTCATCTCGTTGCTCACCATTGTCTGGCTGATTGAAGTTCGTCTTCGCTTCCTTTTGGTCTCCTTCCTTTGCCTACACATGTGTACTGACCTTTTCTCTCTCTTTTGTTCGTCTCCAATGCAGTCTATAGCGCGCTCTCAGGCAATGAAACGTCACAGTGGCTCCAACTCTCATTCCGCCTCAGAGGATCCTAATCTCTTCGAAATCGATAGTACGAAGATGGAAATCAATGAGCTTCTCGGTATGTTTGTAGCTCCTTGGGCTCAAACAGCGTACACCGTGTTGTTGGGCTTGTTCATCTACATAACTCTTTGGTCGTATTCGGCAGTCTTTTCCTCTTCTCTTCTGTCCCTCGTTCCCTTCCCTGGTATCTCTGTGGGTTACTCGTGCGATATCTATAATGAAACCTTCCCGCCGGCTTGTGAGAAGTCGTACTTGCTGTACATGCTGCTCTTCTTGCTGATGGTCGCCCCGCTGATCTGCATGGATCTGACTGAACAGGTTGGTCTGCAAATCTTCCTGTGCATCTTCCGCTTTGGTGCAATTCTGGTGATGTTCTTGACGTCCGTGATTGCGATGTATCAGGTGCCCTACAGCCGCAACGACCAGGGCCACAGCCCGTTCGTCACCTACAAGCGCTCTTTCGACCTCTCTGGCTTCGGCACCATCTTCCCGACGGCCATCTTTTCTCAGCTTCTGCACCATTCCGTACCAGGCCTCGTACAGCCAGTCAAGCAGAAGGGATGGGTGCGCACCATGTTCGGCGCCGCGCTAACTACCACCTTTTCGCTGTACCTCGCCCTCGGAGTCCCATCGGTCATGTACTTCGGTTCGGGCGTAAAACCCGTCATTTCGCTAAACTGGAAGGACTACTCGGGCATAGGCTTCGATGGACCCAACGCGGCACCGGTCTGGGCGAAAATCATCTCCTACATCGTCGTCCTCTTCCCGGTCCTCGACATCGTCTCCGCCTTCCCCCTCAACGGAATCACCCTCGGCAACACCATCTTCGCCTCACTTCCTGCCTCTTTCACCAAGAATGGCACCAATCAATGGGTGAAACTGGCCTCGCGCCTCGTCGTCGTCTTTCCACCCATCATTCTCGGCTCATTCATCAAGAGACTAGACCTCATCATCGAAATCGCAGGAACTGTAGGATTTTTCATTGCATTCATCGTACCAGGTCTCCTCCAACTCTTCTCAACACGCAAGGCGAAAGCACACCTGGGCGCCACCAGGACTCCATACTCCATCCCTTTCCTCTCGCACCCAATCGCCGCCGTCATTGTAGTCCTGTTTGGACTTGGTGCATTCATCTTCCAATGCGTCAACATTGGCATGAGAATCGCCAATGGAACCCTCAAAATGTAACTCTAGTCGTCCCTCCTCCCAAAGTTCCGCTCCATTCATGTACCCCACATGCGCCCTACATGTGAATACCTCTCGTGGGGATGTTGAACGTCTTTACATTGTCATTTACAATCCAAATAGCTGAGACAGAGGTCAATTGGGGCGAGATCGAGGGAAGAAACTCGGTGTCTAAGGAAGCGAGGTGCTCCTCACCGGCGTTCCACTCGGAGTCCAAGGATGGAACGAATGTCTGTCATGTGCCTCAGGATGTCTAAACATGGGATGATATCCAACAGAGCCTCGTCTCTAAGGTCGTCGAAGAAGTGAGCGATGGGTATGGCACTCTCTGCGTGTGGTGTGCGATAATGGATAGATAGATGAGAGACGAATCCCCACAGGCGTCAGTTCCAATGCTCCAATTCAATATTGATTTAAGAAGTTGCGTACCCTTATTGAGCAAATAACTGATAGGTTGGTTGTCGATGATGATCGTTTGGCTAGGATCCATGGAGATCTTGCTGAACTCTTTGACGTAGTAATCCAGTCCTGTCATGTCTCTTTTGAGTGTACATGCCTAAGATCAACCAAGAGTCTGTCAGAACACGCAAGGTGGGACAGGTTAAAGATGTTTTGGAAGGGTAAGTGACGCGTACGTCTCGGAAATAGCGTCCGTGGATGATCTGCTTCGGATCCAACTGTTGGAGCAATGGTTCGGCATAGTCTCTCACTCCTGCGGTAAATATGTACACTGTATACCATTTGCACACCTATCCGATGAGATTCGGGGACAAGAGAAGGGGAATGAGACGTTAGGGGCACGTTGGAGAGGGTAGGAGAAGAAGTGCACCTCTTGACGTACTTGTGCAAGAAACTTGTCCACAAAGGGTCTTTTGATGACGAAAAACTCAGTAGGGATCTTGGTCAAGGTGACTTGAAGGCGGAAGTGATACCTTGGAGGCTGTTTGATAGTCGAATGTACGAGCGTTTCGTCCAAGTCCAATAGCAACGTCTTCTTCTGTCTGATGTCCTTGTCTTTCATAGAAGAGCTCGAGTCTGGTCTAATAGTAGAGTACCACTGGAAAATTGGACGAAGTAAGGTTAGAGAGGGGAGCAAGAGAAGTGTGGCGGACGAAACGGCGAGAGTGTTGCAGGTTTCAACACGTACAACCACATATGCAAACCAGATGAGGATGGACACTAGAAGACCAATCGTCATAAGAGAGGATGTATGAGCGTCATCCATGGCCGTGAGTCTAGCAGAGACTGGAAGGAAAAGCGGCTGAGGTGGCAGTTTGTGTAACGCTGCTAGGGCAGAAGAGGCGGGACCAGAGTCTGGTCAGCAAATGCAGGTTCCTCCGCAGTGGTGCTGATCAATTTCGATCGAATGTTCCTTTCCATAGCGACAGAACTGGGCCCAGCACTTCAGAAACACTTGCCTCGTCGCCCTGCACGTGCACACTCTCCTGTTCAACAGAGCCTGTTATTTCAGCGCTTTTGGTCTTTGGAACGATTTTCTACTTCAACATCGAGCGGCGTTCGAGATTGACCCAGTAGAATGGCCTCCTACCACACGCGCTCTCTTTCACTTCTTCCGCCCGAACTCATTGATCAACTGACGTTCTACCTCTCGGTTTACGAAGTATGTCGTCTCTACATCGCAGGAAACGCATCGCTGCGGTCAAAAATGGCAAATGGTGGTGTAACACGGCTCTCCAATCTCGAGCATCGAAAATCTATCCCGTCTCTGGTTTCTGAGTTCACCTCCGCCATTTCATTCGATCAATGTGGAAAGAACTGGAATTATGACCGATATTTCGAGTTGCTGACAGCGAGAAAGCTATCTCGTCTTCCTAGACAGCTTCGCAACCTTTGGCTCCCATGTGATGTCCATACTGGCGATCTTTCCTCTCTTCTTCCGAATCTCACTTCCCTTCGTGTACACAGCTTGGATGCCATCCCGTCCGACGGCTATTTCGGCCACTCCTTGCTGGATCTGAGGATATCGTGGTTCTCCTTGTCGCACTTTGCGGCTTTGCCCCCCACTCTCTTGTCCCTGGACATTTCGGTCGCTAATTCCGCGGACTCAGATCTACTACTGGTGCTGAATTGCGACTTTAGGCGCTTTTCGCAGCTTGGATCCCTTACTATTCGCAACGTCGGTACGAGCATTCCTCAACCTACTTTGTGTCCTCCCTCTCTCACTCAACTGCATCTGTACGAAGATTCACTGGCCCCCATTAATAGCTGGGCACCCGTTACGATGGATATGATACCGAGCTCTGTATTGGACTTTGCGCTGTTTGCCGATTCGACCGAGCTCTCCCTCACATCCGCAGAGGTGGCTAAATTGAACCGCCAAATGACTTTCCTTACACTCCATGTATACATGCCAACCGTCGTGCTGCCAAACGTGTTGTCACAGTTGCCCCCGACTCTGAGAACGTTGGAGATTGTGGACTCGAGCGATTCTCAACCTCCTATGGATCTCGCCGTCCTCTCTCGCCTCCCACCTGGCATGACAGCTCTTTGCGCACGGTTTTCCTACCTCAGTCCTCCGCTTCCAGCGCCACTGGTACCGTCTCTTCCCAACCACTTCAACAGTCTCAAAACGATCGACTTCGTCTATCTCTGCTCTCCTTGCAACATCCGTGCCCCTCTTCCTCCTTCCTTGACTTCCATTAGAATCGGATACGTCGATAGAGAACTCGTTGGAGTGATCTTTGCCAATCTCATGGACTCAGGGGAGCTACACGAACTGAGGATTGGACTGACCACCACGAGGAACATTCCAGCAGGCACTCCCATCTCACCCCTCCCTCGACATCTCAGATCCATACACATTCTCGCCAGGACTACTTGGTTCCCTCTCGATACGCTCATTCCCAGGAGTGTAGAAGAGTTCACCTTGGAGATGGACGCTCCCGCACCTCCTGACAACTGGCTCTCGTTCACGTCATCCTCTCCTGGACTGCGTGACTTGAGCATCATCCATGGACCGATATCGTTCCCCAACTTAGCATACCTCAGGAGTTGCTCGTCACTCAATCGTATCAGAATCGTCTGCACAGGCGGTACTCCCCTCGACATCCTCTCCCTCCTACCTCCTTCTCTAGAAACGGCTTATTTGACCATTGATGACGCAAAAGTTAATTGGGATAGATTCGTCACCAACCTCGCACTCAAGCTTCCAAAGCTGCGCTTCCTCAGGTTCGAACACAGCAGCGAAGAACGGTTCACCCCATTCCCGCCAAGGCTCCTCAACTCATTGCCGAAGTCGCTCACACAATTCTATCTTGACGACCGAGGAGAAGACTACGAGATGAAGCAGATGGTGGCTTCTCAACTCGGCATTTGCGTACTCAGTGCCCACCACTCATCATGCTCGAATCCCAAGTAACAATGTAAAAGCTCTCGAATCGAAATGTTACATGAGCGGGATTCCGCGCCATGTACGACGCCCACAGGGGAGAACGAGGAGGAGTTGCGCTACCTACCCCGAAATACTCAAGGTGGTTCCCTCTTACTCGTCCGCAACGATTTCAACCGTGCAAGTGTATCTGTCAATCCCCAGAAGTCCTGGTCTCGTTGTTCTCCGCCCTTGTTTGCATCTCTCTTTACAACTGTATGTCCTTATATTTAGGATTCCATGACAAGGGAATCGGCTTTTTACAACTTGGGGTGAGCGAGGTCCTCTCTCATCTTGAGGAACTCGGCGTGGGTGGCGCTCGGTGGGAATGGTCGTTCTCCGAGTATCTCCCTGCAATCGTCGAATGAGAGTACTTCCTTGTCCATGAGCTTGTTGGCGAGCTTTTCAAATACGTCGTGGTGTTTCAAGATGATGTTCTTGGAGCGCTGATAAGCCGTGTCGACGAGTTCGCGTACCTCGCGGTCGATGAGCGCTGAAGTCTCTTCGGAGTAGTTCTTTGACACGTATCCTTGGTCCTTGATGCTGCCGAAGGTCGCTGGTCCGAGTGTATCAGACATGCCGTATTGAAGAAGTTGACTGTAAGCGATATCGGTGACCTTCTGTAGATCGTCTTGTGCGCCAGTGGTGATTACGCCGAAGGAGAGCTCCTCTGCGGCGCGTCCGCCAAGTGTGACGCAAATCATATCAATGAGCTTGTCCTTGGTGTAGAGATTGTGCTCTTCGGGGATGTACATGGCGTAGCCGAGACCAGGACCTCTGGGGATGATGCTGACCTTGAGGAGAGGAGAACCGTGCTCCAGGAACCAAGACACGGTCGCGTGGCCCGCCTCGTGGAACGCCACCGTCTTCTTCTCCACTGGATTCAATGCCATCGATCTTCTCTCCAAACCAGCAACTACACGATCCACAGCGGCCTCGAAGTGCTCGTAGATGACCTCCTTGCAATCCCTCCTCGCCGCGATCAGCGCCGCTTCGTTACACAGGTTTGCCACGTCCGCGCCCGAGAATCCTGGTGTCATGGCAGCCAATCTACCAGCGTAGTACTCGGGAACGTATTGGAGCTTCAACTTGGGGAGATGAACCATGAAAATGTCCTTGCGAGCTCTGATATCGGGAAGTTCCAATGCAATGGTGCGATCGAAGCGGCCAGGGCGCAAAAGCGCCTTATCTAGAATGTCGGGCCTATTGGTACCTGCGAGAACGACAATGGGCTTCTTGTGAGTCGAGAAACCGTCCATCTCGACGAGAAGTTGATTGAGCGTGTTCTCTCTCTCGTCGTTCGATGATCCTCCTCGTCCTCCTCGTTGGCGTCCGATGGCGTCTATTTCGTCGATGAAGATGATGCACGGTGCGTTTTCGCGAGCCTGAGCGAAGAGATCGCGTACGCGCGATGGACCGACTCCGACGAACATCTCCAAGAAGTCTGAGCCCGCGACTGAGTAGAATGGTACGTTGGCCTCTCCTGCGGTTGCCTTTGCGAGGAGGGTCTTGCCGGTGCCAGGTGGTCCGACGAGCAGTGCGCCCTTGGGAATCTTCGCGCCCAACTCCTGGTACTTTTTCGGGTTCTTGAGGAAGTTGACGAACTCCTGGATCTCCACCTTCGCCTCGTCGCAGCCGGCGACGTCCTTGAACTGCACCGTGAGGCTGGTCTTGGTGAAGCGCTTGGCGCGCGACTTGCCGAAGTTGAACATGCCACCCGGTCCGCCGCCGCCCGGTCCACCCATGCGCTTGAAAGCGCCGGTGAATTGGCGGATCATGGAGTAGGCAAACACGCCGAAAAAGCCAATCCAGAGCACCGTCGGCAGAGCACTCATCGCAGCGTGGAAGAGATTCACGACCTGCGTGTACTTCACTGGCGGCGCCTCTATGTGCAGCTCCGCCGCGATTTCGTCCAACCGACGCTCGAAGAAGTCCACGTTCGGAATGTTGAAGAAGTAAGTCGCACTCGTGTTGCCCAGCGAGCGCCCACGCAAGTACACACGCACGCGCTCGTTATTCACCACTTCCAGCTTCTCCACCAAGTCCTCCTTCAGCAAATCCGTCACAAACTGCTGGTAATGGATCTCCACCGCAGTTTCCTTAGAATACCAATGCAGAAGCGCCAAACCTGCAACAGAACCAGCCAACAACATCCAAAGCGTACGCGCACGAATCAACGGCGCCTCCTCCGCCTCGTCAGAGTCGTCATCATCCTTCTCCTCCTTCTCAGACTTCTTCTTCTCACCATCACCTTTGCCAGACTTACCTTTACCACTCGACTTGTCCACACGCGACTTCTCCAACAGCTCCTCGGAATCCTCCTTCGCTTCCGACTGCTCCTTCGCCTTCTTCGCACCACCAGAGGACGCAGGCCTAGGAAAGTTCTTCCAACCTACATCAGGCACAACAAACACCGGATGAATCAGCAACAGAAGACAGACAAGGGGCAAAAGAGGCAGCATGAGGAATCAACACGTACCGTCCGCAAACAGGATGTTCGAGGCCCAATCTGGAAGCTATAAGTTCAAGAAGACACAAGGCACGGGCTCAAGAGTTAGAGATACACAAGGAGAGCAGGAAAGTACGACAGGAGAGAGGGAATAGCACGCGCTTGAAAGAACGCACCTTGATCAACGCCTCCTTCAGCTTAGGGATATCTTTAGCATCTAAATGATCCTCCAATGACTTAGAAAACGTCCTGAGACTAGTATGAAGGAGAGAATGAGGTTGCCGAATGGGGTTCGAGGCAGTAGAATGGTTTCGAAGATGACCAACATTGTGTGATGTTTTGCCAGCCACCATAGAGCGCAGCGCAGATAATTTGTTCAAAAGCGACATCTCGAAGGGAGATTACGGCACTTTCTGCACAAAGATCTGGACAGACAACCCGGACAGGGACGAATGGCAGGGTTCCGTTCGAACCTGAGTGCCGAAGCAGATTGTTGGAATCGCACGGACGTTCCTCAGTGGAGTTACCGGGAACATTTCGGACAGATGACGTTTGGCGCCCGCTTGGTTACGACCTTCCCAGTCGTTTCTGTCACCATGATTGGTAAAATCGCCTCTATTTTCGTTAGGGGAAAGGAATTCGACAATGGATTCCGGATATCAGGCTTGCAGAAACCGAATAGCGGCCGTTTGTTGAAGAGAACGTTCACGACCTCTCCCTCGAATGTCCGCCCCAAGGTATGCCATCCTTTAGCCATTTTCGTGTCTTCTGTGGTGTCTTCTAGTCCTTTTCAACGAATTTGAGCTGACATCCTCTGCTTGTCGTCAGAAAATCTTCTCTGGAATCCAGCCTACCGGAATCCCTCACATTGGCAACTACCTTGGCGCTGTCAGCAATTGGAAGCAACTACAGGATCAAGCTCATAAGCGTGAAGACGTGATTTTCAGCGTAGTGGATATGCATAGCCTCACAACCGAAGCAGGACGTGTCGACTTGTTGGAGAACTCTCGTAACACTTTGGCGACTCTGCTGGCGTGTGGTATTGATCCAGACAAGTCTGTTCTGTATAATCAAAGCCGTGTTCCTGGTCATGCTGAGTTGTGTTGGATATTGACTACTTTGACCCCAATGAGTGAGCTTAGGGCGATGACACAGTTCAAGGACAAATCCGCTGGATCTAACATCATTCTGACTGGTCTCTTCAGCTACCCTGTTCTTATGGCCGCAGATATCCTATTGTATCGTGCTACGCATGTTCCCGTTGGAGACGATCAGGTTCAACACTTGGAATTGGCTCGCGTTTTGGCCGAGAAATTCAATCGCATCTTCTGTACCGAGCATGGTCGTGAGCCTCTGTTCCCTATTCCTGCAGTGATGCACACACCGTCTAGAAGAGTGATGAGCTTGAAAGATGCGAACAAGAAGATGAGTAAGTCAGATCCGGCGCCAACGAGCAGAATCGATTTGTCCGACTCTCCCCAAGAGGTTTCCAAGAAGATCCAGAAGGCCAAAACTGATTCCACCCTCGGCATTCAATATGATCCTACGAATCGCCCTGAACTCTCCAACCTCATCGAACTGTACTCAGCATTCACGTCTCTGACACCAAACGAGATCGAAGCCAAACACCAGGCGCACAACATGAGCCAATTCAAACAGGCTCTCGCTGACGCCATCAACGCCACGGTTGGACCCATTTCGGTGAAAATTGAGAATCTCAAGAAGGATACAACGTATCTAGATCATGTGGCAGATATGGGTGCGAAGGCGGCGAACGAACAAGCCCAAAGCACCCTGAGCCTTGTGCGACCTCTCGTCGGCTATCTCTAATCAGCTAGCAGAGATGAACCTTCTCCAACACTCATATCCACCCGATCAAGGCGATACTCAAAGCTTCAGCGATGTACATTGACCTATACCAAAGAAGGACCAAACGCGCCTCCTGTTTCTCACCTCTCTCCACGATACTGAAGCAAATGAGATGGAATGACAGTCGGTTGAGTCTCTATGTGTGCGAGTGAGTGAATGCTGATGTTTATGTATGTGACAAAGGGGGAGAGTCATGGGGCAGCGTTTGTGGAAGGAGGGCGTCCAGTCCTCAGTCTTACTTGTGCTTCCAAACAGCAGGGCGCTTCTCGATGAATGCCTTCATGCCCTCCTTTTGGTCCTCAGTGGCGAAGGTGGAGTAGAAGAGCTTGCGTTCGTAGTTGAGACCCTCAGCGAGCGAGAGTTCGTATGCCTTGTTGACACATTCCTTCGCGATGGCGACGACAGGTTGTGAGTGCCCGGCGATCTTGTTGGCGAGGGCGAGTGCTTCTTCGACAAGGTTGGCCTCAGGGATGACTCTGGAGACGAGTCCCAACTTCTCGGCTGAGAGGGCGTCCAGGCGGTCTCCCGTCAAGACGAGTTCCATCGCCTTGGATTTTCCCAAAGCGCGCGTGAATCTCTGCGTGCCACCAACGCCAGGAATGGTACCCAACTTGATCTCAGGCTGACCAAACTGAGCATTCGAACCAGCCAAAATGATGTCACAGCTCATCGCCAATTCGCAACCTCCTCCAAGCGCAAAACCGTTCACTGCAGCAATGATCGGCTTCTTAATCTTCGTTATCTCCTCCCAAGAACGGAACTTCTGAACCTGATACATCTCCACACTCGTCATGGGCGCCATTTCGGTGATATCGGCTCCGGCAGCAAACGCCTTTGTACTGCCCGTAATCACCACCGCTCCGACCTCTGGATCCTTTTGGAAGGCATTCAACGCTTGCACAACCTCACTAATCAGGGCATCATTCAAGGCATTCAACGCCTTAGGACGATTCAACGTGATGAGACCAGCGGCGCCTCTCTTCTCGGCAAGGATGTTGTGGTATGTGCTTCCAGCTTCAATGGAGACAGAAAAGCATTCAACACGTTAGGGACTATGCAGGGAGGGGGGCGACGAGGATGCAGCAAGACATGGAGACGACGCACCGTGTTGTTGCACTTGACGGGACGTGTGAAGGCGTCTGGAGCTCTTGACAGCACGGACGCCCTTGACAGAGGGTTTAAGAGCACGATAGGCGTTAGAGAGCATGTTGAAACGAGGACAGGTACAGAGAGTACTGGCCTTCGGTGGCGAGAGCAGTGAGATGTTGTGTCTCGTAACTGTGGTCCAAAATGGGAATCTACTCCCCTTTTGGGGACATTGATTCGGGACAGCTTACCATAATTGACCCCACAATGTATCAAGTTAGTGAGTTATTTGGGAATATACCCTTCGTGCCCGCTCTAAAGCTGATAGGGGCGAGTAATCGGGGTGACGAAGTTAGGATCGAATTTCCCTAGTTTTAAGTGCTGAATTTCCCTAGTTTTAGGCCCGCCAGGTGCTCAGGAGTGAACTGGCGTGCTCCTGTTCAACCCAGTGCTGTTGCCGATTATAGTGTGCTGATCATATGATTGGGAGGTTTCTACATTGGTGTATCCGTTACACGTCAGATGGAGGGAGAGCCTTTCCGCTCCGGTTGAGGGCTAGTTTTGCGTTGGACTTCCGGGCTCGTTTGTCGGTTTGACGTCATTCCACTCATACTCTCGGATCTTGAAGGGGATGCAGTTTTGGTGCCTCTTGAGGAAGGGGTCGATGGAGGAGCAACCACACCACTATAGGATACCAATGTTCGTTGAGGTATTGCAGGCTCGCTCACTCTCGGAGGTTCATCTCCTCTGCGTCTTTCATCTGCATCTCGTTGCACCCAATCGGAGCGCTCTCTTCGCTCATAATTCGGAGGGGATCGACGGGATTCATCGAGAGGCATACCACGGGGGAGACGGTGGTCATGCGGATCTTCGCGCCTACTTCCATCGCGATCTCTTGCGTATCGCTCCATCTCATCATCCATATCGCGCCGCCGTCTGGAATCGCTTTCTCTTCCTCCATGTCCATAGTGCCTATCATCTCTCGGATGTCCATGATGAGGCCCAGTCCAGTGTTGTTGGTCTCTGCGTCGCTCATCTCGTCTATCGCCGTACGCAGGTCTGCCGTTACCTCGGATTGAGCCTCGTCCTTTCACTTCTCTTCCCTTGGCATCAATTCGTGGCTGAGGCGGTTCAACCAGCTTCTTGTTACTCTCGCTCGGCGCGCGGTCTCGAGTCCTCTTCTCCTCATCGTCATCATCCTTCTCCTTCTCCTTCTCCTCGTGCTTGGACTTCTTGTGATGTTTTCTCTTTTCCTTCGATCTATCGGCCTTGCGCCGGTGTTCGTCATCAGAAGAGGAAGAAGAGGAATCAGGGGAAGGGGATCGTTCTCGGCGCCTCTTCTTCGAGCTCTGAAACTCACTCACGGCAATGTACTCCTCGGGCTTCAATTCTCCACAATTGGTGACTTTGACATCAAGACCAGGACGGTGTGACTGTTCATCGACGGGCTCGCGCTCGATGATCCGCAAAACAGATTTGCCTGCCATCAGCTCTCCAAAGACGACGTGAGCTCCGTTCAAGTGAGAGTAGGGTGCACATGTGATGAAGAATTGAGATCCATTCGTATTCTTGCCCGCATTCGCCATAGAGAGTAGCCCAGCGCGATCGTGCAAACCACTCAAGTCCTCATCCTCAAAGCGACCTCCGTAGATCGACTCGCCTCCAGTACCATTGAACTTTGTGAAGTCTCCACCTTGGACCATGAAGCCCTTGATCACACGATGCATCAACGTTCCTTTGTACGACAACTTGATACCGGAAGATGTTTCGCCCTTTTCGCCTGTGCATAAGCATCGAAAGTTCTCGCAAGTCTTTGGAACCTTATCTGTCCACAACTCAAACACGAGACGGCCAACTGATTCGAAAAAGAGGGCAAAGCATGGTCAGAATATCGTTCGACGAGGAGGCCACCAAAATCTGATCGTGAAGGACGTGAATGGGAATTCTGAATCGCCAAGTGCGGATTTCATGTAAGAGAGAGTGGTGAACTGGTGTTGCAGGGGTAAGAGGAGAGGTAGCGTACTCGGAATGTCTGCAATCGCCATGTCGAAGTAGCATTGCACGCGTTTGGGCTTCTCGGAAGTAGACGGGGTTGTATCCGCGCTCATTATCTTCCAATTCAACTGTAAAGAGTATCTCTAAGATGGAATGGAAGGAGGCGAGTCATGGAAGGGACTGGAGTGGCGAGAGAGGGGAATCAAAGCAGCTCGTTCTTGTGCGCGTGTAAAGCCCGTTGCTGCCAGCTGCGTTCGTGTTCTCGTCCAGTCTGTCTGTGCTGATCTCCCCTATCTCCCCCCTTTTTGCTGAGACCTTATTGTCTTCGTCATCATGGCGGAAGCTGCTGCTGCATTTCGACATCAGAGGGCGAGTAGGCTGCTAAACTTGTGCGCCGTGGGCAAGTTCGCCGATGCGGCCTTCGAGTGTTGTGCAGTTACCGTGAATCCTGTACGTCGGGCTCTATTCTTGTTGTATCCATCTGTGTACATCTATTTCTGCCATGAAGAAGGACGCTAATGCCTATCTTGCCTTAAACTGCCCAAACCGAGAGCAGCTCCTCCTCCAGCAAGCCACTCAGAGTCCCCTTGCTGCTGGCGGTACCATTTCCTGGATTGAACCTCTTCAAATCACGCCGTCTCTCCCTCCTCGCATACCTACGGGACTGTGCCTGCGCGTGTGTGCAGTCTTCCAGCGGTACGACCCGTCCGCAAAATCCCTTCGCTTGTGTACTCGTGCTGACCTCTCTTTGGCTGTTTTTAGTTATGCATTTGGTAGAGGGCAAGTCATCTTCGACGTTGCATTTGGCCCTGACGATCGCATCTTCGATATAGTCGCAGATCCCTCTGGATACCATTTGGTCACGATTCCGAAGCAACCTGGCTCGTATTGGTGCTTGGAACAGTTGCCAGACCCTGTGCAATTGTGTAAAATGAGATTAGAATGTCATTTGGCGCCGTTTACGCGTCAGGTGTTGGCGTTCCCGGTCCCTCCGCACATGGAAAACTGTCAGACCAATGTCAGCCTGACATGTTGGCCAGAGGGTGTCCCTGTACTGGCAGCTGGTTCTACGTTGGAGAAGGTGCACTTTTTGGTGGCCGATCAGGCGACTACGCCCACGGTGACGGCGGAATTCACGTTCAATTATACGCGCCGAGTCTTGACCATGAAGACGCCTCAACCGGGCGCCAAGTTCGTTGCAATTCACATTCACGATACGCTCTCGAAGATTTGCCTCTCATCCGATCCTGTGGTTTTCAACTTTGCCGACCCAATGTTCCAGCAGTGGCTCACGCAGACTGGACTTCGCAGACTTCAACAGGAGGATGAGATCATCTTTGCTCGTCGCGTGCAGTTATACATGGCTCAAACGATCGCATATGTGCCCGTGACTGCGATGGGAAAGAATGGAGGCGCAGCGGCGCTCTGCAACCAACGCGAGGCCGATTCCGCCGGACACGCCGTCCTCTTCGTCTCGATTCTCCGCGCCAATTCCGTCCCTGCACGTGTTCTCGTTGGTCGCTGGGTATCGTCAGACATTCAGCCAGCCGAACATTGTAGAGCTGAGTTCTTCGCAGACAACGTTGGATGGATTCCGGTCGAAACCACGGAGAAGGGCGACTCTCTCTACTTCGGCTCCGACGCCAAGGCGCCATTCGTCACCACTTCGTTCGGAGAAATGCAATCGCAATTCAGAGTGCAGAGCACCACGAGCTACAACTATGGCGGTATCCTCCCACCGCACGTCAACTTGGTCTGGAGAGAGCCGCACTTCATTTACGTCGCTGGCAACTTGGCAAATCTCAACTCCAACGTGGAACAGTGGTCGAGCGTGATTGGTGATTCGGCGCTCAGCATGCCGAACATCGTAGGAGCAGCACATCAACAACCAACACAGCAGAGGTACTCGAAGGCGCACGAGGGTGGCGCACCGAGCGTCGGCGCTCGCTCGAGGCCCTATGGTCCCGTCGTCACCTCTGCCAATCTGCAAACCGCGCCAGCGGCACAGCCTGCGTACACGAAGACTGCAACCTACGCACCACCTCCTCCAGTGCCTCAAAGACAACACGCGCACGCCTCGGTGTCCGTCACCGCGTATGGACAGCCCGTCGCCCCGGCTCCCTTCATGCAAAGCCAAGCGCCGCCGCCACTTCCAGCACACAAGTCTGCGATGTCAACACCGCAATACGGCTACGGACAGCCGCCCATGGCGTCCGGACCACCGCCGGCGCTACCTGCTCATCCAGTCTCCTATGGTGCCTCTGGTCCCCTTCCTCCTTCTTCTTACCAACAACCACCCCCTTCCCTGCCGCCATCACAGTACGGCCTCGGCGGCGTCTCAGCAGGTGGACCCCATGGCTACGGACCGCCTCCGTCTCTCCCTCCCCACGTCAACAACGCCCAGGGTGGATACGGAGCTCCCCCTCAACTCCCTCCTCCTTCTCAGGTACCTCCTCACGGCGGGTACGCGCCACCTCCTGCGCTCCCTCCCCACGGCATGCCGCCGCCAGCGTACGGTACTAACCCAGCGCCCAACCACTACCTTCCTCCACCACAACAGCTCCCACCTTCCAATAGCAACGCCTACATGCATCCTCCACCTTCTGATCCATATGCTCAGTATGCTCCCCAATCCGCCCCTACCAACGACTCCTTTGCAGCATCGCCTCCACAACAGTATCAGCCGCAATACCAAGCACCGCCTCTGACTGCTGCTGCTGCACCCAGCCCTCCGCTCATCCTACCCACCGTCGTCCAACCACGTCCTGTCAGTATCAAACCTCAGCAACAGCTTGCTAACTTGGAGGCAGCTCAAAGCAATGGAACCGCGGCTCAAGCGACTTCTGCGAAAG
>Ga0307375_10002539_pt1 | contig 18614 bp, 12 predicted proteins | sample TR1MG_FD_202531 | JGI IMG/M metagenome (GOLD analysis project Ga0307375, IMG submission 202531) | Soil microbial communities from Risofladan, Vaasa, Finland - TR-1 | ecosystem: Environmental > Terrestrial > Soil > Coastal area > Acid sulfate soil | place: Finland: Risofladan, Vaasa | collected... | reverse complement strand
AACACCAAACTACTAGCACATAATGGCTCCACCCAAGCAGCCATTTGTGACCTGTTACCTAAGAAAGCGGAAAGGCCAAGTGCTAAAGCTTATAGTTGTACGCAAATGTAATACAGCTTCATTAAACACCCCTACCCCTATCCTATCCATCCCTATCCTGTCTCTATCCTACCTACCGTTACCCTATTAAACTCTCGTTCTGGTCGTGACGTTAAACCGACTGTATCAGGTGGTTAGCTCTTAGGTTCGAATCTTCTCCGTGTCGAATTATTAGATAATCTTGTCTAGCCTGATATCCTTTGGTCGTCCACCCGAAATGATCATGGTTGTATTAGGAAAGGTTTTAACTGGTTTAGCCTTGGATATGAGTGAACCCAAGCCAGGATTTCCCCTCTACCCTGAACACCAAACTACTAGCACATAATGGCTCCACCCAAGCAGCCATATGTGACCTGTTACCTAAGAAAGCGGAAAGGCCAAGTGCTAAAGCTTATAGTTGTACGCAAATGTAATACAGCTTCATTAAACTCGCCTCAGAACATCACTTGGAAAGGTTTGGAAGGATGTAATGTAGCGTATGACTTTGAGTCTGAGAAAGATGGTGCTCGAGTATTTATTGCCTCTATGATACAGCACATGGTACTAACTCTGACACTACACGCACCAGAGTCATGATAGCGTTACTTGCTGGACGAGGCGATGTGAGTCTTGGGCGTGCTGGCACCTCCTTCCTGATAGCGGGCGATCATAGCCTTGTAGAACTCTTCGGGCCGATCCCATAGATCTGCGGCATGAGCATTGTATGGACTGTCGTTGTTTGGTTCTCCGAGAAGGGCTTGTATGGAGAGAAGAACAGAACTGACGGTTTGTACGGGTGACCACTTCTCCTTCAGAATGTCGAGGCAGATGTTTCCAGACTGGTCCACATTTGGGTGGAAGCAAGGTGTGTCAAATCGAACAGTTGGTGCGACCAAAGGATACGTTGGACCAAACTCAATGGAGAGCTTGAACTCTAAACCAGCGTACATCTGCAGCAAACGTTGTTAGTATTGGACAGACTGGGAGGTAATGGGCAGAAATCGACATTCATAAATGATGCATACCGTCTCATCCACGCCTTGGACGGAGGCAGTCCATTTGAAGAGGTCGTCGCCCTCGGGAAAGGCGGAAATCGAATCTATCGGGTTTTTCTGCGAGCAAAGAGGTCAGATGACGAGTTTAACGGAGAAATTGTGATACAATGACCTCAAGAGTTCGATTTTGCGCACCATCATGTTCATGAGCTCGGTTTGAAGCCTACGAAGATGAGGAAGAGTTAGAATCAACGGTCACCAGCAAAACGTGCCATGTTCTCCTGCACATACCTCTTATTCACAGTTTGAGGGCCGGCAGAAGCCTTCCCTTTCGCAGTTGTAGCTCTTTTTACGGCAGTTGACATGGTAGAAGGGGAAGCGGACGAGTATTGGCTAGACCAGTCTCTCAGAAGGCAGTGACCGATGCCGCAAAAAGCACCCGGCCACTCTGCAGTCGACAGGGCTTGCAAGTTGCTTTCCGCTTCTCCAATGACTGCGTCACGGTCGAAATTCCACTCAACTACCACTTTGTGACCAATCCTAACCGCGACTAGGTGAACCGAGCGCGAGGAGAGTGAGGATCGTGAGAATTCATTGGTTGCTCAGCGCATCACATATGCGAGCTGGAATCCTCCCCTTCATCAGTTATGGTCCCTCAGACATACAATTTGGGCGTAGAATACACAGCCTTGGTACGCTGAGATGGGAAGAGAGTGGGCGCCACTACATGGCCGAGGACCGCGCAAGATCGGAGAATGATAGGAGTCCAACACCAGTTCTATAGCTGCCATCTGGGCGAGTTCGTATATTCTTCGTTGGGAAAAGCAGATGGTCTCTGAATGCCATGAGTACACGTTGCGTTAGATCTTTCCAAGCTTGCGCAAGAGGAATCGCTGTTTCTTTAGTCTCTTTCTGCGTTTGTGGTTGTTCATCTTCGTTTTTCTCTTTCTAAGCGTGCTGGTGACTTCCAAAATCCGCTCTTCCAACGGGAAGATATCCAAACGGGGAATAATCGGGGCGGAGACGTGGACTTCAATTTGCGGTACAGCAAACGGCATCACTGAGGGGATGGTAACGATGTATTGGTTAGACTGGGATGAATAAGTTCTGGTGAAACATGACGAAGTGTTAAAGGGGGATAGGATTGACGTACAGGGAGCAGGAGAGATGGCAGGAATTACGGTTCTCTCAAGAGCGTGTCTGTGGGGGGTGGGGGGGGCCAAGTAGTGGTTGATGAGAGTAGTAGTAGGTTTTGTGTGGACAAATCGGGTGTAAGAGAAGGAAGACTTGTGGAGAAGGGGACCTGGCCGGCGTGAAGGAAGCGGATTGTGCCGCGCGATTAGGCGTCCAAGGAAGGACTGTGTCAACATCTTGCAGGCTCTTACGTGGTCTATAAGAGAGTCTACAAGGAGTGGAGGGGTGAGCACAGTCGTAGGGTGCAGGGGGACACTGGAATCGAAGTTGCGGACGAGCAGAGCACCGACGCATACACAAACACACGACCCAGGCGCTGAGCTTGAGAAGCTCGCCCAAACAGTTTTCCCTGCCCACGTCGACTCTGCAGACATGTCGCTCTTCTCGTCCAAGGAGTCGCCGAAGGCTCCCCACATTGCGGTGCAGAAAACCGGTCGAAACATCGATGATATGCTGCAGTCACTGATAGAAGGTGCAAACGATAAGGACGAGTCCGTACGGTCCACTATTGCTGATTCGCTTGGAGACATTGGTCGCTTTGAGCCAGAATTGATGCTTAGTATGTGTGCATCGTTCTTGGAACGTAATCCGAAGGTATGTGTGGTTACAAACGAGACTTTTTCTGCGTGGAAACTTCCCATTCGCATCCTTTGGTCGTACCTCTGTTTCTTGCTGCATTTAGTACCCTATTCGATCATAATACTTGTTTGAATGCTATACAGAGATGCGATCTTCGATTGAGAACTGTTGCTGACGAGAAATGTGCGATTTCGTGTCCGGCTGCAGGTAGACGAGGCTCATAGAGTCATCCTGCTGAGAGCCATGTCTGGAGTGTTGGAGATGAAGAGAGACGACATCAAGCCAGAGGTGGCCTCAGACCTTATTGGGCTGTGTACGGTGGAGATGACGAGGGAATCCGAAGTGTCGCCACAGTGGCAAGAGGCGGCCTCCAACTGCCTCGTCGTTCTCGGTCGTCGATTCTGTACCCGCGTGATGGCAACATTGATGGCACAATTCAAGTCTGGCGTCATTCCCCACTACTTCGTCATGAAAACGATGGCTGATCTCTCTGCGGCGAATCAACTGGAGGTAGTTGCAAGTCTTCGCGACGCTATGGCTCGTACCATTCCTGTACTTGGTGCCATCAAACAGGACAACATGCGATGGGTGTTTTCGTCTGCTCTCGCCAAATTCGCTGAAGCAATCATGGCCCACGTTCACAACATCGAGGACGAAGCCGAGCGCAACGCTCAGCTCTACTCCTTCTCTGCCGAGATGTTCACCGCCTTCGACCTCGTCTTTACCAACTGGACCGTCTCTAGCAACCGAAAAGTACGACTGGCGGCCTTCCAAGCTGTTGGACACATGTGCGCTCTCATGAAACCAGAGCACTTCGATCAGCAAGTTCCAAAGGTCATCCCGGCTCTGCTCGCCATGTACAAGAAAGAGAAGGAAGCAGATTTCTTGCCCATCACTCAATCCCTCAGCTCCATCCTTGAAGTTGGTTCAAAAACCGAATCGAACGTACTCGGACCATTCATCAACCCCCTTCTCGTCACTCTCCATCCCATGGCCTGCAAACCCGTCAACTACAATGAACCTTCCTCTTTCAAGAACCAACACGAACTATTGCGCTGCTTCGAAGTCCTGGCCAAGAAGTTCACGGATGAGGTCGTCAACTACCTTCTGCGCTACTTTGACCTTCAAAAGACGGATCCTGCCACTCGTGAGGGCACCATTAACGTGTTGCGCCACTGTGTCAACTCCATGAGCGGCATGCTCGCCTCAAAGAAGGAGCTCATCATCTCTGGCCTTCAGCCACTAACTCTCCATGAGCCCAGCTGGACTGTCAAGAAGGCTCTTGCCCAACTCATCGTCGCTATGGCTCCTCATGGCTACCTACAACTGGAAGGAGGAGAAGGTTTGGTCGAATTCATCGTCAAGAACTGCAGTATCACTGATGAGGAGATCGACAAGTTCAAGGCCGCTCACGCCAAACAGATGCCTGCCACTACTCCCGCTGACGTGCGCCAAGTCGCAGACCACATTTTGAATCTGATGACTACTACCGTTCATGATACACATCAAGTGTTGTGGCCCTTCCTCCTCGAGCCCCTCACCAAGCCCAACTACTCTTCTTCTGTTGCTGCAGTCTGCAAATCCATCGCCTACATTGGACAGATCAAGCGCACCACTCAAACCGAAGACTTCCTCATCGATTTCGATAAGAAGGTGAACCTCCCGAAGCCGCAGATGATATTGGCTCGACTCGTCGTTCTCCTAAACGCTCCTATGCGCCGAGATGACTTGGGTGGCAACATATTGGAGGCTTTGCTGAACATTTCTGGAATCCTTCATCCTTCGATCACTGAGATGTGGGACAAGACCATTCCGAAGATTCTGGGCTTCCTTCGTGACAACTCCGATAGCTGGAACCAATCTACATGGGAGGACCTCGTTATGCGCTTGCTTACCGAAACGATCAAGGTGATATCGGATGTTGAATGGACTATGAAGCTCGGTGATGCGTTGTCGAATCAGTTGGACATGTATAAGCACGATGCCGAACTGAAGCGCGTGTGCTTCAAGCACTTGGGTGTCGTGATTGGAAGTGTTACCCACAAGGATTGGGTCAAGGAGAGATTGAACGACCTCTGGGCAGAAGTGAATCACGAGAATGAGAAGGAGCGCGTCGGAGCAGCGCAAGCGTTTGGATATACCGCGGCTGCTCATCTCGATTTCGCATTGGAGAAGTTGGCGCAAGCAGTAAAGCCGCCGGAGAAGAAGAAGGAGGCGAGTAGCAGTGGTAGCAGTGGTGGCCTGTTTGGTGGCTTGTTCAGCAGCAAGGAATCGCCAGCCGCCGTTCCCGCCGGACCTCACCTCGTCACCATCACACTTGCATATGGATACATCACTGCCTACGCCAAGCCTTCCATCATCACCTCACGCATCGACGGCAACATCATGGCAAACATCAAGCCCTATTTGGCTACAAAGAGTCAGAGTCTCCGCGAAGGCATCATCAAAACCACTGAGCTCATTGCAAAGGCTATGCTTCCATCGCATCTCAAGATGAAGTACGACTTCAAGTTTAGAGACGAGCTTCTACAAACACTTCTCGGATACATGACCACCGATCCCAAGGAAGAGGCCAAGAAGAAGGGTTCAGGCACTATCCCCAACTCCATCCGAATCCTTGCTTTGAATGCTTCCACTGTGCTCATCAACCTGGATCCACCTTTGGCGGCTGAGCTCGAGACTCGCTTACTCGAAACAACCACCAAGTTCTACTCCATGCCAGAATCTTCTGAGGATAAGAACCAAGAGCTCGTCTTTGACAACATGAACAAGATGCTGTCTATGGTCATCTTCCGAGACACTTCGATTGCTCGCCTCAGAAGCTTGGTTGGCCAACTTGCGCCCTACGTTCGTGCGTCGTCCGATATCCAACGTCAGCGTGCTATGACTTCCATTCTCTACTTGATGAAGCGATTCGTTGAATACGTCAGTGATAGCGAAGGTCGTAATGACACCAAGTTCGACAAGCTGGGTGATACTCTTGCCATCTTCCTGCCTCGTTCTACCGATCCCATTCCTCAAATACGCAGCATGGCCATCGAAGCAGCTCAGTTGGCACTCTATTTGGACCACATTCTGCGCGTTCGTATGGAGCAGAAGGAACCTGAGTTGACTCCACCGGAATCTCTGCGCCCGCTAACCGAGCTGCGAAAGCGCAGCGCTGCAGGCGAACTCAATGACCAACTGGCCGCTGTTATGGAAGTATCTGCGATCTTGGCAGAGATGGTGTCCATCCAAGAGCTGGGCTCTCTGCTGAACGGTCTCATCAAGGGCTTGAACGACTCCCAAGTTTCTTCAGCTCGTGGTACATGTGTCGTCTTGTATGGCCTCGTTTCACAGCGCGCAAAGGACCTCAATTCCGAAGTTAGCAAGCTGGTGAACGACATATGTGAGCAAATGGCAGGAATCACGAACGACTCCACCCTGAACGGCACTCTGAACGCCCTAAAGCAGCTGGCTATCACTCACACTACGAACGTTATGGAAGAACTGTTGGCGAGACCAATGCCGCACCCTGAGTACCTGTGCAAGGCGTTCCAGGTGCTGGCCCTCGAACCCAAGATCTCCGACAAGGTCTTCTTCCATCTCATGAACGGTCTGAACAACACTGAGCTATTTGAGACGATCATCGTGGACAAGTCCAAGAAAACGACGAAGTTACAACCTACCGCCAAGTCCCTCAGCGTCACCGCGGCTTTGAGCGAGATCTTCATGAAACCCGAAGCCATCGACTATGCCGTTCGCCATTACGCACATCTCTTCTCCACGTTGATGCTGCGAGTTGGAAGTGCAGTTGGATTCAAGGAGGCCACCGACGCTGCTGTTGCTGCGCTCAAGAACTTCATCACTTGCACACAAGATGAGGTGCTGCTCGCCACCATGACCAACGAGAAGGGCTGGGAGACCCTGGCTGGTGCCAACTATCTCTCCATCTTGCCTACCATCACTGCACACGTGTGTAGGACTCGACAGTCAACAATGCAATCTTCCTTCTCCTTCTTGCTTCCGTCTTTGAAGGCCGTTCATTCTGGTCAAAGACTTGTCACAGCGTCCGTACTTGGCGAATTCATCAACCACACTTCGAACGATACCGATTTGTTGGCCAAGCTGATCAACGCGATGCTGAGCTGCATGATCAATCCGGAGCTCAAGATCTCCGCTCTCAATGGCTTGTCCAACATCACGTCTGGAACCTCGGACCAACAGGACACGTACGCTACGACTATTCTGGATGCATTGATGAGCGGTGTTGAAGACCCGTTCGAACCTGTAGCGCTCGCCGCCTTGGCTGGACTTGCGCGCGTCGTGGTGACTGTGGACGACCGCCGTGTGGCCCCCATCATCATCAATCTTTGCCATCGCTTGCGACCGCTATTGGATCGTCCATCTGCCGCTATCCGCAGTTCTAGCGCGTCCCTTGTCGGCAAGCTCTCCAGGTTCGGAAACGGTCCAGCGAAGTCTCAGTTCGTCGAGCAATGCCACGATCTTCTTCCCACGTTCCTGCTCCACATCAACGACGATGACGAATCGGTGAAGGTGGCCTGCAAACAAACCATGGTAGCAATCGCACCTTTCCTCGATAATGCCGATATTGAGAAGCTCTTCACCGGGCCTGGCTTTGATCCCAACCGTCCTCTCAACTACGATGACTTCATTCACTATCTCGGCAAGTTCCTAATTGCTGCATTCCCGTCTCGCATCAACTTCTATCTCATGACTGCCGTAGAGCCATACTTCAAGAGCGAATGGGCTGTCATCCGCGCGTCTGCTGCAACCTTCGTGGGCGCCCTCCTTGGCAACATCCCGAAAGAGAATCGCCAGGCTCTGAATTTGAACCCTTCCCGCATCAGCAAGGCATTAGTTGTACTGATGGCTGAGTCGAGCCCACTTGTGAGGAAGAAAGCATCGGCCGCCGTTGCCCTTCTCCACACCTATTAAACCAACCCCCATTGTGCAGATATTGAACCTTAGACATCATTGTTGATATGTGGGAGACAAGTTGTGGGGAATCTGATGCATGGGCATGAGGAGAGTTCAGTCTGGGTCACAGTTCATTCCTCCCTTGGCTCCTCACTGCAACACCACTTCATGGAAGCTGTGATAGATGCCATTGCCAATGGTACCTCTCCATGGGCGCCTACAACTGCACCTACTGTATCACCTACGGCAGCGCCTCATGTGACGCAGATAGCGCCCTACAACATCGCGAACTACGTCACCTCCGCGCTCTACATTGGCTTGATTTTGTGGGCTGTATTCAACTTGTACACACATATGAGCAGCAGATTGTTGATTGATGCACCTAAGATGCTATTCGGGCATGTGATAGCCTGGGCTTTGGGTATGTAGAAGGCTGTAACACGGAGGAGACCCCTTTTCGAACTTGAGCTGGCTCCCATTTCGGCTTCCCACTTCACAGCGCCGCAGAAGGCCGTCCTTTCAACTCGATTCGACATATTCTAACGTCTTCTCCCATGTCGCCCCTTTACAGTGAGAGTGGTCTTCTCGTTTCTCCCCAATTCCGTCTGGTTGAGCGTTCGCAACAAGCATGTTGATTTGCAGGTCGCCTTGGACATCTTGCCCGAATTCCTGTACTTGTGCATCTTTAGTTTGCTGATATCTATGTGGTACGACAGTACGCAATGCATTGACGAGCAATTGAAGCTCAGTAGCGTCTAACATTGAACTTTCGTGTTTTCTAGGACAAATGTGTTTGCCAGAAGCAAGCATCTCCAATTACGTAAGCCCGAGAACATTTTGTGGATCACTCACGGCGTTTTGTGCGGATCGCTGCTGCTAGGAGGCGCCGTTTTGGTGATCATTGTGGCGGTTCACTCCAGAAGTCATCCTGGAGACTATTCTGCGTATCGTATGTGGGAATCCTATTGGATCATTGCATCTGCAGCGATTATCTTGTTGGGAACGATCTTGTTCGGCATTGGTGTGGCCAGATCGTTGAGCAAGATGCAGATCATCTCGGACTTCCTGAAGCGCCAAGCCTCCAAAGTGCGCATGTTGATCATTGTCACCTTTTTAGCTATAATATTCAAAGTTGTCTACAACTTGGTCATTGGAAAGGCTGTCAACCATTGGAGAAACACGCACACTGGACCACACATCGAGAACGGTTTTGCTGCCATCATCTTCTTCTACTTCTTCCTGACCGACATTCTCCCCGTCGCATTCATCCTGACGGTCTTCATCGCTCCAAAGAAGGCCAAACGGACTGCTTCTGGCAGAGAGTACATACCCTACGCAGATACCGAAGTTGAATCCTCCGACGGCTTGTTGTCCAGCGAGGAAGCTTACTAAGAACAATGCGTGATTTGCATTGTACAATCACTCTACATCAGAGGAGCGCGAGAGAGAACGTCTTGAGTAGCAGATCATGGAGAAGATGGTGCCCCTCCGTTTTGGGTGCACATCTTGGAAACCCAACCTTGCAGAGTGCCCGAAACCCACTCACTCCCCTTGTACAATAACACATACCATACTATGCCCTTCCTCGCGTATTGGGCTCTTGCTGGTCCCATGTCCCTCTATCGCTCAGGAAAGGATCGAGGCTGCAGAGTCGCTCCTTCTGTCAGCTCGAGCAAGAGCGAGCGATTTCATTCTGGAGTCATTCCTGCGAGAAACCCCCTCCCTACTACATCCCCTCTACGCGCCAACATTACAGATCCCCTTTGCTGTACATTCGTGTTCCCTGACAGCATGGACGATGACGTGGTGTCCGAATCCCCTGGACGTAGTGCCGTGTTGGCAGCTCAGGCCTCTCTTTTCTCGCCCTCCTCCTGGCAACGCTCTGCGCAAGAACTTCGCGCCTACACCCACTCCACACCCGCCAAGGCATCCATTAAAAAGCATCACAAGAAGCATTCCACTGGAAAGAAGGGCCACAAGCGAGATACGCCGTCTCCACATCCGCCGAGACACTCCAGCGCTTTCAACGTCCCTTGTACGTCCCTTGAGATGGTTATCCTCCATTCTGTTCCCCATTTCTTCACCACACTAGAGACTTGAGTTGTTGAACTGCACCTATTACCAGAGTGGACCTGTGGCAACATTGCAACAGCATTGAGATTCTTTTGCTCTCCAAACTGAGGCGTATGTCTCTTGCTTTGCGTTTTTCGGAACAGCTGCTCCCCTTCCTTGCACCCTTTGAAGTCCTTCGACCGTTTCCGGTTATCATGATCCGAATTCCACCTCTTCTTGAGCTCCAATAACATGAACTGACACACGTCTCGGTTTCCTGCCTTTGTGTCTCTTCTGCTTGAACATCGGGAACTTCTGTTAGTTCATTATAACTACGATCAAGAACAGCCGTCTACTTTGGCCCCTGTACCAACCTCATCTGCCAAGTCTGCGCCCCAAGAGGTGAAGAAGGCGGTTGCCCCCGAATTCTCCTCTGCGTCCAGTTCTTTGGAGTCGCGTGGAAGCATGAACTCTGAGGATTACTCTGCAATGTTGGATTATATGGCGAATGTCGATGGAGGCGATGACCCACATCGCTTGGGTGTGCTCGTAGCGACCTTGTCCGGAGACGTGCACTACAGCGGTATGGACATGGATCAAACAGAAGCTTGGCCAATATCTACTCCCAAGTCGAAGTCTCGTTCCAGCAAGTCAACGCCGAAGCAAGTTGGCGATGGTACACCAAAGGCGGCGAGGAAAGACACGCCAACACAATCTCAATCTCCTGGAAGAGTCCGCAGTCCTCATGGATCGTTCTCTACTCCGACACATCATTATCGACAAGGATCTGGATTCACTACGCCGACGAGTTGGGGAAAGAAGGACAAGAGAGGAAGAGTACGACCATCACCGTTGTCTATGCAAGCCATGAAGGATCGCTACGGAAGCATGCCCTTCGTCGTCGCTACGGACCCTGCTTCGAAACTGGTCGATGATGATGCGTTGATTGTAGTCCCACATAACAAGGCCATGGCAGCCGCGTTTGCACCTTCAGACGCTGCGCACCATGCAGTTGAAATTCTTCTCCCGCCCGAACATCACCTTCCTCATCCTCCTTCTCACCCATCACATTCACATTCAATGGATGTCGACGAGCTTGCCCACGCAGCTTCACCTAGTACACTTATCGTGGTTCATCATCCAGAACACGAGCATTCTGCAGAGGCTTCTTCGTCTGAACATGATGAGAGCAGTCATAGTGGAGAACAAGAAGGCGATGACACTGGCAATGAAGATGAGGCGTACACTATGGAGGATTCGCCATCGGCTGGAGAGAGCGACGAAGAGAGCGGAGAGATGGAAGAAGACGATGGCATGGCAGCCGGTTCCTTGTCAGATTCTGGTGATTATGACATTGATGATAGCCTGGACGATGATGAGGAAGACTACGAAGATGAAGATGATGATGATGATGATGAATATGATGATGATGATGACGACAATGATGATGGCGAGAGCGACGACGATAGTGACTCCTCTTCTGTTGGCCTCTCCTCCTCCGACGCTGGCTCGGAAGATGGAGACCACCCCCACACGACTGGCACTCCTCTGGCCTTGCGCAAGAAGGTACTTGTTGATAAGATGGCACAAGAAACGGAAGCTTTTGTAAAGCGCACCGGAATGGACGCTATCCCCAGGAAGCACGATACGAGACGAACGCACAAGGAGTCTCCTCGCCGAAGGCGTGAGGAGGGTACCAGCGGCACCTTCATGTCCCAAAAGAAGTTGAGCAAGGCGGAGAAGAAGAAGCAGAAGAAGAAGAGTCGCGACGATGCGCCATTGGAGTACCACGAGTTGCAGACTTGGAACGGTCTGATTCGCGACTGGATTCAGCACGCTGCATTTGGAGCACCCATGCCTTTCTCTCCCATGGGCAGGTACCAACGCAAACAACTACACTGGCTCGCAGAGTTTCATGGCTTGCGATCGCAAAGCTTTGGTTCTGGAACGCGGCGAACGACGAGCGTTTTCGTGACGAAGAAGACCGTGCTGCCTGAGTACTCCCTCTCTGTGGCCGCGATCAAGGCAATCCACGCTGGAATTCATCCCTTTGCTCTGACTTCAGATGAACTACAAAAGCGTGCCGCTGACATTGAGTCTGCGACAGTGTCAAAGAAGGCAACCCGAGCCAAACCGAAGAAGAGCCACGCCGCCTCCCCCAAGAATCGCTCTCCTCTCATCACTTCTTCTTCTTCTCGTGGTGGCAAAGAAGGGAAGCGCTCCACTTCTGCCCGGAAGCGCCGAGAGAAGGTATCCAGACAACGTCGTGCACGAGAAGAGGATTTGGACGAAGCCGAAGAGCATCACGGACTCGAGTTCTCTCTCGGTTCCACTGCCAAGCGACTCGTTGGAGCCGGAGCCGCTCATATTCCTGAATCAAACGTTGGACATACCATGCTTCGCAAGTTGGGTTGGACAGAAGGGGGACTTGGAAGAGAGCAACAAGGCATAGCACACCCCATCGAAGCGATCATCAAAGCTGGACGAGGTGGCCTTGGGTCATAAAGTTGTACTTTCGCATACCGTGGATCGTTTTTGTAGATGTACATAGACCTGAATCTTGAATAACGAACGTGAGAGAGGGCGAGAACACCTGTTGAAAGGGGGGGGGGCAATGGATGTTGCCTTCAAGTTCAAACAGTGGTTGACGATCGTCTTCAACAAATGACATTCGTGGTAAGTGTGAGGGACAACGATCGGCCAATGAGACGTTCGTGTTGTGGAACGTGCAGCGACGGACATCTTGGAGTCCTAGCCACACTCTGCCCTCTTATAGTACCCCTTCTCTCTAAGCATTGCGTACTAGACTTTCACGATGTGCGTTGTGATGTTTATTGGAGTATCTCACCTATCTGTTTCGTTCACTGCGAGTACTGACCCAATCACTTCGCCGTTCCATCCGCTCGTCTCTTTTAGGCCTCTACCAGAGTTTCTGGCCAGCATGGTCGCCAATCCATATTTTGGAGCTGGCTTTGGATTGCTTGGAGTGGGAACTGGAGTTGCATTGCTACGGCGTGGTGGAAAAGTCGGTATGGAAGCTCTGAAACGAAAGTACGTCGTTAGCATCGAGATCCCCCACACAGACAAGTCTTTCTACTGGTTTCTGAATTGGATGGGAAGGAACGTTCGAGATACTCAACAATTGAGCTTAGTGACAAGCTTCCTGAGGCGAGACAATGGAATGATCGAGACGAAGTTCGATTTCATGCCAAGCGTCGGTAACCACTTCTTTCGTTACAAAGGAACTTGGATTCATGCGGAGCGTAGTCGTGAGAAGGGTCCTAATGGTGCTGGATCCCCAGGTGGTGTCATGTGGGAGGCGGTTCAGCTGCGAATGTTGGGCCAGAAGAAGCAGGTGTTGTTTGAGCTACTGAATGAAGCGAAGGAGCTCGCCTTGAAAGCTGAGGAAGGAAGGACAATCATCTTCAATACATTTGGTCCAGAATGGCGCCCGTTTGGATTCCCACGCAAGAAGAGGCCGTTGAACTCGGTCGTGCTGCCGCAGAAGGTCGGTCTCAGAGTGTTGGACGATGTTAGGGAGTTCCTCTCAAATCCCAAATGGTACACCGATAGAGGCATTCCCTATCGAAGAGGCTACCTGTTGCATGGACCGCCTGGGTCTGGTAAGTCAAGCTTCATTCAAGCGCTCGCTGGAGAGCTGGATCTCAACATATGCCTACTCAGCCTTTCCGAAAGAGGCTTGACCGATGACAGACTCAACCACTTGCTCACCGTTGCCCCGGAAAGATCCATCATTCTACTCGAGGACGGTACGTGTGTCCAGTGCTCTGTTGCAATGCATGCGATTCACAGGACTTCATCCAGTCGTTGCTCCATCTATACTCCTCTCTACTTCTCTCTGTACCCAGTCTGCTCTCCTTCTGCAATCTCCGCCTTTTGAAAGCATGCTACTCCATTATCCTTCATCCCTAACCGCCCATATCGCAACCGTCGCTCCTCTCACAGTCGATGCCGCCTTTGCCTCGCGCGAATCTTCCGCCGCCTATGGCAACCAAGTCACCTTTTCTGGTCTTCTTAATGCTCTGGACGGCGTTGCTGCAGCCGAAGGAAGAATCTTGTTCATGACGACGAATCACCCAGAGGTACGAGCATCTCAGCTCTCTCAACTCCACTGCGTGTACTCGTGTTCACTGACATTCTGCTCCTCTTGTTGAACAGAGATTGGATGAGGCACTGATTAGACCTGGAAGAGTCGACTTGAAGCTGGCTCTGGAGCATGCTAATGAGGATCAGATCCAGGCGCTCTTCCGCAACTTTTACCCCGAATCGACGCAGGAGATGGCGGTACGCTTCGCTTCCGAGATCGCGCGTGCTAATCTTAGTATGGCACACATTCAGGGACACTTTTTGGTGCACAAGAACAACCCTGAAGGAGCTATTGCTGCTGCGCCGACTTTGGCTCGCCACTCGAGGGCAGCCCTGTAGTCCGATCAATGTACCTGACACGTGGTATTGGAGAATAGCTTCATATGGGGTACATTGGCGGGATTGGCTGAATTGGGGGAACTACAAGGTGGCGTAGGTGAGCGATGGGCGGGAGCGACGAATCCAGAATCCTCTTCTGCGATCTCCAATCGAATCACCCTCGGGGCTTTGTGGAGTTAAGCATACGCGACAATGCTGAATATGTCGTTATAGACATAATAGGAGTCTCCAGCGGGCAAGAGATTGAAAACTTGCGAGAAGGGAAGCGGGTGGTCCTCGTCACTCTGGAGCATGCCCGACACCATCACGATCACTGCTCCGTTCGGTGCAGGCTGAGAAATGATAGCAGTGGGCTGATGAGAGACAGATTTGAAGGTCAAGTTCTGGAAACAGGAGACAAGGAGGGTCAGTTTCCATTCGAGAATGCAATGCGCTTTCGGCTCAGCCCAACCACAATCTGCAGCGCACCTGCAACTTCTCCGCCACTGCCTCTGGGCCCTGCATAGGCTCTCCATTGAAAGTCAACATAGATTCGGCTTGCTACACTCATAGAAGACAGGGAACAGACTCTCAAAGGTCAGCAGCTGTTGATTTGCTTCCCGAAGGATTCCTTCGCAAGAGGTACCAGGGAACACGCGCGAAATAGCAAAAGGCAGAATTTTTCAATACAAGTGGAGGGAAAGGGCAGAGAACGGCGATGATAGAGACGCACATAGAGCGCAGCAAGTTGAACGCGAGTTTCCACTCCAGCATCGAATTGGGTGTAATAGTGAGTAACAAATGCGTTTGCAACGCCCTCCCACCAGTTCTCGGACATGCTGACTTTGGGCTGGATGTGCAGTACAGAGGAGACTGAGGGCGGTCTCGTGGGCGCGGGGCGGGCTCTCTGGCTCTCTCTCCACGTCTCAGACCTCCACTCTGCTTGTCAGCGGAATGGGACTTCGGAGAGAAACGGACGGCGGACTCGGCGAGCTAAAGGTCCCATTTCATCACTTGGATTTCGTCGTTAGACCTGTATTCAAATGTTGAATCTGTAGAGATTGATACTTCACATACGAATTGAATCTGAGGATAGCTATTGGTTCCGTTCAGAGTGCAGTAGATGGCTCACAAAGCTGAGAGACCAAGTTTGGTCGAGGATGAGCTTGTGAGTGCATCGGCAAGGGCCCTTTTGCTCGAAGAGGTTGTGTTAGGAGCGGATAGGAAAGGAGTGGTCATTTTGGAGCCTGGAAGTTACAATCTGCGCTTTGGATTCGCGGAAGCAGAAGATCGCCGTCCTGCGTCAATTGTGAACTGTGTTGCGTATCGATGTGATCAAGCTCTCGCAGAATGGTGTCCTTCATCTCCTTCTCCAATGTCGTTCAATGATGGTCCTCTCAAACATCGTCAATCTTCAGGTGAAGGGGTCATGGAATTGGACACCGTTCTGCCCTCTTCAACATCGACTGGCGATTCTACCGAGGAATGGGAGCTTGGTTTGGCTCAGTTGGAATTCGATTATAGCCATATGATAGCGGAGTTGGCGAGAGTGAGCAAGAATTCCTCGGTGCGATTCATCAACAAGGACAACTGCGCTGAGGCCGTAGAAGAGAGCAAAGACTTACCCACTGAATGGGCAAACATCTCTACTCTTCCCGAAAGTATCGTTGGTGATCAGGCGCTCTATTTGGACGATGATGATGGCTATGATGTGTACTTCCCGATACAACATGGGCGCTTCAATTTTGAGCACTCGCATATGACCGATTCTCGCGAGCAACGCTTCCCCATTACAATGATGCAAGTTCTCGACAGCTTGGAGCGCATTTGGAGATATGTGACCTTTGATCGCTTGGAGATTGCGAAAGCCAACATCTCGCGCTACGACGTTCTGCTCGTCATTCCGGACTCGTTTGACCCCTGCGAAGTGCAGCACATGATTGACATTTTGCTTCTCAAGATTGGATTTGGCCACGTGTTGCTGCAAAAGTCTAGCGCATGTGCCGCTCTTGGCGCTGGACGAACCGACACCTGCGTTGTGAACTTCGGCTTCTCTACTACCACTGTATGCTGCGTTGACGAGATGGAAGTTGTGCCTGGGTCTTCTTTCTCAACTTTGATCGGAGGAATCGACGTGAGCAGGTTCTTGAAGGCGCAACTTACGAAACACGCCGAGGCACAGTTCTTCAAATATACCGACTCCAACATCGACTCGTCCATTCAAGACCTCATCATCTTTGAGGAAATGAAGGAATCTTGCTGTCATCTCAATCCATCACTCGTGCAGCCAAAGATGTATGAGTTCATGGTTCGGCATCGACACTCGTTGCACTCTCGCCTGTTTAGGACCAGCATCGGCGCTGCCCAGTTCTTCGCACCCATGATTCTCTGCTTCCCAAACCTAGATAGGCACAGACTCGTCAAGTACCACAATGCAGCACTTCGCGCGTCCAAACACGCGAGCCAACCAAGCCTTCCCTCTTCTCATGACATGTGGGCCGATGCATTTCAACGACTCCCTCAGGCTTCTGTACTTCCTTCTCACGTCTCAAGTCGCGCTAATGGTTCAAGGATGAAGGCACTAGGACACGTGGAACAAAAACAAGGCACGACGCTCGGAACTCCTTCCCTGGAACACACGCTCAGAGAGGCACAAAATGTCGAACCTTCAGAGGAGGAGCTGTTGGCAATGCTGGCTGGAACACCATTGAAATTCACGATTCCTGATGAATTAACAAAGCACGACGCAGTGGACCTGAGTCTCGCCCATCTCATCGTTGCATCCATCTCCTCTGCTACATCCAATCAGAGGCAACAGGCTCGCTTTTACTCTCAAATCCTGATCATTGGTGGATCATCCCGCTTCCCCAACCTACCACAACTGATTGAAACGGAGCTGCAAGGTCTCGTTCCTTCAAACTCGCAGGCCTCAATCTCCATCATCTCTCCGCCTGCTGGTGTCGACCCCACTGACTGCGTATGGGCTGGAGCTTCGCTGCTGGTATCGCATGCGCCCAGAGAATACTGGCTTGATAGAGTCACTTGGCGTACTCATGGTTTGCTGGCTCTGAGAGAGAAGCTCTTGTTCTGTTGGGACAACCCTCTCAACCTCAAGTGAATGAAGTGTTCCAATGGCCACCATTCAAGCAGCCTTACTGTTGGTGCACTATAATAGAATGCGATATTACATTACGGATTGCTAGTTTCCATGACTTGGAGTTCAACTTCGTTCGGGTTGTCGATCTCGTTCGGGTGGTCGAAGTCGACGTTGGACATTGGAAGGCGTCCTGTATGTCGTAGCCATTCCAATAGGATGAGGATTGCAGGAAAGATGAGTACAGCTACGATGACGAGGAATATGAAGAGGTGGGCGTAAGGGGAGTCGCTTGGGACGAATGTGATGTAACTTTCGCAGGCACCATCGCTTGCAGACTGTCGTCCAAATCGATCCACGACTACAACTTCTGCGACAGTTGTCACGCCTGCTTGTGCCATTGAGTACCGATACTGGTATAAGGCATCAGAGACGGTGGCTTTGAGGTCGCCGTTGATGAAGACTTGGTACGTGCACGGGCAACTGCATTCACCTGCTACTTCGCAGGCTCTCCATTGAATGTCATGGCCAATTGCTCCAGCAAGCTTTGTTCGAATCTCATAGGCGGAGAGGTCCCAAGCAGGGCGAGGGGGATCAGATGTGATCTCGAACATCAGACGAATAGAAGTCGCGTGTTCTTTCTGTGCTGGCGTCACTGCATTGATGTCTATCGAGTACTGACCAGGGAATACTCCACCAGATACATTGAGTGTGACGGTGAGCAACAGAGACTGTTGTTGGGGAATGGTGAAGGTGGCGGGAGTATTCAAGCTGACATTATTGATCGGGTATCCATTAGAATCGGCCTGACTCAGTTCCGTGAATAGGGGAAAGAGAGAGACGGACCAAGAAGGAGACACAGAGACGGTGAAGACCGAGGATACGGCGAAAGGCGAGACCCCACATCCAGTTGCATCGACGTTTGTGAGATTTAGCAATGTAGACATTAGGATAGACTCCCCATATTCGAATTGGACGGGGCTGGGACCTGAAGATGTGGTGGATTCCAGGAGAGAGCGTCTTACCACACAAGCATCCGTGATGTTCACGAGCAATGTGGCCCGATCTGTGTACTTGAATGTGGTAGTATTGTACGGATACTGCGCAAAGATGGTAATATTGGTCAATGAGGTAGGTATGGAAGAGGGAGCAAGAGAAGATGGGGGTGTCGTCAGCTCCAGCGAAATGTCGCACTGGCTCCCCGGATCGCAAACACCGAACGTCAATTTGTACGCGATGTTCATATTCTTAAGCGCTTCCATGGAATCAGGCGTCAA
>Ga0307375_10002537_pt1 | contig 18619 bp, 18 predicted proteins | sample TR1MG_FD_202531 | JGI IMG/M metagenome (GOLD analysis project Ga0307375, IMG submission 202531) | Soil microbial communities from Risofladan, Vaasa, Finland - TR-1 | ecosystem: Environmental > Terrestrial > Soil > Coastal area > Acid sulfate soil | place: Finland: Risofladan, Vaasa | collected... | reverse complement strand
GCCTAAGACGTTTTTCTTTTAAGGTGAAGTTTGACTACCTCAACAAAGACCAACGCTGGGAGATGTTCAAGAAAGAGTTAGTGCGCTTAGGTGGCAGGTTATCAGGCGGAGCAGAGCTAAAAAGCCAGGTTTGTAGCCTGACCAATCTGACCCCCGGAGATTTTGCAGTGGCAGCACAGCAATTCGTCGTTCTGGATATGCCTATCAACGAAGATGAGTTGTTTCAGCAGTTGTTGGCTGAGTGCCGATTGAAAACAGGTGACAAAAGAGGTATTGGTTTTCTAGTTTAACAACATATTGACGAAATAGAGCTACAATTCAGCTACAAACTTAAATTGTGCAAATTATAAAAAATAGCCTTAATCGCTGTAACCCTTATGGATACTGGTGGAGGTGAGCGGAATCGAACCGCTGGCCTTCTGATTGCGAACCAGACGCTCTCCCAACTGAGCTACACCCCCACGGCTGGGGTAGATGCTAAACAGAAACCGGCTATTTGGAAAGGGATAACCCGCTTTTTCGATAGAAGTCGTCCAGGTCGCTCAGGTCGTCGAATATTCCTGCAGCACCGTCAAAGTCATGCCAGTGCGTATAGGGGTTGGTGGTAACGTAGGTCTTGATGCCGGCCGCAAGCGCCGAACGAAGGCCGTTGTTTGAGTCTTCCAGTGCGATGCACTCCTCCGGCGCGAGCTTGAGTTTTTCCAGTACCCAGAAGTAGATGTCCGGCGCAGGCTTCTTGTGCGGCACAATGTCGCCGCAGCCGTTGGCGGCGAAATAGCTTTCCCAGTCCTTGCCCAGCCCGACTTCCAGCAGGGCAGAAACATTTTCCGGCGTGGTGGTGGTGGCGATGGCTAGCTTGATTCCCGCGGCGCGCGCATCATCCATCAACTGTTTTATTCCGGGACGCAGCGGGATTTGTCCCTCGCGCAGCATCGCGGTGTAATGCGCGGTCTTCACCTTGTGCAGGTGTTTGACGAAGTCGTCGAAATTGTCGGGCCTGGTGTAGCCGGTCAGAAAATCCGAGACGAAATACTTGATGCGCTCCTTGCCGCCAGTCACCTTGAGCAGCTTGTCGTACAGCGCCACATCCCAGTTCCAGTCCAGCCCGTTCTCTGCGAAAGCCTTGTTGAACGATTTGCGGTGACCGTCCTCGGTATCGGCCAGTGTGCCGTCGACGTCAAATATGATGGCTTTGATAGTCATGATGTGATTTTAAAATTATTTGTTTTATGGGACTTTGTTTGATAGAGAAGTATCTTATTATTTTATTAGCTCTAGCAAGAAAATAAAATCTGTATCAGGAAATTTCTGTATAGATGTGTCTGCGCCCCCTTTGATGATTGTTCCGCGCCACCCCGGATACTTGTCGCCAGTAAATATATCTAAGTTAACTTTATGACCATCGGCATATGTAACATCCATCTGTATTTCACTTACCGGTGGTGGAGTTGCAACGTTTATACTCCAACCTGAAGAGTGTTTTTCAAACCATTCAGATATTTTTTTCCTCTTGTCAGCGTCAATAGTTACCTTGTCATTTTCTGCATAGTTGTTTTTTTGGATGGTAACTCCAACGGAGATAAATGAAGGATCGACCCCATTTCGAGAAAGTTCATGGTTGCTGCAAGAAGAGAGCATTGCCATGAGCAGTAGGCAGCTTGCGATTGCGAAAATAACTGTAGATTTGTTCTTCATTGGTGCAATTTTAGGGGCGAGCTTGAAACCGCCAGCTTATCTCATCCCCGGCAATTTGCCCGCCATCCCGCGCATCAGTTTGGCCATGCCGCCGCCCTTGCCGAGCATCTTCATCATCTTTTGCATCTGCTCGAACTGGTTGAGCAACTGGTTGACGTGCATTACCTGTACGCCCGCGCCAGCGGCGATGCGGCGCTTGCGCGAGGCCTTGATGAGTTCCGGTTTGCTGCGTTCGAGCAGCGTCATCGAATTGATGATGGCCTCGGTGCGTATTATCTGCTTCTCATCCACCTTGTTGCCCGCAGCGGCTTGCGAGAGTTGTGCGGGCAGTTTGTCCATCATCGCCGACATGCCGCCCATTTTGCGCATCTGCACAATCTGTTGTTTGAAATCGTTGAGGTCGAAACCTTTGCCGCTCTGCACTTTCTTGGCGAGTTTTTCGGCTTCGCCGTGATCGACTTCGCGCTGCGCCTCTTCGATCAGCGACAGCACATCTCCCATGCCGAGCACGCGCGAGGCCATCCGTTCCGGGTGGAAGGCTTCCAGGCCGCCGGGTTTTTCGCTGACGCCGACGAACTTGATCGGCTTGCCGGTGATCTGGCGCACCGACAGCGCCGCGCCGCCGCGCGCGTCGCCGTCCAGCTTGGTGAGGATGATGCCGGTCAGCGGCAGGGCATCGCCGAAGGCCTTGGCGGTATTCACCGCATCCTGTCCGGTCATCGCATCCACGACGAACAGGGTTTCAATCGGCTTGAGGGCCGCATGCAACTGTTGTATTTCTTCCATCATCGCGGCGTCGATGGCCAGCCGGCCGGCGGTATCGACGATCAGTACATCGTGATAGTGCCGCTTCGCAAAATCCAGCGCGGCCAATGCGATGTCCCGGGGTTTCTGGCTGATGTCCGAGGGGAAAAAATCGATTTCCAGTTGCTTTGCCAGCGTGCGCAATTGCTCTATTGCGGCTGGGCGATAGATGTCACAGCTGACCAGCAATACTTTTTTCTTCTGTTGATCGCGCAGCAGCTTGGCCAGCTTGCCGCTGCTGGTGGTCTTGCCTGCGCCCTGCAAGCCGGCCATCAGAATCACGGCGGGTGGAGTGGTGGCGAGATTGAGCGCATCGTTGTGCTCGCCCATCAGCCGGGTAAGTTCGCGATGCACCACACCGATCAGGGCTTGACCCGGATTCAGGTTGCCGATGACCTCTTGTCCGAGCGCGGATTGTTTGACCTGGGCGATGAATTCCCTGACGACCGGCAGAGCGACGTCGGCTTCAAGCAGGGCCATGCGCACTTCGCGCAATGCATCCTGAATGTTGCTCTCGGTCAGGCGTGCCTGGCCGCGCAGGTTCTTGATGACGCCGGAAAGGCGTTGAGTGAGATTTTCCAGCATGATGAGTTCGCAAGAGTTGGTGTAGAATTCGCTTAAGTCTAAAACATCCTGACAAAAAATGTCCAACCTTATCCTTTCGCTGATTATTAGCGCCGCTTATTGTGTGCTGGCGGCCTATTTTTGGCGTGCACAGGCTCGCGGCGAAGAGGATTTGCTGATACGCGGGCCGGTTGGCCATCTGGTTTTGATCCCGCTGACCATGCACGGCTACTTGCTGGTACAGGGAATTTTCTCCGGTGGTGCATTCGATCTGGGCTTGCTGCATGCGCTGTCTGCAATCCTGTGGCTGACCTTGCTGGTGTACTGGGTGGCGCGCTTCTTTTATCCGATCGGCGGGCTGCAGGCGCTGGTGTTGCCCATTGCAGCGGTTGCCGTGGTGCTGCCGGAGTTGTTCCATACGGATCATATTCTGACCAACACCGGTTTGTTTGCCTTCAAGGCGCATGTCACTGCCGCCTTGCTGGCTTATAGCCTGTTCACCATCGCCATGTTGCATGCGGTGCTGATATCGCAGGTGGAAAAGCGGCTGCATCACGCTACGTTGCCGCGCGTGTTGCGCAGTCTGCCGCCGCTTATGACCATGGAAACCCTGCTGTTTCGTATGATAGGCATCGGTTTCGTGTTGCTGACCGTGACGCTGGCATCCGGCATGGTGTTCTCCGAGGAAGTATTCGGCGAACCGTGGCAGTTCAATCACAAGGTCCTGTTCGGCTTTGTATCCTGGGTGGTATTCGCAGTGCTGCTATGGGGGCATCGCTTTTACGGCTGGCGCGGGCGTACCGCGGTGCACTGGACTGTGGGCGGTTTTGTGCTGCTGCTGCTGGCTTATCTGGGCAGCAGGTTCGTCATGGAGGTGTTGCTGCATCGCTAACCCAATACCGTCGATTTCTTGCGGGTTGCCAGAAGTACACAAAATGTCGTAGAATCCGCGCCCTTTCGCTGGGCTAATAAACTTTAGGTAGGTTTTCATATGGTAATCATTCGTCTTTCCCGTGGCGGTTCAAAGAATCGTCCGTTTTACAATGTGGTGGTGGCGGATTCGCGCAATCGTCGCGATGGCCGGTTCATCGAGCGTGTCGGCTTCTACAATCCGCTGGTAGCGGAAGGTCAGGAAGCGTTGCGTCTGCAACTGGAACGTGTAAGTCACTGGCAAAGCAAGGGCGCGCAATTGAGCGACACCGTTGCCAAGCTGGTGAAGCGCGCCGGTGCCACAGCCGCAGCCTGACGACACCGGCTCCATGGTAATCATGGGGCGTATCGCAGCTGCACACGGCATTCGCGGTTGGGTCAAGATCCAGCCGTATACCGAGTACATTGATAGTCTTCTGGATTATCGGACTTGGTGGATAGGCCGTGAGCACGGCCCGTGGCGCGAGGTGGAAGTTCAGCAGTGTGAGGCCCATAACAAGACATTGGCCGCACAATTGCCGGACTGTCCGGATCGAAACGCTGCTGAAAAGTTGAAAGGCATGCTGATCGCCGTGCCGCGCAGCAGTTTGCCGCAGCACACGGGTGATGAATACTACTGGTCCGATTTGATCGGGCTCGCGGTGGTGAATGAAGAGGGCGAGCAACTGGGAACGGTGGCAAACCTGCTGGAGACCGGCGCGAACCAGGTGTTGAGCGTGAAGGGTGACAGCGGGGAGATCCTGATCCCGTTTGTGGCTTCCGCGATCAAGCAGGTGGATGTGAAGAACAAGACCATCCGGGTGGATTGGTCGGCGGACTACCTGAGATGATCTTCGATGTCATCACGCTGTTTCCGCAAATGTTCGATGCGCTGACGCAATACGGCATCACGCGGCGCGCGGCAGAACAAGGCAATTATGTTTTAAAGACGTGGAATCCAAGGGATTTCACCACGGACAATTACAGAACCATCGATGATCGCCCATACGGCGGCGGCCCCGGGATGGTGATGCTGGGCGAACCGCTGGCAGCCGCGATCAACGCAGCCAGACAGCGGCAGGCGGCCAGCGGTGTGAAAAATAGCCGCGTGGTGTATCTGTCACCGCAGGGCAGATTGCTGACACACTCTGTGGTCAAAGAGTTGGTGGCGCAAGCGGATGAAGGTTTGATCCTGCTGGCGGGACGTTATGAAGGCATAGATGAACGCCTGATCCGCCAGTATGTGGATGTGGAGATTTCCATCGGCGACTACGTGTTGTCCGGTGGCGAGTTGGCGGCGATGGTGTTGATAGACAGTCTGGTGCGGCAACTGCCCGGTGTGCTGGGCGATGCCGAATCGGCCGAACAGGATTCATTCGTGCAGGGTTTGCTGGATTGCCCGCACTACACCCGCCCGGAACAGTTTAATGGTGAAGCCGTGCCCCCGGTGTTGTTGTCCGGCAATCATGCGGACATACAGCGTTGGCGGCTTCAGCAGTCGTTGGGCAGGACGTGGTTGCGCAGGCCGGATCTGTTGGCCAAGCGTGATTTGACAAAAGAGGAGTCTGGGCTTCTGGCAGCGTTCCAGAAGGAACAAGACCCGATAACCAAGGAGTAGCAAAGTGAACTTGATCGAAACATTGGAACAAGAAGAAATCGCCCGTCTGGGCAAGACCATTCCCCGTTTCTCGCCCGGCGACACTGTCGTTGTGAACGTGAACGTGGTCGAAGGCGAGCGCAAGCGCGTTCAGGCATTCGAGGGAGTCGTGATCGCCAAGCGCAATCGCGGCCTGAATTCCGGCTTCATCGTGCGCAAGATCTCGGCAGGCGAAGGCGTGGAACGCACCTTCCAGACCTACTCGCCCATCATCGCCAGCATCGAGGTGAAGCGTAAAGGTTCCGTGCGCCGCGCCAAGCTGTACTACCTGCGCGACCGTTCCGGCAAGTCGGCGCGTATCAAGGAAAAGCTCGCAATCCGCGGCTGATCGGGAACAGTTGTTTGCGGGACAAAAACGGGAGCCTGGCTCCCGTTTTTTATTTGTGCGCTATCATTGCGGCATGGATTATCAGGCAAAACTGGCTGTCCCGTTCGGCGTGCTCGGTATACGCTGCGATGACCGCGCGCTGCTCGGCATTGATTTTCTGCCCGCGACTGAAAAGCCGCAGCGCGCAACCGGCGCGTTCGCAGCAATAGTGTGCGAACAATTGCTGCGCTATGTTGAAAATCCGGATATGCAATTTACCGTGCCGCTCAACACAGGCGGAACTTCGCATCAGCAAAAAGTCTGGCAAGCCATGCTGGCTATCCCACGCGGAGAAACCCGCAGCTATGGCGAGTTGGCGGCTGAACTGAAATCCGGTGCGCAAGCCGTTGGCCAGGCCTGCGGCGCAAACCCGATCCCCGTCATTATCCCCTGCCATCGTGTGGTGGGTAAGTCCGGTTTGGGAGGCTTCATGCGTCATGCCAGCGGCGCGTCGCTGGACATCAAACGCTGGCTGCTGGCGCATGAACAACGCTGAGCTGCTCGACGAGTTTTGCGACAACCTGTGGCTGGAGGATGGACTGTCGCGCAACACGCTGGACAGCTACCGGCGCGACCTGCGCAAGTTTGCATCGTGGCTGGAGAAGCAGCGCGATGCAACCATATTGCAAACCACGCACGGCGACATACAGGGCTATCTCGCTCAACTGGTGGTCGTGCAAAAAGCCAAACCCAGCAGCACCGGCCGCAACATCTCCAGTCTGAAGCGTTTGTTCCGCTATCTGCTCAGGCAAGGCAAAATCTCCGCCGATCCCACGCTGCAGATCGACACGCCCAAGCTGCCGCGCAACCTGCCCAAGAGTTTGACCGAACAGGATGTCGAGCAACTGCTCAACGCGCCGGATGTTCAAACACCGTTGGGCCTGCGCGACCGCACCATGTTCGAAGTGCTGTACGCCACCGGTCTGCGTGTGTCCGAGCTGGTGACCCTGCGCATCACCCAGGTGAGCATGGACATGGGCGTGGTGCGCGTGATGGGCAAAGGCAGCAAGGAACGTCTGGTTCCGCTGGGCGAGGAAGCGCTGGACTGGCTGCGCCGTTATCAGACGGATGGCCGCGGCGTGTTGCTGGGCAAGCAGATGAGCGATGCGCTGTTTGTGACGGCACGCGGCGAGGGAATGACGCGCCAGATGTTCTGGTACCTGATCAAGAAACACGCCAGGCATGGCGGACTGGACAAGCCGATGTCGCCGCACACGCTGCGCCACGCCTTCGCCACGCATCTGCTGAACCACGGTGCGGATTTGCGCGTGGTGCAGATGTTGCTGGGTCACGCGGACATTTCCACGACGCAGATATACACACACGTTGCGCGTGAACGCCTGAAGTTGTTGCATGCTCAACATCATCCGCGTGGATGATTGCCTGAGTACACAAGAAAAATCGGCAGGCAAAAGAGGGAATTTGACTCATCCCGTGGCGCAGCCTATTCTGCGAGACTGTATAACCGCCAATTGTGGAATTGCAATGCATCCAATCATTTCTGCTTCATTCAATTTTCTGCGTAATAACTGTGCGATAGGCCAGATGACGGTAATCACATGAACGCGACCGCCAATAAATCTACGCCGCAACCTCAAGCAATCAAGAATAATTTAGCGAATCGCACAATCTTTTTTGTTTCAGATGGAACCGGCATCACTGCCGAAGTCCTGGGCAAGGGGCTGCTCTCCCAGTTTGAGGGAATTAATTTTCGCCAGATACGGGTTCCATTCGTAGACAACCTGGAAAAGGCTGCGGAATGCCTGAATCGCATCCGCGAAGTGCGCGAACAAAGCGGCATTCGCCCGCTGGTTGTGATGACCATGATCAACCCGGAAATCAATGCCTTGCTGCGTCAGGGGGATGCGCTGTTTCTGGACCTTTTCGAAGTTTTTATCGCGCCGCTGGAAAAAGAGCTGGGTGTGCGATCCGCGCATACCGTCGGCCGTTCGCATGGCCATGCCGGCCACGAATACATCAATCGCATCGCCGCGATGAATTTTGCGATCGCACACGACGACGGCGTTTCCGATGCCGATCTGAAAAATGCCGACGTGATACTGGTCGGCGTTTCACGTTGCGGCAAGACACCGACCAGCCTGTATCTGTCGATGCAGTTTGGTCTCAGGGCGGCAAACTACCCGCTCATCCCGGAAGATTTTGAACGCGACCGCCTGCCGGATACTGTGTTGCCATTCCGTGACAAACTGTTTGGATTGACCATCGCGCCTGAGCAATTGCACAAAATACGCCAGGAGCGGCGACCCGGCAGCAACTATGCCGCACTGGACACATGCCGCCAGGAAGTTGCCTCTGCCGAACGCATGATGCGGCGCGAAGGTATAGAATGGTTTGATATGACGTCAAAGTCGATTGAGGAAATCGCCGTGCAAATAATCCAGGCAATCAATAAAAAAGAATAAGTTTTGTTCAGACATTGAAAAACCCTGAAGCAGTACAAAAAATTCAACATAACAGGAGAACAAGCATGCAACCCTACGTGATTCCATTCCAGTCACTGGGCATTGCCGACATTGATCAGGTAGGCGGCAAGAACGCTTCACTGGGCGAGATGATCAGCAATCTCAGTGCCACCGGTGTGAGGGTTCCCGGCGGCTTTGCCACAACAGCAGAGGCCTATCGGGACTTCCTGAGGAGCAATGGCCTCGATCAGCGCATCAAGCAAACGCTGGCAGCGCTGGATGTGGAAGACGTGAACGCGCTGGCCAAGGCCGGTGCAGACATTCGCGGCTGGATATCGGCAGCCTCTCTGCCGCCGCGCCTGGAGGAAGAAATACGCCAGCACTACACCAAGCTCGCTGCGGGCAGCGATGCCAGTTTTGCGGTGCGTTCATCGGCAACTGCTGAAGATCTGCCCGATGCGTCCTTTGCGGGACAACAGGAAACGTTTCTCAATATCCACGGCATAGACAACATCCTGCATGCGGTCACGGAGGTGTTTGCCTCGCTGTATAACGATAGGGCCATTTCCTATCGGGTTCACACCGGCTATACGGATTCTCATGTCGCATTGTCGGCGGGCATACAGCGCATGGTGCGTTCCGATAAGGGCGCGTCCGGCGTGATGTTCACGATGGATACCGAATCCGGCTTCCGTGACGTGGTGTTCATCACTTCGTCATATGGTCTGGGTGAAATGGTGGTGCAGGGCTCGGTGAACCCCGACGAGTTCTATGTCCACAAGCAGCAGCTTGCCGCGGGTTATCCCGCGCTGGTGCGCCGCAGCATCGGTTCAAAACAGCAGCGCATGGTCTTCCGTGAAGACCGTGCCGCCGGACGTTCCACCAGCATCGAAGAAGTCCCCCAGAAAGAGCGCGACAGTTTTTCCCTGACCGACAAGGATGTGCTGGAGCTGGCAAAACATGCCATGGCCATCGAGCAGCATTATGGAAGGCCGATGGATATCGAATGGGGCAAGGACGGCCTGGACGGCAAGCTCTACATCCTGCAGGCACGCCCGGAAACGGTCCAGTCCCAGGTTGCTGCAGGCGGCGCGGAAAAATTCCGTCTCACCAAACGCGGCGAGGTGCTCATCGAAGGCCGCGCGATCGGCCAGAAGATCGGCATCGGCCCGGTGCGCCTGGTGGCAAGCACTGCCGAAATGGACAAGGTGCAAGCCGGCGATGTGCTGGTCACGGACATGACCGACCCTAACTGGGAGCCGGTGATGAAGAAGGCGTCGGCCATCATCACCAATCGCGGCGGGCGGACTTGCCATGCCGCGATCATTGCGCGTGAACTGGGTATCCCGGCCATCGTGGGATGTACACATGCCACGGATGTGCTGGTTGAAAATGACATCGTCACCGCTTCCTGCGCGGAAGGCGACACGGGTTTCGTCTATCGGGGCAAGCTGCCGTTCGAGATCACCCGGCAGGATGAAAAGACATTGCCACCGTTGCCGGTCAAATTGATGCTCAATGTGGGCAATCCCACGCTGGCTTTCGAGTTTGCGTCATTGCCTTCCGAGGGCATCGGCTTGGCGCGTCTGGAATTCGTCATCAACAACCTGATCGGCATACATCCCAAGGCGGTGCTTCAGTTCAAAACTCTGCCCGCAGAACTCAAGGCTGCCGTGTTGAAACAATCGCGTGGCTACGCCGATCCTTTGACTTTTTATGTGGATAAATTGACCGAGGGCATTTCCACTCTCGGCGCCGCTTTCTGGCCAAGGCCGGTCATCGTGCGCCTGTCGGACTTCAAGTCCAACGAATACCGCAAACTGATCGGCGGAGAGCTTTACGAACCGCTGGAAGAAAATCCCATGCTGGGTTTTCGCGGAGCCGGACGTTATGTCGCGCCGAGCTTCAGGGATTGCTTCGAACTGGAATGCCTTGCGATGAAGAAGGTCCGCGATGGCATGGGCTACACCAATGTGGAGATCATGGTGCCGTTCGTGCGCACCGTCCAGGAAGCGGGCGAAGTCGTCGAACTGTTAGCGCAAAACGGTTTGAAGCGCGGTGAAAACGGCTTGCGTCTGATCATGATGTGCGAGATCCCGTCCAATGCGCTTCTGGCAGAAGAGTTCCTGCAATATTTCGACGGCTTCTCGATAGGATCGAACGATCTGACCCAGCTGACATTGGGACTGGACCGGGATTCCAGTCTGGTGGCAAACCGCTTCGACGAACGCGATGCCGCGGTCAAAAAACTGCTGGAGATGGCTATCACAACCTGCAATCGGCTCAACAAATATGTCGGTATCTGCGGACAGGGGCCGTCCGATCATTTCGACTTCGCGCTGTGGTTGATGGATATCGGTATTCAGTCGATGTCGCTGAACCCGGATACTTTGGTGGAGACCTGGCGGAAACTGGCGGAGGCACATCCGAAAAAGTAGTGTTTGGAGTTGTAGGCTGGGTTGAGTGCAACGATACCCAGCAAAATCTAAACCAAAGAACTAAAACAACTTCGCCGGGGGTAGCCCGGCAGCTAGTCACTTTTTCTTGCGTCGCCAAGAAAAAGTAACCAAAAAGAAGGCGACCCCGGTTTGCCGCCCTTCGGGTACCCTCGATCAGCCGCAAGCAAGCGGGGCTGCGCAACTCGACCTGGCGGGGCGCACACCCCGCGCCCCACTGCGGGACTCGAACATAACCAGCGACTTGGCTGAAGTATTTTTTCAGCCTAGTCGAATGGCTAGTTGTTTCATCAGTGCTCGCCTAAACCTCCGCTTGCTTGCGACTAATCGAGGCGGCGCACAGGGGAGGTAATGCGAAACCCAAAACCTTAAAATCGTAGGTTGGGCACGATGTGCCCATCCTACTTGGCTATAGACGCAATCCATGTTGCTTGTTGCGCATAATTTCATCTAGGGCAGCATAAATATTTCGCCGACGATAAGTATTCATCTGGATAGGAAGTGATTGCCCATCTATTCTCGCAATTATGCTTCCGCCTTGCTCTGCGTTGAGTTCCTTTAGCATACGTCCAACTAGACCAGAAAGATTTTCGCGGGATCGTGGGTGAAGAGGCATCATAGTCGAATCAAATCCTTTTTCGCTGATAGCTTGTTTTGCTGTGATAAATTCTTCTGGATCTCGAAGTGTTGGAACGGCATCAACGATTTCAGTAATCACAACATCATGCTCTTGTAATTTGTTGTCGTGATCGCGTAAACGCGGTGCAACTACTTCTTTCATTGCCTCTATTAACGTTTCTTGAGTGATGGGTGAAGTTGCTGCTGGGGTAGCACTTAGCGCACTGCTAAGTGCGCGCTCCTGAAGATCGTACCCCCAGCTAACTAGGCGATCATAATTTTGCATGAACTGCTCAAGTTCCCTTTTCTCATGTTTTGGTCTGCCGCTGAATTGACTGTTATGCCATTGACGATCAAATGCCCGCAGTTGCTCTGCAACGGCGTGCCAACGGTAGACAGCAGTATTGAGGTATGACATCTCTAATTCACCACCGGCGAGATCTTTCTTGAGTATAGCGATTCGTGTCAATCCAGACTCGAACCATACCATCATGCATACAGGAAGCTGAAGCGCTCTGGCCCATGATTTTGCAGACGCGTACACGCGTGCTCCACTCAATAAATATTTGAGTTTTCCTCCGTTTGGAGTCAATTCAGTCATTTGAGCGACATCGGTTAGCTGCTTCATTTCTTGTACTCCGTGGGAAATGTTGTGGCAACGCTCACATACTGGAATTAAACTGTGAGGATGTTCTTCGCCAAAACGTTTTGGATATTTAACGTGATGAACTCGAGTGGCAACTTCGCCGCAGAACTGACAAAATCCTGAAGTACGATCAAGCGCGAAGTTTCTTTGCTCACTCCAATCTGCAGATTTTAAGTAGCGCAAGTATTCGTCCCGTCTTGTCATCGTTAGACCGTCCTATGCCACGCATTTAGAAGAGTGAGAAGCCAGCAAGCTACCCTTCTTCCACAAAGCAGTCAATATGGTATGGGCCACACGAAGGCCATCAACATAGACTATTTCGAAGTGTAATGCTGTACTCGTTATGTACCCTCCAATTCCCCCTGTGCGCCGCCGAGTAGCGGAGGCTGGTCAGGGGGTTTCGGCGAGGACTGTCTGAGCACGCAGTGCGAGTTCCGCAGCCGCCTGACCAGTCGAGCAACGCAGGGTACCCCGCAGGGGCGGCAAACCGGGGGCGATTTCTTTTGGTTACTTTTCTTGGCAAGACAAGAAAAGTGACTAGCTGCCGGGCTACCCCCGGCGGTGTTGACTTTGTTTTTGGCCATTCATGGTTCGATACCTCACCACGAACGGCTACCCAAAGCTACTTCACCTGCCCGCGCTCAATGCTGATCCCCACCATCTTGCAGTTGCGGATCGCTTGCAGTTTGGCGACGCTGACCTTGACCCACGGGGCGTTGAAGTCCTTGAGGATGATTTGTGCGATGTGTTCGGCCAAAGTTTCCATCAGGGAGAAATGCCCTTCGCTCAGCACGGTCTGGAGATGTTGTGCGACATCGGCATAATCCAGCGCGTCGTTGATGTCGTCGCTGAAGCAGGCGCGGCTGTTGGGCAGCGCGATGTCGAGGTCGATTTGCAAAGTTTGCGGCACGACCTTTTCACGTTCGTAAATGCCGATCAGCGTGGTGACCTTGAGTTCGCGCAGGAAGATGATGTCCATGGTTTTGTTGAATGGTGGTCAAGAGGTGTTTCGCGTAAAATCCGCGCACATTCATTCTAAGGCATTCCCGATGTTGACCATAGTTTTTGTCATTGCTGCCTATCTGCTGGGTTCGATCTCTTTCGCAGTCGTCACCAGTAAATTATTCGGCCTTGCCGATCCGCGCACCTACGGTTCCGGTAATCCCGGCGCGACCAATGTGTTGCGCAGCGGCAAGAAGGCGGCTGCGGCGCTGACGCTGTTCGGCGATGCGGCCAAGGGTTGGCTGGCAGTATTTCTGGCAATGCATTTTTCTCCACCTGACGCGTCATACACGATGCTGGCTGCAGCAGTGGCGCTGGCGGTGTTTATCGGTCACCTGTTTCCGATCTTCCTGCGCTTCAAGGGCGGCAAGGGTGTGGCGACGGCGTTGGGCGTGCTGTTGGCGCTGAATGTCTGGGTGGGACTTGGGGCATTGGCGACCTGGATGTTCATGGCGCTGGTGTTCCGTTACTCATCATTGGCGGCTTTGACAGCGGCTATTGGTGCGCCGATTTACGCGGTGTTGCTGGGTTTGCCGAAGGAGTGGGTACTGGCATCGGGCATCCTGTCACTACTGCTGATCTGGCGGCACAAGAGCAATATTCAGAATCTGCTGGCGGGACAAGAATCGAAGATCGGCAGCAAGAAAGCCAGCCAGCAAACAAGCCGGGAATGAATGTCCAACCTTGAGTATTATCATATAATAATATTCAGTTTCATCTTTTGGAGTAACCATGCGTCCGGCACAACTTCAGGCTGTACTTGATCGAGAGTTTTTGAGTGCCCGTGAAGGGCACCATACACCAGTCATGCTCTGGGGTCCGCCCGGTGTGGGAAAATCCCAGATCATTGCCCAGGTCGCAAGCCGTCATGCGGTGACCATGATCGATATACGCCTGTCGCAGATGGAGCCATCGGATTTGCGCGGTATCCCCTTCAGGACCGGCGATCGCGTCGAATGGGCCGTGCCCTCCATGCTGCCCGACGTTGAGCGCCATGGCCCGGAAGGTGTGCTGTTCCTGGACGAAATCACCTCCGCGCCGCCCAGCGTTTCGGCTGCCGCCTACCAGTTGATACTCGATCGGCGCTTGGGCGCATACGAAGTCCCGCCGGGCTGGGCCATCTTCGCTGCCGGCAATCGCCAGGGCGACCGCGGCGTCACTTATACGATGCCGGCACCTCTGGCCAACCGCTTTTCCCATTTCGAGGTCGAAGCCAATCTCGACGACTGGGTGAGCTGGGCCTACAGCAATGGTATCGATGAGCGGCTGATCGGCTTTCTGCGTTTCCGTCCCGAGCGCCTGTTCGATTTCGATCCCGCGCACAACCCGGTTGCGTTCCCCAGTCCGCGCTCCTGGGAATTCGCCCACCGCGCGTTGCAGAAATTCGGCGATACGCCCGACTTGCTGCTGGCTACGCTGCAGGCCTGTGTAGGCCCCGCGGCCGGGCTGGAGCTGTATGCCTTTGTTGAAAACCTGGATCGCATGCCTGATCTGGATGCGATCCTGCGCGGCGAACAGGTGGATGTGCCGCGCGAAGTGGATCTGCAATATGCCGTGGCCTCGGCGCTGATCGGGCGCGCGGCCCGTGCCAGGGGCAGCAGCAATGCGCGCGAGATTCACGGACATATTCTGGATTACGCCAGCCGCTTCCCGCTGCGCGAGATGGGCGTGATGCTGGTATCCGACATGCATAGAGCCATCGGGTCGCAACTGTTTGCCGTGCCGCAGTTTTCCACATGGGCGAATGCCGTGGCTGATGTGATGCTTTATCAGCGTTAGGACATGGACCTGCACGACATCGAAACCAAGCTGACGGCAGCCCGCACCCGGCTGATACTGGACAAGCCGTTCCTGGGAGCGCTTGCGCTGCGCCTGCCGATGGTCGCAGCCGATCCGAAATGGTGCCAGACAACCAGCACCGATGCGCGCAGCTTTTATTACAATCCGGCCTACATCGATGCATTGAGCATGGAGCAAGCCCAGTTCGTGCTGGCCAATCAGGCGTTGCACTGCGCGCTCTCCCATTTTGCGCGCCGCCAGCACCGCAGCAGGTTCCGCTGGGACATTGCCTGCGACCATGCGATCAATCCGCTGCTGGTCAAGGACGGACTCATCCCTCCCCCCGGCACGCTGGTGCTGGAATGCTATGAAGGCATGACGGCGGAGGAGATCTACCCCTGTATCGAGGAAAACGACAGCGACGAGCCTCTGGAACAGCCGCAACAAGATGGCGAGGGAAGCGGCGATTCAAAAGAAGAGGCCAAGGGACAGGAGCCGGAAGATTCAAAACATGATGGAGCAACCGGTGCAGCTCAGCCGCAGCCGCTGAGTGCGAGCGAACTGGAATTGCTGGCCGCACAATGGCAGCAGCGCCTTGCCGGTGCAGCCCAGCAGGCGCAGCAGGCAGGGAAACTGGGCGGCCTGCTGGGCCGTATGGTCGGGGAACTGATGCAGCCCAAGTTGCCGTGGCGCTTGCTGCTCGCCCGCTACCTGACGCAGTATGCGCGTGACGATTACAGTTACATGCGCCCTTCAAGGCGCGAAGGGGAAATGATCCTGCCTTCGTTGCGGAGCGCCCAGGCCGATATTCTGGTGGTGCTCGACACCAGCGGCTCGATCTCGGCACAGGAGATCGATGAATTCATCAGCGAGATCGATGCAATCAAAGGACAGCTGCGCGCGCGCATCGTGCTCCATGCCTGCGATACCGCGCTTGCCGAAGAAGGGCCGTGGCTGTTCGAGCCATGGGATGAATTCAGGTTGCCCAAGGCAATTCAGGGTGGTGGCGGCACCGATTTCAGGCCGGTATTCGAGTGGGTTTCGCGTCAGGGACGCGAGCCCGATCTGCTGCTGTATTTCACCGATGCGCTAGGGGAGTTTCCGCCGGTCGAGCCGGACTTTCCGGTGCTCTGGCTGGTCAAAGGCAAGGCTGCTTTGCCCTGGGGGCAACGCATCCAACTGAACTAGGACAGATATGTCAGAACTGGCACCGGAAGATGAGTTGCGCCTCAATGTGATGATGGCTGGAGACATCCTGGCTGTGCGCATCGATGAGGCCGCGATGATCGTTCATGGTTTGTCTTCGCGCGGCGAGGCGGCGATCAAGCTGCATCCGACCGGGCGGACGGAGCAGTATTTGCGCCGGGTGCGCGAAATGCTGGCAGGCAAGGCCACGGGTTCTCCGGGCGGCTACCCTGTCTATTTGCACGGCTGGACGCGCATGGGGCAAGCGCGCGACAAGGGACTCGATTGCCTGTTGTTGCTTGGTGAAGCCGAGGCGGTGGTGTCGGTGGCATATTCAAACGGGTTGACGGACGAACTCGCGCGGCGCGCGTGGTGGGCCATGCCTGTGGCGGATAATGCACGCCGCATGCTGGAACGTGATTGCGTTGCCCAGGGGAAGATGGGAAAAGTATTGGCCGAATATCTTGTCGAGTACCTGCCCTTCGAGACAAACCCGCATACGATCATCGATACGGTCCGGCTGTTGCTGCAGCCGGGGTTGATCGATGATGAAGTGCGCAAAAAGCTGTGGAACAGGGGGGCTGTCGATAACGCTTATCATGTCGGATTTCTCGATCGCACGCCTGATGATCTGCCGGCAGCAGTTCCGCCGCGCGACGACTGGGGTTCACTGGGTTCGAAGTTGACGCAAATGGCGGATCATCCCTATGCGGTTCAGCTTGAGCGAGTCTTGTCAGCCAGAGGCCAGGCATTTCTTCAGGCCAGCGAAGCGATGCTGCGCTACCCGGCGGACAGGGATGTGGTGAATGCGTTGCTGAATGCGCTGGCCGCCTATTTTTCATCCGTATCGCATCCGGCTTGTTGTGGTGGGGAAACACTGGAAATCACGTTTAAAAACGTGGATGCTTTTTGCCGCGACACCGCATCAATAGCCGGTCAATTTGTGGAGAGCTTGCCGGAGTACGCATCGGAAGCGCGCGCGATGCTGGTTTTGTCGTGCATGAACAGCGCTGTGGCAGCGCCGGTTTTGTCACGCAGCACGGCTGGCGGCACCCTGATGCGTCAGAAGCTCGAACCGGTCACGACGCCAATTCTGCAGCAAATTGCGGTATTACGCGGACAGGAATTCAGCGCCACTGCACCGCGCAGACGCCCGCGCGCATAAATTCGTTTTTCAGGCGGCCTTCCAGCGGATTTTTAGACCGTTATTTCCGCCAGGTTCCAGCGCGGTTTGACGTTGAAACGGTAATCTTTTACGCCTTGTTGTTCTGCCAGGCGCAGTGCGCCGGCGAAGGCGATCATCGCGCCGTTGTCGGTGCAGAATTCCAGATCGGGATAGAACACTTTGCCGCCGCGTTTGCCGATGTCCCTGTTCAGGCGTTCGCGTAGCAGCCGGTTCGCGCCGACGCCGCCCGCGACTACAAGTTGGTCGAGCCCGGTGTGCGCCAGCGCAGCGCGCGCCTTTTGTGCCAACACGTCAACGATGGCTTCCTGCACGGCGCAGGCGATGTTGGCCCGCGTGTGTTCATCCAGTATCTTCTGCCCGTCGTTATTGCTTTGCTTCACCAGTGTCAGCACCGCCGTTTTTAATCCGCTGAAACTAAAATCCAGGTTTCCGCTGTGCTGCATCGGGCGCGGCAACTTGTACAGGCTGGGACGACCCGATGCGGCAAGTTTCGCCAGCGCGGGGCCGCCCGGATATCCCAGGCCCAACAGCTTCGCACTCTTGTCAAAGGCTTCGCCTGCCGCATCGTCCAGTGTTTCGCCGAGCAAGCTGTATCGCCCCACGCCATCTACACGCATCAGTTGCGTGTGCCCGCCGGAAACCAGCAGGGCGACGAACGGGAATTCGGGTGCGGGGTCGGACAGCAACGGGGAAAGCAGATGGCCCTCCAGATGGTGGATGCCGATGGTGGGAATGTCGAGTGCGTAAGCCAGTGCGTTTGCGACGCTGGCGCCGACCAGCAGTGCGCCACCCAGCCCGGGACCTTGGGTATAGGCGACCGCACCGATCTGGGCGAGTGACACGCCGGCCTCGCTCATTATTTGCCGCACCAGTGGAATCACGCGCCGAACGTGATCGCGCGAAGCGAGTTCCGGAACGACGCCGCCATATTCGTTGTGCATCGCGACTTGTGTATACAGCGCGTGCGCCAGCAAACCGCGCCCCATCTGGTAGAGCGCGATACCGGTTTCATCGCAAGACGATTCGATTCCCAGCGTGATTAAACTTGGCGTGATCAGTGACATTTTCTGCTTTTAGGTTGAAGCGGTATTGTAGTGAAAATCGCGGTTGAGCAGTTCAATCGCAAATATTATGAAAATATTTCAGAAAAGTGTTGACGCGGGTATTTACATCTCTATAATGCGCACCTCTTCGCTGCTACGGCAGCCGTTCTTTAAAAGATAAAACAAACAACCGACGAGTGTAGGTGCTTGGTTTTTTGGGAAGTTTCCATGTCTTTTTGGGTATGGAAATGACTTTAAAAATAAGTAGTACTTACGCGAAGTCGA